>Ga0105055_10004860_pt1 | contig 19327 bp, 17 predicted proteins | sample BON03_FD_78090 | JGI IMG/M metagenome (GOLD analysis project Ga0105055, IMG submission 78090) | Freshwater microbial communities from Lake Bonney liftoff mats and glacier meltwater in Antarctica - BON-03 | ecosystem: Environmental > Aquatic > Freshwater > Ice > Glacier meltwater | place: Lake...
CTTCCGAGTAGAAGAAGTCAATGTCAACTCCAAAAACTTCAACCTTTCCCTTAGGTGTTTGTTCATCAACGAAGTGGCGTAAAGCCATCCGAAACCTTTGGGTGTTCTGTGTCGCGCTTGAAAATGTTAGAAAAAAGTTTTTTCAGCATTGTCAAATTTCAGTATAGCGCTAAATTAGCGAGAAGAATGGGTCTTTCAGATCTTAAAACCAAAAAGGTCAAAATGAAAGTGGGAGTAATCGGATACGGATATTGGGGACCGAATATCGTTCGGAACTTCTCTATGCACCCAGAGTGTGAAGTGGTTTGCATTGCCGAAACTCGTGAAGACAGAAGTAACGTGGCCAAGCGAGCCTGTCCTACAGCAACACTAGTCCAAAAGCACGAAGAGTTGATTGCAGACCCGAATGTAGAGGCTGTGGCCATTTGCACACCTGTTAGTACGCACTATGAGTTGGCCAAGGCGTGCCTGTTGAACGGGAAACATGTGTTGGTTGAAAAACCATTGGCTACCTGCTCTGAGGAGGCTAAAGAACTCATAGAGTTGGCTGAAAGTAAAGGTCTTTGCCTACTTGTTGACTACACTTTTCTCTATACTGGAGCTGTAAGAAAAGTACACGAACTACTTCGGAATGGAAAGTTAGGAAGCATTAATTATATAGACTCTACCCGTATCAATCTGGGTATCTATCAGACGGACGTAAATGTGCTTTGGGACCTAGCTACACACGACCTTTCCATCATCTATCATCTTCTTTCCGAACGCCCAGAGAGCCTACAGGCTATTGGGGCTATACATCCGGAAAGCGGAACTGAACATATCGCCTACTTGACCCTGCATTATCCATCAGGAATGTTGGTGCATCTGAATTGCTCGTGGGCATCACCGGTAAAAATCAGACAAATGATATTTGGGGGGTCTGAAAAAATGGTGATTTATGATGACATCGAACCATCTAACAAGCTGAAAATATATGATTACAGCGCCTCCGAACCCTCTGATGAAGAACGTAGAAATACGCTGGTAGACTACCGCTTGGGCGAGGTTCGCATTCCGAAATTTCCTCTTACAGAAGCGTTATCAGTAATGGTGGAAGATTTCTACCAAACGATACACGGAGAGTCACCTTACTATCGGCCTGATATGAGTTTGAATATTATTAGAACACTCATGAAGGCAGACGAGTCCCTTCGAAACGAAGGAAAACGGATTTCTTTATGACTAAAACTTCTTCTATTCCGTGGACAATCTTCATTTTCTGTTACAATGAAGAATACACCGTTGGAGAAGTGATAGACCAGACGGTAAACATCTGCAAAAAGCTGTCAGAAGCTCCAAGCGAGATATTGGTGGTGAACGATGGAAGTACCGACAGCAGCAAAGCGGTAATTGATGGCAAGTGTGCGGAGTATTTACAGGTCAGAGCCATTCATCATCCCAAGAACCGAGGTATTGGTGCAGCGCTCATCACTGGCTATTCAAATTCGAACGGAGCACGTATCTGTGGGATTCCCGCAGATGGACAGTTCAACCCCGCAGAGATTATTCCATTCAAAGACCATGAAGCTGGCGAAGTAATTTGTTTCGCACGACAAGACAAACACTACACGCAATATCGCAGGCTACTCAGCGCATTCAACAATATTACAAACCAAATATTATTGGGGCTTGCTTTGCAAGATGTAAACTGGGTAAAGATATACCACACCAAAGACCTTGGCTCCATCCGTCCAACACTTAGAAGCTCGTTGATTGAAAGTGAAATGTGCGCCATGCTAAAGGTTCGGGGAGTTCGGTTTAGGGAAGTACGTTCCATTTATCATGACCGTGCGGCTGGCGAGACCAAGGGCGGCTCGTTCAGAACAGTGAGTTTAGCAGTAATGGAATTCGCAATATTGGTGTGGCGTGTTAACCTTTTTAGGCTTCTAAAACGCTGAGCAATCTCACTTCATTAGAAGGAATGGGCCAATAACCAAGGCATCCAGCCCACTTCCGAAAAAGATGGAAACCGCATCACGCGGAGAACCCGCCATCGGTTCATTACTACGGTTAAAGCTTGTATTTACGCATATTCCGCTGCCGGTTAGTTCTTTAAGATGAACAAGCATTTGGTGATACAGCGGGTTTTGTTCTCGATTGACGGATTGAACACGAGCAGTGCCATCAACATGCGTAATGGCCGGAAATTTTTCAGGTTCGCGTACCAACACATTAACAGTCATGAAGGGAAGATTGTCAAGTGGGGTTTCGAAGTTGAGGTGAAGGTCTTCCTCCAGCACACTTGGGCAGAACGGCCTGAATGATTCTCGGAACTTTATCTTGGCGTTTATCCGTGATTTCATTTCCGCACCTGAGGCCGAGGCGAGAATGCTCCGAAACCCTAAGGCGCGCGGGCCGAACTCCTCTTTTCCTTGAAACCATCCAATTACTTTACCATCTGCCACTAACTCAGCAGCCTTCAAGGCAGGATCTACCTTTGTATATTTTAATCCGAAAAGGTCAAGCTGAGCTGCAATCTCTTTTTCTGAATAACCTCTTCCTAAAGACACGGAGTCCATTCTTACTGGAGAGTAACCGTGGTTCACACTGCTTAGGTATGCTGCCCCAAGCGAGATTCCCGCATCGCTGGATGCTGGCTGAACAAAGAGATTCTGCGGCTTTAGCTGCTCGGCCAATTGTCTGTTTGCAGCGCAGTTTAGCGCCACTCCACCAGCCAAACAGAGGTTTTTATGCCCAGTTCTTTTCATCCAATACCCAATTACCTCCACCATCACCTGTTCTAGCCTGTTCTGTGCACTTGCTGCCACATCCTTGTAATGTTGAGCAGGTTCTTCGCTTGGTATTCGCGGAGGAACCCCATCGAACAGTGATATAAGTGCCTTGCTGTATGCTGGCTCTTGCTTTGTGGTCTGTGGCGCTCCTGGTAGGATGGGTCTCAACACATCCTCGTTCAGGATAAACCGCCCTTCCGATGCTGATAGGACTCCGCTCAAATCGAACCGTTCTGGATTGCCGTAAGGGGCTAGGCCCATCAGTTTATACTCGTCTGAATCTCGCACGAAACCACAGTACTGCGTAATAATGGAATAGAAAATTCCAAGGCTATGTGGCCGCGCGAATTCAGCCAGCAGCTGCATCTTCCCATCCTTGCAATCGTAGATTCGTGAGGAAAGACCGTCTCCGGAGCCGTCTGCCGTAAAGGTTAATGCATTTTCGTATCCAGAAGCATAGAAAGCAGAGGCTGCATGGCAATCGTGATGGTGATGACGCTCAATCTTGGGTATATGGCCGAACCGATGTTTGAAATACGCTTTGAGATGGTTCTCGAAATCATCTCCCCAAGTAGCCCCGTGCGTGGCCACCACAGCAACTTCCTGCATGGTGATACCTGCAATGCGCAACACTTCTAAAATGCTTTTTTCCGATAGTCTTCCGGGCGCGTGTTTCTCGCGTGCAATGCGTTCTTCTTCTACAGCTGCAAGGATTTCTCCATCCTTCATGAGCACTGCAGATACATCCTGATATCCCAGCCGTAGCCCTCCGTTTATTCCTAAAATGTACATATCAGGCTCCACAATTAAAGTACTTGTCGTAGGCCACTTTTGGCACAAGGTTCAATCGGCTTGCAATCCAGATAGGCATCTTGAAAAGCTCCATATATGTTCTGCTGGTTGGATAATCTCTAAAGGTTTTCGGAGGAATTTTCATGTATTCATCAAAATCTTCCTGCTTGATTCCCAATCGTTTTATACAGAGACGGATAACATCTGGGTCTTCAATCTGGTAGATTCCCCCGGCTCTGTTTGTGGCTTTTTCTCTGTCCATCTGTCCAGTACGCACAAGAGCAGAATCGCTATTCATGTTAAGGTCAATATTAAATTTAACCCGATGAACGTTTTTAATTAAACTGTGATAGAGATCGTCAAAATAATGTGCACCAGGATAAACCCAACCAAGTTCGTTTTTAATTATTTCGTCCTGATCGTCTCGAATGTAGTCCGAATAATACATAGGCGTATAGGCCTTGATTCCCTTAATAACGGTGTAGTAAAAGAGCTCTTTTAATCCAAGGTTAAAGCCCGCATCATCTGCTTGCCAAGGTTTTAGTTTAACAGTACCAAACTGCTTCTGCACATTTCGCAGGTAGTCACCATCGAAGTAAGACCATGATAATGGTTTTACTCCTTCTGTTCTAAAAGACTGTCCGATGATGATGGCTTTAATCCCTTCTTTATGAGCAACACTATACAATGAAGAAGCAATACCGATGTCTGTTCCAAGATTAAGGTCGGGAACAGACGCTTTTAGAAAGGAAATCTTTAGGTCTTTAGCCTCTCTCCAGTCAGAGGTGATTGTTCTTAATTCAACACCCAAAATTCTACATGCGTTGACCATATTCTCTCCAGCAACTGGATTGTCAAAACCATCATTAAAGTGCACGGCAAGGGGTCTCAATCCCCATTCTTTTACAACTTTTCGCAAGAGAACGGTACTGTCCCTTCCTCCGCTTATTCCTACAATGCAGTCATACTTTTTCTTTTTGCCCTTTCTCTTCAGGCCATCAAATAGTTGATTTAATTCCTTTTTTCCCTTTTCGCCATCAGGAAACATTAAGGCCATTTTATCGTGCAACTCACAAAAATTGCAGACGCCATTCTTATCGAAAGAAATGCCCGGAACAGAAGTGTTTTGAACACATCTCGTACACCGAACATCTTCTAATTCAGTTGGTTGGCCGTTTACAATTACTTTTTCCAATGGTCTACTTCTTTTACAAAACCGTTTGCAATTATCTTTTCGTTGAGTAAAGCACCTACCGCATTTTGCTGAGGAACATCCGTCTCTAAGTAAATTACTTCTCCAGCAAATTCATTGAATTGCCCTTGACCAATAATTCCTTTGTCACTGACGGCTAACGAACACCCAACCATCTTTTTTCCTTCATAGGGCCCACCAACTATGTAACCTACAGATGTGGTGCTGACCACCAATGACTCGTACATACTTGCAATGTAACTTAAAGGCGTAACCCACTTGTCACGGTACGGATCATCTATTTCGCTTATTCCGTGATTAACCGTCCAAGAAGAGGGAGAGAGAATGATTCTAGCTCCCATTGCCCCCAATGTTTTACCGATGTGAACAGATTCACGATAATTGTCCGCACAAATGTTGATGCCGATTTTCCCCCAAGGAGAATCTACCACCCGAAGGATGTCGCCTACTTCATAATATGGCTGCTCTACTTCAATCAGGTTAATTTTGTGGTACTTTATGAGAATCTCGCCCTTATCATCAATTAAAAGAGCGGTATTGAACAGTTTTCCATCTGCTCGTTTTTCAGTCAGGCCTACGCAAATATAAATGGCGAAATCCTTGGCCCATTTGCAAAGACGGTCGCTGTAGTTTCCTGGTATGGGTAGTGCCTCTTCAAATGCTGATGGATGCGTCCAAGTGAAGTCGATGGTCTCTGGAAGAACGATTAAATCCGCACCATAATCCTTGGCTTTGACAATCATCTTCTTTGCCCGCTCCAAGTTCCTTTCGGGTTCTCCTCCCTCAAGAAGGAGTTGGCCCATGGCAAGCTTTATGCGAGTTTTGTTTTCCTGTTTGCTCATTCTGACCTCATTATCACGAAGATAATCTGCTCACGGGGTCAGTAACGCTTTTTTGCGTTTTTTTATCTCCACCATGCTCTCTTTCTGGTATTCGGACCAATGTGTATAGGCATCTTTCATATCCTGCGATGAAACTATTCCTCTCCCAGATGTGATACGGTCATAATCCGCTGGTCGATTCCTAATAGAATCCGGTTTTTTGCGGGTAAGTAGGTTCCGAATCACATGGTAGATTCCAACCCGATATTCAATGATGAATTGAAGCAGGTCGCGGAGCCGGAAATTGAAAATATAGACCGACACATAGGCGAAAGACTGAAGTATTTCCAACTGCCAACGGGTGATGTTAGTAAACTCCAGCGCTCCACCGATTTGCTTGTTGTAATCATCCCAATTGGTAGACAGAAGCCTGTATCCTCCTTCACCCTTAGCGGCCATATTTCCAACTGCTGTTCCGGGATATGGCGTCATCAATCCAAACATGGGCAATTGGGGGTTCATCCTCACGGCAAGTCGGATTGTGGAAATGATGCTTTTGACGGTCTCATCGGGCTGTCCAATTAGGAAGAAAGTACCGAATGGAACCTGATTTTTTTCGGCAAGCCGAAAAGCCTTCTCAATCATTTGAAGATCGGTTCCCTTTCCCATCTTCTTGAGTGCCATTTCATCTCCGGTTTCAATACCCATTTCCACTCTTGTAACCTTGGCCAGCTTAAATTTCTGGAACATCTCATCGTCTACGAAACGCACGTGAGTCTGTATATCCCAATCCACCCGGTCTCCGATGCGCGCTTCCGTCATTGCATCCAACAAGGCTTTGGCGCGGGGCATGTCAACGGAAAACAGCTCATCTCCAAAAGAAATCGTGTCGGGTTTAAAGGTGTCAATGATGTACTCTAGCTCTTCCATCACAAGTTCTACCGATCGCTTTCTGGCCACTCGCCCATTGGGGTTCATGCAGAATACACAGTTGAGCGGACATCCTCTCATGGACTGCACAAAGTAGGTTTTGGCTGGCGGAAGTAGGTCCCAGGCAGGCATTGGAAGCTCATTCTGATTGATGATGCGCTGACGCGTAGGCCCTCTTTTCAATTCCCCCGATGCTGTGCGGAAAATGGTTCCTCCCAGGCCAACAAGATCCTTCTTTTCAGATAACGTCTTTACAATACCGAGGAGCGTTTCTTCCCCTTCCCCAATCACCCCGATATCAAACATGGGAAACTCTTCCATGGTACGTTCGGGAATGGCGCTTACATGCACACCTCCAATGATGTTGCATACTTTGGGAAGCTGGTCTTTTATCTTTTGTGCTATGTAAGCAGCTGGCTTAACCTCGTTGGTGAAGGCGGTGTAACCTACTACATCAGGGTTTGTTTCAACGACTCTTTGGATACATTCTGAAAAGGAAAGCCGCTCGAACTTTGCATCTATAATAGTAACCTTATCAAACCCTTTCTCCCGAAGGTATGCGGCAAGGCAAGCAAGACCCGTCCGTCCGAAATCTGGCCTATCATACCAAGGCTCTACCACGGAAAGTACCGGGGCATTTACTAGACAGATGGACGTTGGTTCAAACATATTTTATTGCTTTTCTTCCGAAAAAATGCGAGAATAAGCGTGTTTTTAACACAATAGTAAATATATGCCCTTTCGGTATTGCCTTCGAGTTTAAGGTTTTGATCCTGGATTGGGTATTGATAGAGAGGCATCTACCAATCAAGAGAGTCAAGAGACTTGATTTTCAAGGATTCTTTTTTGGTAAGGTTTCAGCACACGTGCATGCTCTATTGCATCTTCGAACCTCAAGAATAGGCTCTTGCTTGGTCTTGCTTCAAAGTTTTCTGAATAGAAGAAGTCAATGTCAACTCCATAAACCTCCACTTTCCCTTCTGGAGTGTCTTCATCTACAAAATGGTGTAGAAACTGCTGACTGGCCGGTTTTATGAAGTAGTTGAGAGCCACCCTAGTTTGGTCGCTTAGGTTTGGAGGAGAGGAGTGAACCAAAGCACCTTCGAAAAAGCAAACCTCACCACATTTTACATTAACAGGAACGGAGAGTTTCAGAAGAGTCTCTTCGGCCCCTGCAAAAGACCAAGGCACGTTTAGAGACCGATGCTTGTTTCCCCATAGATGACTTCCGGGGACCACATGAAACGCCCCATTTTCAAGAGTTGTGTCAACGAGCGGAACCCAAGCGTAAACAGAAAAAGAACAAGACTCATCAACATGAGAACTGTCTTGATGTGGACTAAGGGCCGTATTGGGTCCGGATGGCTTAATCAGGAACGTACCACCTAATAGTGAGGCACTTTCATCAATAAAAAAGGAGCTTAAACGGTCAGGAATAATGGCGTCAATTGAGTCGCGTGCAAAGTTTCTAAGAACAGGGTCTTCAAATCTACCACTAGGGCAAAATGTGTCTGGCAACCCATCTGGTAGCATGGAGAGCAAAACGTCATAACTACTCAGCAGTATGGCTATTTCTTTGGGAGTTAAGAATGGCTGAACGGAGTAACGTTTTAAAGCAAGTTCTTGCTGAATTTCAGCTTTTTTGAAAAGCGACTCATTAAATCGAGAATGGCAAAGTGAATTAGACATCTAACCCAAAGGTAATGGCTATTTGTCTGTCCGTTGAACTATTGCTGGTTACTTTAGCGGTATGGCAACTCGTGGGCAAATCAAGGCTTTTAATCAGACGCGTAGCGTCCGAAATCCAGCCTCTTTATGTTACGCTCCATCCCTATCTCTCAATTTTGATCAAACGGGAAGTGTAACCGCATGTTGTTTTAATAGAGAGTATGTCTTAGGGAGTTATCCCCAAAACACGATTGACGAAATTTGGTCTGGGGAGAAGACGAAGAAACTCCGCGACTCCTTAGCTTCAAATAACCTCGGAATGGGTTGTGGGTTGTGTGATAGAATGATTACGGAGAATAACCACGACAGCGTACTTATTAATCACTTTGATGATTATGTGCCATTAATTAAGAAGCAAAAGGATAAACAAGCAGGTAAGGGTTTGATTGAATCTTTGTTGCGCCCGTTCTCTCGGAGTCAGGAAGATGAAACTAGTGCTGCCCCTCTGGTTTTTGAATTTGAGATATCTAACCATTGCAACCTAGAGTGCATTATGTGCGGAGGAAAATGGTCATCTGCAATTCGTAAGAACAGAGAGAAACTACCTCCGTTGAAAAGTCCTTATGATAAGGAGTTCGTTAGTCAAGTGAAGAAGTATCTACCACAACTTGCCAGAGCCAATTTTCTGGGAGGAGAACCCTTTCTCATTGGACCATACTATGACATATGGGAGGCAATCATTGAGGTGAACCCTAAAGTGGATGTAGGCATTACCTCAAACGGGACTATGCTAAGTGCTAGAGCCCGAGCCATTATAGAAGGGCTGCCTAACTGCAGAATTACGCTTTCTATAGATAGTCTTAATAAGAACACATGGGAATCCATAAGGCGAACGGGATGTTTTGAAGATTTGGAAAGCAATATTGACTGGCTTTTGGAGAGTAAAAAACTGAAATCATTTTCGGTTTGTCCAATGATTCAAAATTGGAAGGAGATTCCAGACATAATGAGATTCTGCGATAGAAATGAACTAGACATCTACTTCAATGTTGTGTATGGCCCCTTAGGAGGAAAACTTGCGGGAATCCATAAACCCGAAGACAAAACATTAAGCGAGACAACAGAGTTGCTTCCTGATGTTTCTCTTCAGACCATGGACAATACCGAACTTGATGAGGTTATTGAATTATATTCGAAGCAAACGTTTCCCAAACAGCTCCAAGTTCAGCTAGAACACATTATAGCTCAGCTGAAGTCGTGGAAGGCACAGAACAAGGAATGATTAAATCAGCCGACATAGAAAAGTATAATGCATTAAGACCAGTGGAGGCAAGAGACAAAGTATGTCATGCCCCATCGGTAAGCTTGAATTTTGAGCAGAACGGTAACGTTACAGCATGCTGCTTTAATCGTACGGATGTTTTGGGTCGATATCCGGAGCAGACAATTTCAGAAATATGGAATGGAGTCGCCACCCAGAAACTACGGAAGAATATAGCTCAGAAAAACCTAGGCGGAGGTTGTAAACTGTGTGGAATATTATTGGAAAGTGGAAATTATCAGGGGACCAAAGCTGTCCATTATGATGAGTATGCGGTTCCGCAGGGAAAGCTGGAAAAACTTCGAAGTTTTGTTGGCCTGAATGACAGATCAACCATGCCGCGCGTGTTTGAGTTTGAAATATCCAACACTTGCAATTTAGAGTGTGAAATGTGCAATGGCTACTTTTCTTCAACCATCAGAAAGAACAGAGAACGCCTTCCGCCAATGGAGAACCCTTATGGTGATGATTTCGTGGATCAGGTGGCTGAATTTATGCCATACCTAACCGACCTTAAATTTCTTGGAGGAGAACCATTTTTAATTGAGATTTATTACAAAATATGGGAGCGCGTTGCTGTTGTTAATCCCAATATTCGAATACACATTACCACAAACGGGACAGTATTCAATAATCGGGTAAAGGAAATGATGACCAAACTGAATGTTGGTTTGGTTGTTTCCATAGACTCTATAGACCCCGAAGAATTTGCATCGGTTAGGGCTGGTGCAAAACTGTCAAGAGTATTGGAAAATTTAGAGAAGCTTCACGCCCTAACTAAAAAGAAGAATACATATTTGACCATTGCCGCGTGCGCAATGAGTACGAATTGGAAGGGAATTCCCAACCTGATTGAATTCTCTAATTCCAAAGGGATACCTGTACACTTTAATGTGGTGTGGAACCCCGGACACTTATCTATGCGCTACATGAGCTATGATGAGCTCCAACAAATAGCTGATTATTTTTCTGAGACCTCTTTTCCAGATCAGACCAGAGCTCAAAAGATGAATATTAAGGCCTTTTCGGAACTTAACAGCACGGTTAAGCACTGGAAAAATGAACGAGCAAATAATAGGTTAGCCAAATTAGACAGCTTCGAAAGTGTTGATTTAGTGAACCCCAGTTTACTTTCGGAAATCTCTACGGATTCGCCCGAAGTCCTTATTCTTGCAAGGAGCTTGGTAAAGCAATATGTATGGGCAAAGCCCGCAATAAAAGACCAGCTCATCTCTTCTGGTTTTATTAACACAGACGAGCCACAACCAATTAAGCCCCAATTGTTTGAGCTTTGGAAGACGAATGGTGATTCGTGGTTTTTTGAGTCGTATTTCAACCTTATTCCATTATTGGCAGGAGCCTTTTATGGAGCGGAGGTATTACACGAAACGGAAACTAAGTGCGCTGCAATCTTAGCACACGTAACCGATATGCGAAGACAGCAAGCCATCTTAAGTGATTTGATTGACGACATTGATCGGAAAAGCGTTGTAAACCATCTTCAGCTTATCACAAACAATACAACAGAAGGCCTGTTAGCTCATATAGAAGAAAACTACTGACCCTTCGTTATTTCCGCATCAAACATTTCTTTAAGCTCCTCAACTGATAGGTCTTTGGCCATTCCGAAAAGAACCTCCGGGTCGCTCGTTAAAACAAGATGATAAAGTTGGTCAACAAGTAATTCGGTGTTAATTGTTGATTCAAGAGAGCGTAGTCTCTCAAGGAGAAATTGACCGTCAGTCTTGCGAGTAGAACCAAAATGAGCGATGATTTTTTTCTGGGCCGTATCTTTATTAGAATCACCCTCACCTACATCAGAATTAAGTTTAGGCGAGCTGGGATCAGATGGAGGTTTACCAGTGGCCTCTCGCTCAACCGCCTCCGAATGCCATGTTTTGATTTGCTGGTTGACAAGGTTATTATATGTGTCGATATTGTATTTGTGAATGGCACTATTTCCTGAATTTGGCATCTCCAGTTTGGCCGATGAGAGTTGGCTCAGAATCTTTTCCAATTCTGAGGATGGTAGACTCCAAAGAGCTTGATCAGCAGGTTTGATAATGCTATTGAACCAGAGGTGAATATCTTTTTGGTTGCACCAATTAACGAATTCCGGCATTTCCCACCAGTTCTGTCTTAGTGGGTTAATCATGATGCACAACGTACGCTTGTTTTTCCTACAATAACTGATAAAGTAATCGAGGTTCTCCATCAGACGCTCGAAATTGCCGTTTATTCGAATGGACTCATAGGTTTCGGGACTGAAGCCATCGATTGAGATATTGAAATGGAAATTCGACTTTTCCATGTATTCTTTAACCTTCGAAGTAAGCACCGTTCCATTGGTGGCAATCACCATCTTAAGCTTCGGATTCAGTTCAGAAATATTGTCCCAAATGTCATAATACTGCTTGATTAGAAATGGTTCGCCTCCGTTAAACCGCGCTTCTTTTAGGTGCGGAATGAATTCGTTCAGTTCATCAACAAACTTTTGGCCATAAGGAGAGGGTAGTGGCGGAAGTTTCTCTCTGTCTTTTCGGATAGTGGAACTGAGGTTTCCGTTGCACATGGTACAACCCAAATTGCATCTATTACTGAGCTCAAACTCCATAATTGTAGGGTAAACCGGATGCAAATGGTCATTATCGTAAGCCTTAGAAAGTACGTTTACATAATTCCCTTCAAGCAGGTGCTTTTTACACTCTTGACAGCCAAAATCAAGATTACAAGACCTAATTCCTGCTCTAATCTTTTCAAAATTTTCACCCTTCCAAATATCCATGATGGATTTTTCCTCAGAATAGGTTTCATGTTTATGGAACGTTTTCCAGCACAATGCAACATGCCCCTCTGAGTTGAAGTACAGATTAGAAAATGGGGCGTGGCATAAAAGCGTTTTGTCACGGACTTGTCTCGTTTGATTATATGCCTTGGTTGTTTCTGCTGGAAGCCCAGACACGGAAATTGCATTGCTTCTTCGATTAAATATGTTTTTGAAGAAACTCATTTTGCTTGTTGCTTTTTTGCGGACTCCAATTTGAGAATTTCCAATTTGATATCTGCACTAATATTTTCGTAGATACAATCTGCCATCATTGCGTAACCTCTCGGTTTATGGTGTCCATCAGTCGGAACCCACCAGAGGTCTTTTGGAGAAAGGTTTTGGCTGGACATGGTCTTCTGATAACAGTCTTTTAGATCGAAATATCGAACATTCGGAAACTCTAAAGAAGCTTTAGATAAGGTCTCGTTGAGTGAATAAACATACGATTGGTGCACTTCGCCAACCCAAGGAAAAAACAAAACATAGACGGGAACGCTGTCAATTGCTGAGTATGCATCCACAACATCTTTGATATGGCGTTGCGCTTCTTGTTTAATGTGAATAGTGTCCCTTGTTTGCATTAGTTGATCGTTGTATCCCAATTTAGAATAAACGAGTCGCCCAATTCTACTGAAGGCGTAAATGAGCTCGCTGATTGAGATATCAACCCCCGAATTGTTAAATCGCTCCATACCGCCCCGAATCTGAGAGTCATATGTGAAGTCCAAGGTTGAAACAGCAAGAATAACAAGGTCAGGTTCTAAATTTGAAAGGATCTTATTAAACTTTTGCAGCTCTTCGTAAGGGTCACTTCCAGAGGTAGCACCATTTAATATTTCCAGATTAATTCCTGCCTGTTGAAACATTCGTTCAGATAAAGAAACCCATGTCGAATCCATTGAGGTACCGTCTCCTTCTGTGAACGAATCGCCAAGGGCAATTATTCTGAAGGTGCTGCCCTTATCTCCCCAGCTTTTATCGCTAAAGCCAAATTCGTTTGTAGTTCTTTCGAATGAATAAGCATCGGTGCTAAAAAAATAACTGGTATTGGGTTTGCGAGTTCTTGCCTTGGCGGAGAAGTACTCAATATCTAACGGCCGCCCAAGCCCCCTTTCTTCTAGGTAGGTAGACATGTATCCAGCGTAAACCAGCACTCCTTCTACACTTACCAAGACTAAAAAAAACGACACGAAAAGGGTTGTCAAATTCTGTTTGTGCGGGGGTTTAATAAAGAACCGAGCAAACACAATCAGAAAGAGTAGACCAAGCGTCATGAAGCCAAGAAAAACGACATAACTAACCCATGGAACTGGAAATAAAAACCCTTCAATTAGCTGATCTATCCTTGGCATCTCTAATACCAATTAAGGTAGCGGTGTCTGAAACGATTTTTCCATCGTTGTAAAACACTGAAATCATCTTCAATTAACCCGTATCGAACAAGAAGCTTAAAGTAAGCTGATCCAATCATGAAATCGTTTTTATCAAGCCCCTTAGATCGCCAATTCTCGTTCATCCAATGAACGAAGGAATACCCTTCTGGCATTTCTTTTTTGCCAATAAGGAGATCTCGAACATCATCCCAAGCATCAGGGTTTGAACGTCTGTAGCCGCTATCAATGTATTTGTTGAGGTCAAAATGCGCTACTGCATCGGCTAAAATTTCAATTGGCTTGTGCCAATCCCTATTATGCTCGTCAACCTGAGAAGATGCGTGCTCAAAACAATGTTTCATCAGCTCCGAGCCTTTTGGAGCCTTCATCATATTCCCAACCAAAGGCAATGTTGGATGTTCTCTAAAGTAGTAATCAGAGGAAATGTTCAAGTGCTTTAAACAAGTGACATCCATGTCTGACCACCATCCGCCCTCTTCATAAAGAAGCTTGTACCGAAAGATGTCTGAAAAGCCAGAAACACTTCCTTTTCCTTGTCCGAATTGAGTTGTGTTTTTATACCTGAAAACAGAAGATTCTGGAAGGATTTTGTTTGCATCCTCAATGATGCAACCAGAAGGTAAAGGAGTTAAAATTGGTTCGTATACGAACAGACGGAAGTCATGCCCCTGAGCTAGGAACGAAGTAATTGTAAGGGTTTCCATAAGAGAAAGCCGATTACCAATCCACAAGCCATTAATTGTTGCCCCCATTTCTATTTTTCCATCGAATCTGTTCTTGCTTATCGCCAAGCACACGAAATTTAAATTGATAGGCGAAAAAATTTACCAGCAACTTAAAGGCAATCCAAAGTTCTAAAATGCCTTTGAAATAAACTATGTGAAACAATCGGTAGGAAAAACCAACTGAAATTGACCACAAAGTGGTGAGTATCCGATTTGTTATGTCTTTTGATATGCCATAGATTATACCGCATACCGTTTTCATTTCGTAATAGAATTTAAGAGCGCCTCTATGCCACAATACATCTGATGTTTGGTAATAAACAACGTTTCCCACGAAATCTCCAACAAGTACTGCAATCCAATTTCGGAATAGGACTAAATGCACAAAACCCAAAAGGAGGTATTTCCAATTTAGCATAGCCATAACCGCAATACACGCTATTGGAAACCAGAATTCATAGATGAGGCGTGGCTCTAATAATCGGCTGCCCAATCGAAAAGGCCTTGTTTTTTCAATAATACCCTCAGCAATGGGAGTGGTAAAACCGAGAATTAGGACGAACAGGGCTGTTAAAACAAGTAAAGTTGGAACTTGAAAACCAGCATATAGTATGATGATGCAGAAAAAGACCCATTCAATAGGAATTAGGCGTTTTTTTAAGAAGGCTGTAATCACGGAAACACCGTGTCGTTGTACGGTATTCGACACACCTGAAACCTTATCATTTTGAAAGTCTAACACTTGGTGCTCCAAGATATTTCTAAGGCCAGAAAGAAATGCCCAGCATAGAACAGAACAGAATATTACAATATGAAAAGCTTTAATAGGGCCGGTTTGATTGGCGAATATGACCAACGCCATTACGCTTACTGGAATAACCTGGGCATAAAGCGAATCAGTTATAATGTCTAGATAAGGAACCTCTTTCCACCGGAAAGGAGGGACAGAATAAAGGATGAATAGAAGAAGTTGGAACCCAACAACAGCAATAAAAAGGGGGCTGTCCCAAAGCAGAAAAAGGGCGGTTCCGATGGATATTGTAGCTAAAAAGAGCGGTGTAAAAAACCGCTTGAATTTCGAATGCTGAGCAACCGAGTTTGGTTTAGATGCTTTTTTATCAATCTCGATATCAAAGCAATCATTGATGTAATATCCAAAACCCGCAGTAGAAAAAAGCCAAATAAGTATGAGTGGGAAAAGAACGAGATAGGATTTTGGCCCCACATCGCTAAGTAGAATAAAAAAGTAAGACCACCCCACAAGCATAGCCACCTTGGAGTTCCACCAGTCTGAAATGCGGAGGTTCATCACTGAATCACTTTTTCTATGATGTATGGAGGTCTTTTTCGTGCGGATACAAGCGTTCTCCAAAGTATTTCAGAAAGCAAGGTTATCCCAATCAGCATGGCCATTATCCAACTTGCTCCAATTATTAAACACAGTTTAACTGTTGTTTCCCAGTTAGATTGAGCCACCAGAATAGCAAAGACAGGAAACAAAAGGAGCTCCAAGATTGCCAAAAGCCGAAACAAGCGAGTTGGAGCATCAGAAAAACCGATAAGCGTGTCAATAACCAGTTTCACCTTCTTTGAAAAAGACCATTGAGATTGGCCAGTTTTTCTTGCTTCACGCACAACAGGCACAGCTTCATAACGCTGACTCAGCCACGATATTAAATAGACCAAGTTTATGTTGTGGACATCTATCTGCTTGAGGTGCTCACCAACTTCCTTGTCAAAAAGGATGAGGTCATAGCCACCATCGGGAACGTGGGGCAAGGCAAATCTTTTTACCATCCTGTGGTACACTCCAGAAAAGAACCGCGTAGTGAAATCTTCCTCTCTTTCTACCCGCTGACCAATGACCAATTTAGCGCCCTGTTTCCACTTGCTTAGCATTAGCGGAATATGCTTTGGCGGATCTTGAAGATCAGCGTGAAGTTGAATGATGGCATCGCCAGAGGCATTCAAAATTCCGGCATGAAGCGCGTTGTACGAACCGAAGTTTCCAGAGAGAACGACAATTTTACATTCAAATGGCGCACTCTGCTTTAGTTTCTGCAGGCCCGCCAGCGTACTATCTGTCGATCCATCATCAACAAAAACCACTTCCAGATTATATTCTGATTGTATTTCTCCAAAGAGGGTTGTAAGAGCCCCTTCTAACTCAAGAAGCCCTGTAGAACTTTGGTAACATGGAACGACAATAGAAACGAGGGTTTTCAAACCGACCGAGGAGGAGATTTCAGTGGTTGTGCTATCAAATTCAGGGTAATTCACTGTCGAGTTCCGCGTAGTATTGTTCAATTTCAGAAACCACGCGCTTCTGCTCGTCATGAGTGATGCCATAAAAGAGCGGAAGACGCACCATGTGAGTAACAACTTTTTCTGTGTTTGTCATGTTTCCGGAGAACAAATGTTTGGCTTTACCAAATTGAGAAACATGTAAGGCAGAATAGTGTGGGCTCAGGGTAATTCCCTTTGTCCGTAGTCGATTAATGAGTCCAGTTCGTTCATCAGCAGAGCGAGTCATCATCCAAAAAATGTACCCGTTTATGTTTACGCCAGAATTGAGGCGAGCGCTGCTAATACCGTACGTAACAAAAAGAGGCTCTAGCGCTTCTTGGTAATACCTCCACCCCTGCACAAACCAATTGAGGATTGAAGGAGCTTGATTAAACTGCTGTGCCAAAATGTCAAGAAGAGGCGCTGCCAATGCTGAATTTGTTCCTAGGGAGGTCCACTCGTAAAAAGGAATTTTACCTTTTCTAAAGGCTGACCGGTTGGTTCCCATATCTGTACAGGAGGAAGCGACACCAATGAGCGATTTATTGTTTATTGCCAATGCCCCTCCTTCGTACGAGGTAATCATCTTTACGTGGTCAAAACTGAAAGTGGAGATATCTCCAAAGCTACCGAGTAGGGTTCCATTGAAATCGGCAAGTAACCCATGTGCATTATCTTCAATCAACCAAAGGCTGTGTGTCCTACAAATTGCTGTTATTCTGTCGTAATCACAAGGAACGCCACCGTAGTTAATGGTTATAACAGCTTTTGTTCTAGTTGTTATGGCAGCCTCTAATGCATCAGCGGAGATGTTCAGCGTATCAAGCTCGCAGTCAACAAATACACACGTATGACCGAACATGGCCACTGCGTTTGCTAAGGATACAAATCCATAAGATGGGATGATTACTTCACTGCGCGCAGGAAGATCAAGAATCATAATGGCCAACTCCAGCGATTGGGAGCATGATTTTGTGAAAAACACATCTTCATTCCTAATCAATTCAGAGAGAAGCTGTTCACACGCAATGGTTGAACCCTGATCCGTTTGAGAATATCCAGCGTTGGTTTGACTAAGCTGCTGGTAAGTGTTTTTGAATGATGGGATTATCTTATTCACAATCTATTGAACGCAGTCTAGGTAAATAAGGTTGAAGGTAGTTTTCAAATGTAGTATATACTAAGCATGTAGCCAACAAGTGAATTGTGGTGCAAGAAAGGTTTTCCTTACACAGCAATATTTATTCCGAGTGCTGGACCCGATGTTTTGTAAAGCTATTTCTGAAACCTGCTCGTGATGTCTCAAGACCTCATTATTCGGCTCGCGGCTCAGGATTGGGAGCATTTGGGGGTAAGAAGGAGAGTTCCCATCAATCACCACATTGAGATCTTAGAATGGGATAGAGAAGTTCTGCAATTTGCTGATTCCCAAGCTCGCTAAGATGAAGGTCTTGATTTGAAATGATGCGTTGGCTTAGGGGAAGTTGGTTAAGTACAGAGTCGGCCATAATCACAGTCACGCCACGATTCTCATACATTTTCTGAACAATGCGGTCCTGCGGAGCCGTGGACTCTGGTTGTACTGGGTGAGGTATGACCAACACTAAAAGAGTTATTTCGTTATTTTGACAATAATCAACGATGGAATCTACCTGTTGCGCATACATCTTTATTGCTTTCTGATCCCGAAAGCAGTCTGTAAAGAACCTCATGTATGAATCCATCATGGGAAAGTCATATGTTCTGAAGAAAATGAAGTTCGCGAGGTAGGAACGGGTAATGACGGTCCGCGCCACGTATGGAAGTTCAGCGTAGACGTCCAGCTCTGGATACCAGCCCAATGCTTCGTGACAGATCATATCAGGGTCATTGAAAAAGTATTGTAAGACCATTATATCCGGAAAGTCTATAAGCCCATTGATGACCTCCAACTCTTCGGTTGTAGAGTATCCGTCACGTCCGAAATTGAAAACATCAGCACAGTCCCTCAAACTCTCTTCAAGAAGGTCGGAGTATCGCATTGAAATGGATTTCAACCCGGCTCCTTGTGTGAAAGAATCCCCGATGAAGACAATCTGCTTGCGAGCGGCCCCACTTGCGCGTACTTCGGTTGATGGGTCTTGCAACAGGACACTCTTGTTTCCATAATAGAGTTGCCAAGTTTTGGAAGCCAGCGATTGATTGGTGTGATTACTCATGGGAATGAGGGTGAATACTGCTTCAAGCATTGGCATCAAGGAAAAAAGGGCTAGTGCCGAAAGCCAGAAATTTGACAGTAAAAACATCGAGGTGTCCTTACGCTTCATTACTTTTATGAGCGTAAGGATTGGAAGCAAGGACGCCAATATGAGTAAGGCAGTCCTTGCCGTAATAAATAGAGCCGTGGGAAGGGTTTGGTCAGTATAGTCAAGCGTAGGGGTGAGCAACAAAATACCGAGCACCAGCAGCAAGTAGACTGATATGGCTGGGGTTACTTTCAATACTTGTTTTCGATAGGTTCAAGTGTCATCAGATAGGCGAAGATGGCGCGGGCCTCTCCGTCAGATAATAGAGTGAATGGAAACATGGGGTCTCGCAAC
>Ga0105055_10004862_pt1 | contig 19324 bp, 8 predicted proteins | sample BON03_FD_78090 | JGI IMG/M metagenome (GOLD analysis project Ga0105055, IMG submission 78090) | Freshwater microbial communities from Lake Bonney liftoff mats and glacier meltwater in Antarctica - BON-03 | ecosystem: Environmental > Aquatic > Freshwater > Ice > Glacier meltwater | place: Lake...
GGCACGTTCAGATGAACTGGACCACCGGCAGCGGCTTTGGCCCATAGTGAAGAAGCCAAACGTTGCACATGCCAACGGTCGTCGTCGTTTTGAATAAGCTCAGGCAGGCTAGCTTGCGCTAGAATATGCCCCTGAAACACATTTTGCTGGTGCAAACTTTGTCCATCGCCTTGGTCAATCCAAGCAGCGGGGCGGTCGGCGGAGAGCACAATCAGGGGTAAACGCAAATAGTAGGCTTCGGCAATGGCCGGGCCATAATTCAGCAAGGCCGTGCCTGAGGTACATACCAAGGCGACCGGCTGGCCGGTGACCAACGCTTTACCCAAGGCAATATAGCCTGCAGCTCTTTCATCGAGTACGGTTTGTAGTCGTATACCGCTTTGCCGGGCTAAAGCAAGGGTGAGCGGTGCCGAACGTGAGCCAGGCGACACCACAACTTCGGTCAGCCCCAACTTCGCCAAAGCAGCGCAGAGCAGTACAACTTGTTCGTTAGGCTGAAACTCGGGCATGATTAATTGCGGCTATAAGTGTTGCGGCTTTGGCTTGGGTTTCTTCCCATTCGGCGGCCGGATCGGATCCAGCTACAATTCCTCCGCCGAGATACAGCTGAGCTCGGTTTTTATCCAAGCGCGCCGCACGTAGGTTGACGTAGAGAATAGCGTTTCCATCCGCGGCAATTGGCCCTAAAAATCCGCAATAGAACTCGCGCGGGTGTTTTTCGGTTTGGCGAATAAAGTCGCGCGCTGCTGCAAGGGGAAACCCGCAGACGGCAGGCGTGGGATGCAGCCGCTGTACCACTTCAAAAACGCTGGATTGCCCCGTGGCTGTGATGCTGTTGCGGAGATGGTACACCTGCCCGGCCTGTATGGTTTCCTGTTCGCCTACGCTGACGTTCAGACCACAGGCCTGCAATTGCCCTTTGATATAACGGGTGACGATTTGTTGTTCGTTTTGTTCTTTAGAGCGCCAATGTTGTTCGGTTTTATTGGGCGACAAGGTACCGGCGAGCGACATGCTCTCGTAGTTATCACCCCGGCTGGCCAAGAGTAGTTCAGGGCTGGCGCCAATCCAACAGCCGAGGTCGGGAAGATGATAAATACTGACAAAAGCCGTGGGATATAAGGCGCAAAGGGCCTCAAAAAGCTGTTCTGGCTGAATTTCTTCGGGCAAGTTAATATTTGCGGTACGCGACAAAACCACTTTCTCAAACCATCCATTTTTAATGGCGGATAAAGCGGTTTTCACCTGGGCTTCGTATTCTGGCTGTTCAACGTTGCTGGTTTCGGCAGGCGAAAAGCAGTCGATAGCAGCAATAGCTCGATTAAACTTTTCATGTAATTGGGCCAATTGTATCAACTGTGCCGTTTGCAGTTGACCGGTATGGGCAAACTGCAAATCGGGCGAAAAACCGTGTACCGTTAAGTCGTTTCTCAACCAATACGCCTGCTTTTCAGGGAAATCGAAGGGTGCGATTACAAATCCATTTGCCACATTGGGCTCAAAATTACCCGGGGTAGGGTCGAGTTGAATAATGGTGACCGGCTCGGTTTCTCCTGGCAACCGGTAGCTTACCCAGGGCAGTCCGCTCGCCTGGCAAGCCTGATGCAGTTGCCTGAGCTTGTGCCTATGACGAACCGGGGTACGTATCATTTAGCAGGGATATCGATGATGGCTGCGGTAAAACGGCTGATACAAATCAGCTGTTCTTCAGGCCCGTACAAACGGATGTCCCACACATGGGTGCTTTTTCCTTGGTGGACGATGCTAGCTTTTGCGGTTACAAGGCCAGATTTAACACTTTTAAGGTGATTGGCATTTATTTCCAGTCCAACTGCTGCCCGACCCGGTCCGGCCAGTAGGTTGGAGCCAACGCTGCCAACGGTTTCGGCCAAAGCCACCGAGGCACCGCCATGTAGCAAACCAAAAGGCTGGTGTGTGCGGCCATCAACGGGCATGGTTGCTTCTACATAACCTGGACCAATTTGGGTAAAAACCATGCCTAACTGCTCAACGAGGGTGTTTTTGCTGCCCTGGTTCAATTGATCGAGAAGTGTTTGCGCTGCTGTATCCATGCGTTGATGTATGTTGCGAAAATAGGGCTAAAAACGCTTCGCGTATGCTATTAAGAACAGCGATAGACGTAAATGGGTTTTATTGGTCAAAAATATCGCGCCCAAATCTAAAGTGGCAGGGTATTACGTAGGTCAAGCAAGGATTTAAATCGTCCGTTTACCCACTTGTCCATACGCAACCTATACTTGAGTATTTTGTTACGACTCGGCTTCGTCACCGTGCTGGGGGTACTCCACCTTACCTTTTCAGGTGCACAGGCCGAAAAAGAGGTTGCCGCACGCCAAGATTACCATTCGTTAGAAAGTCTAGACAGCATGAATTGGCAAACAGGCTGTTCATTGGGCATAAAGTTTATTGTAGTAGACTAAAAATTGAACAGTAAACTCACCCTTATTTTTATTTGTGGGCAATCTGGATTGGTTTCTACGAACAGCTAGGGCTCCACAAAAAAAGCTAAAACATAAAAAGGGCCCAGTAAACCAGACCCTTTTTGTTTGTGGGTGATAATGGATTCGAACCATCGACCCCTACCTTGTCGAGGTAGTGCTCTAAACCAGCTGAGCTAATCACCCGAGCGATGCAAAAATAGCACAAAATGAAAAGGGTGAGCCTTAAGTCCACCCTTTTCATTTTTGATGTCTTTTTTAATGGCGGAGCATCAAACGCTGATAGCCCTTTTTACCCCCTTGTTCAAGCTCAACAAAATAAAGACCCGCCGCTGCGTCGAGTATGAACTCATGGCGCTGTTCGGTCGAACCCGGCGCAATATTGACTTCTTGCACCAGTTTTCCTTGCACATTGTAAAGTCGTAAACGGATATCACCCAGCCCTGCTGCCGTAAAATCAACATAAAACCGACCTTCCGTAGGGTTCGGATACAGCTTAAACTGCAACCTAGCCAGCGATTCTAGCGATACATTATCTATCAAGATGGTATTAGAAGAATCAGATTGACAGTTGCCAACGCTACGCAGTGCCGTATAATGACCAGTTTGGGTAACCACCAGCAGCGAGTCGTTTAATCCCGCCAGCAGTAAACCATTCCTAAACCACAACAAACCCGTACTCACCGACGAGAAAATAGTATCCGTACGCACAGACAATGCAGGAGCAGCTGGTAAAGGGGTAACAGTAGTGCTGATCGCGCTTGATGTAGCCACACAACCAGCGGCATTGCTTACCCTAACCTTATAGTTGGCAGCAACACGCGCAAACAACGTTGCCGTAGTTTGCCCAGCAATAAGCGTATCGTTGCGTAGCCAGCTGTACGTCAAACCCGTGCCGGTATTCGCATTCAACTGAACACTGTCGCCGACACAAAAAGTAGTGGCACCACCAGCGGTAAGTTGGGCTGCTGGAAGCGCAAGTAGGGTCACCGAAGTTAATCCCGACGTATCCGAACAACCCCCAGAAGCGCTGATGATAACCCGATAATCGCCCGCAAGGGTAGCCTGGATACTCGACGTATTGGCACCAGTAATGATAACACCATTCCGCTGCCAGATAAAACTAAAGCCAGTGCCCGTAGTCGCATTTAAAGTAACACTACCCCCAGGACAAAAACTCGTCGCTCCTACAGCCGTAATACCAGCAACCGGACGGGCATTTACAACCACCGTAACCACCAAAGAAGTATCTACACAGTTGTTGCTGTTTTGAATACGAACACGATAAGCACCCGCAACCAGAGCCGTATATGAAACAGCATTAGCACCGCTTATAGCGACGCCGTTTAAAAACCAGCTATAGGTAAATCCAGTGCCAACAGTAGCATTCAACAATACGCTGCCGCCAGTACAAAAGGTGGTAGAACCCGCCGGCGTAATTTGGGCATTAATGGCTGCACTGATGTTCACAGTAGTTGTCGCTGAGGTATCAAAACAGCCGGCCGCATTGGTGACGATTACGCGGTAAGCACCACTTTGGAAAGGCTGAAAACTCGAACTTATTGCGCCAAAAACTGGCAAATTATTTCGCAACCAACGGTAGCTAAAGCCTGTAGCTGTTGTAGCATTCAAAAAGAGAACAGCCCCAGAACAGCTGTTTATCGTACCCGAAGGTGCCAAAACCGCTTGAGGAGTGGCTGCACTTTGCAGTTGAACCGAACCCAGTGCCAACGGAAAAGCAATCCCTGTTAAATTACTGAGCTCGTTATTACCTGCTAAACTTTGGTCGAAGGAAACCGTACCGCCACTCACATTTCGAAAACGCAGCTGCAAAAACGTGCCTTGAGGAATATTGATGCCGCTGGTATTAAACCACGAGACAAACAAGCGGTTTCCTACCCGATTCGTGAGCAACCCATTGGATAATCCCGCTAGCGGCGAGCTGATTTGCACAAACTGAGCCTGGGTGCTGTCGTGCAAAAATACCAACGAAATGGCTCCTACCCCGTTCAATGCGGCACCTGCCTGCACGTTGACAATAGCCGTATCCTGACCACAAACCGGATTGGCTGTGAGACTGATTAACGTACTGCCGGGCTGTTGTACACTAAGTAGGGCAGACTGGCTCAACAACAAACTTTGACAGCTGCTGCTGAGTCTCGCCCGAAAACGATCCCCCTGCATGGCCGCAGTCACATTACTAACACCTAAAATGGCTGTTGTAGTCGTGCTGTAGGTGGCATCATTCGACAATATCGTCCAGTTGTTTCCACCATCCGTACTGCGTTCCCAACCAAAAACAGTGGCGTTGGTGGCAATAACTCGGAAAGTCACTTGAGCACCCACAACGGCTAAAGTATCACGCGGCTGACTACTGATTTGTGTCGGTGAACCCGCTTGAAAGGTCAGTTGCCCTGGCTGAAAGCTTGTCCCGATTAACGGTAAACCTTGCGCATTGGCCAATTCATTTTCACCAGGAACAGTAGAGAAAGAGATGGCTGCCGAATTGCCTGAAAAACGAAGCTGGAACCACAAACCATTCAAAGTAATAGGTGTGGTGCTGAACCAGCTCACGCGCACCGTTCGCCCTTGCTGTTGCCAGCTAAAATCAGGCGCAAAAACAGGCAAAACATTGGCAATACCTCGAAAAACAGCCGTAGAATCCCACCGGATAACCAAGGATGCCGCACCTATCGCCTGACCAGACGTATTCAGCTGTACAGCTACAAAGGCAGTATCGCCAATGCAGGCAGTCTGATTGGCAATACTAACTGCAGCCTGAGCCAATAGTTTTCCACCCGTAAACAGGGAAAAAGCAAGTAAAAGAAGAAGGACCTTACGCATGGTGTACTTTTTTGAGGGTTGAACCACTTCAGATCTGATTATTCGGCGATGAGTCGGAGTATACGTAAGTAGCGGTTTTCGGCCGATTGCAACTTCACTGTTACAAAGTACATACCGGATCGTAACATGTCTCGTTCAAGCAGCACCTCCTGCCGCCCAGCAGCTTGAGGTCCCAAGTCGATGGTTTTCACCAAGCGGCCACTCAAGTCACGGATTTCAAGTTCCAATTGACCCGCTTCAGGCAAATCCATATGCAACTGCGTTGAACGCTGGAACGGATTCGGGTAAGCTGCCAATTGAAGCAGGCTGTTGCGGTTGGATTCGTAAACCCCTACCAATTGTGGTATCACCAGTGTAGCACCAGGAATCAACAGGCCTGCCGCATCTGCTATTTCGGAGGCTGAGCCGATTTGTATGCCATGCTGACCTGCCGGTAATGTACCATTAAGGAAACGAAGTTTGAGCAGGTTGTCACCAGCGTATACGCTTATGGCTTGCAAGCTAAACCAACTTATACGCAGCTCTTGACCGGTTAACTGATAACTCAAAGCCTGATTATGGGCTGGAACTAAACGCACATCTTCAAAACGCAGGCCTTGTGGCAATTGCAAAACCAACGACATGGCGCCAATGGTATACGTATTTTGCGCTTGCACCAGTACTTCGGTGTATTGACTGGTCGACAGTTGCATCGGTTCGTCTTGGACCAAAAGCACTTGACTGCTTTCGCGTGCATTGCCTTGTGGGGTGTACGAACCGTTTACATCACCATAGCACAGCGCGCTCAGGTTTTGCATAGTTGAATCACCACTGCTCAAGCTAAAGTTGACAGAAGTCGTGTGCCAATCTCCTGAGAGGAAAGTTGGAATTGCACCAATAAAACGTTGACCTACCAACAAAGCATCGGTATTATTCACCTGGGTACTCGCATTCACATCGGCTACGGTGAGTCGCTGGCCCTGGAGCGGTGCAAGACTGGCAAAATGTCGGCTGATTAACAAAGCGTCGGTAGCATTACCTCCACCCCAGCTTTTGGCCGTAGTAGCAGTAACCGCATAGGTTCCTGAGTTGATTTGTGCCGAAACATATTGCCCGAGCGTATTTGTCCGTACGCTATCTACAAAATCCATAGTAGGTGTCCGGCGAATAGTCACCAAGGCATTGCTCAGCGGGGTTAGGCTCGTATTGTTGTAACGAACGGTTCCATAAATACGAGCTTGCGCGCTTGGCGGAGCGGCATTCATAAAATGCGTACTGTTCCATCTGTACATTCCTTGCTGATTTGCTGTTGTGCTCACACCTCCTGACCAGCCATGGCGTGGGCCCACAAAACTGAGCTCTTTGTGGTATACGGAGTCGATGAAGTTCCAGTTGACAAAATCGGTGGTATACGCAGTACCTAGGGTACCACTCACCATGAGCGTATATACGGTTGTACCCGGAATAAACTTCGTGGCATTTATCAAACCTACGCCCGGTTCGTTGGGCATTGAACTCCAACTATTGCCTCCATTTAAGGAATAACGCATCCCCTCAGTGCCAAAAATTACGAGGGTGTTGGTATCCGCAGCCGTCAATTGCATCTGACCAGTAACTTGGGTAACCTTCTGGGTCCACTGCTGCCCAAAGTTGCTGCTGTATACATAGTTGCCATTGTTCAGTGGATAATAAATAGTGCTACCGGATACTGTAGCCTCATCTACCATACCAGCAGTGAATGGATCGATAAAGTTAGGAAGGTTGGTACTTGGTACGCGATTCCAAAGCTGACCACCATTGCTTGTCGTGTAAATTTCGAGGAAACCACCCGCCATGTCACCCATGGTAACGCCTACATTGGCGTTAAAAAAGCGGGTTACGTTAGGAAAACCGCCGTTGTTATATGCCGTTGCCTGCCGTGTCCAGCTTACCCCCCCGTTGGAGGTATGATAAACACCTTGACGCGCTGAGTCACCGAAAAGGGTTACCCAGGCTTTGTTGGCATCAACAGCAGTTATAGACGATGTACCCAACCCAACCGTTCCAGGTATACCATTGGCAATCCAAGTGGTGCCACCATTCGTTGAGCGGAAGAAGGTTACCGGGAAAGCCAAGCCGTCAGGCGTATCGCTGATAGACCAGATCACCTGAGAGTCTACCGCATGTACTGAGGCAACCGTCAGATTAACCGCTGGCTGGTTCAAGTTTTGAATTTGCCAAGGTGTTTGCTGGAAAATGCTCTGGCGGAGATATACTGGCTGAGATTCTGAAGTACACGTAAAGCCAGGATTCATAATAAGTGAATACTTGCCCGCTTGCGTAGCCTGATATGTCGCTTGGGTTGCACCGCCTATAGGGTTATTGTTGCGGTACCATTGATACGTAATGGCACTATTTGTACTCTGACCCAATGCAGCACCAGCTTGACCTGTCTGAATAAACTGGCGCAAAAGTCGACCTGTCTCCAAGGACACACTTAAAACTGGTATGGTCAACTGTGCACCTACGCTACCTGGCCCAAGGGAGGGTGGCAGCGCATTTTCAATGTTATTTACGATGAGTACTGCAACAGCACCTGCTTGTTGTGCCGCCAATGCTTTTATGCCAAATTCACAAGCACCCCTATAAATGATGGCCACTTTACCGTTCAGTTGAGCCGCATTAATGAGTGCGTTACAAGCTAAACTATCTCCAGCAGTACCATCTCTGGCTACTACCATATCGGCAGCAAAAATCGATGTGCGGATTTGTGCCGTCCAGCCATTCAGACTATCGGCCCTGAAATAAGGAGCTTCAACACCGCCCCCGATTTGCTGGGTACCCAGGCGCAATACAACTTGTGCACCTGCCACTAGCTGCGTATTTATGGCACTGCCGGCAGGATAAAAACTCGGTCCATTCAGACCTATAGTCGCTACGGGTGTATTGGTTACATTCACCTGTATCGTACCGGAGGTAGCCGAGCATGACCCTACAGTTTTGACCTGATAATAATTACCATCGACAAAAACCTGAAGCTCATGATTGGTGCTCCAGCCCACTGGGGTTCCATTACGATACCATTGAAAAGTGGCTGTTGGGTCAACCGGCGAAGAAAGCACGATGGAAGAACCGCTACAGACGGTGACCTGGTTATTTGCAGATAATCCCGGGGCACTGATAGCCGTAGTGCAATTCAACGTTGCTGCACGACTATTCAACCGAAGTAAAAATGCATTCCCGTTATCATACCACTGGGTAAATTGGGGTAAGTATATAATTGCCGCTTGTGCATCCATGGGTACGTTAAGTTGATCAAGCACCCGTATATGATTCGCGCCGCCATTGCTATTTAATTCAACAGCCAAATAAAACGCACCACTCGGAAGTGTGCGCTGACCAATTGTTCCAAGAAAACTTAAGGTTAGTCCGTTTGCAATATCCCCAGCCGTTAGCGTTCGGATAGCCGATGACATAATCGGTGTTGTAATGTTTAGATTCGCCGACGCAAAAATGTGGAATCGAACGGTAGCGCCAGGGGCAGAGTTGGACTGAAACCGCACATTTGCTGAGGTCACTTCAGCGCTCCGCCGTAAAACGTAAGCATTAGCCAACAGCATACCATCTTCATTGCCTGCTGCGAAAGTGTTGGTACCAATAACTCCAGCGGCAAAACCGCCGTTATCCAAAGCCATCGTCGTATCTGTAACCAAAAAATTGAGTGTGTCGCGGTTATTCGTAGTGTAACTATCCGTTTGGAAATTAGTCACCTCCATGGCCACCCGGTAACTTCCCAACTGACTCGGATAATAAGGTGGCTGATTCACAGCGACATTAGTAGTATCGCCTGGTTGCAGCAAGCCTTGGTTATTGCCGTTAAATTCTGTCCATACATTCTGACCATTCCGGAATATTTCCGCCCGCAAGCCAACACCACTCTGGGCATCTGCGCCCACATTGTAAGCCTGTGCGCCAAAACGCATCGAATCCAGTTGATTTAAAGGCAACATACCGTAGAATTCGGGCGTATTGTTTCGTGTGGTAGTAGGTTTAAGCATCGCCAGATCGTGTGCCGCTGTTCCACTTACACTGATATCATCGAGCATCCAGTTGTAATAAAAACCATTAAACAGGAACTGTATACGTGCAGCCGCAGTGTTGCCTAAATAAGAGCCAACAGCCAATCGCAATTGCGAAGTACTATCTGGTAAGCCATTCACAAAAACATTCGCATTGATCATCACCGTATCCGGCCAGCTTGCGCCATTATTTTTAGAAAAGACCAAAAACGTTGCAGGCTGGATTTGCAACCCACCTGGACCAGCAAAACGGCGGTAAGATTGGTTAAATTTTAAGGTCAGTGCTGTAATACCCACCGTCGAAAAAGAAGGACTACTTAAAGATACAATGTGTTGCCCCGGCGCAACTCCTGTTCCTCCACCACTAGTGCTCCCATTATTGTCGAGCCAATCGGAATCCAAAATCACGAAGCCATTGGCTAAAGTAGGCGACCGAAGTGGTCCGCGTCCATTGTTGAAAGCGCCACGTGAACCAACCGTATTGTTAGGTGTCGTTGCCGGCCCCCGGTAGGCGAAACGCGCATTCACATTTGCCAATCCGTTCGCCGTCCCTGAATTGGTCCAGCTACCCGGAATGCCAGCAGAGAAGGTCTCATTGAGCAAAGTTGTTGTAACCGAACAACTTCCAAAACCATAAATGGGAAGCACCAATGCTTGGGTAGGCACTACCACAAAACGGTTCGTGCTGCCAGGCCGTCTGCAACTCAGCGGCAGCTGTTCCGATGAGTCGACGGCTACATTATTGATGCTATCGAAGCCACTCCAGCTACTTCCGTTTATAAATTTATATTCTAGGGTATCGCCTTGGCTAAATGATGCAGCATAAGTATAAATCTGGCTAACGCCTACGCGGGTCATACGTGTGGCCGACGCACTCCAGCCCTGAAAGCTCCCTGCAATATGCACCCCGCTACCTGATACTTGTTTGCCAGTCATATCCACTTGGAAGGTCAGTTGGCTGGTTAAAGTTGGCAGTAAACCACTCAAAATAAGCGAAAAGGCTTGTGGCGAAGATAATGTGCCCTTGTGCGTTACCCTTACTGTGTAGGTGCCAGCAACTGGATTGGCAAGAAGCACCTGCTCCACATTGTCGCGCACATTATCACCCGTTGTAGCTGCCGCAGTGCGGTTGGCTGGGTTAAGTGTCCAAGGACTAAAAATGACATTATCGCTGTTCCGAATGATGCGTACATCTAAGTCGCGCACCAAAGCCGGGGTTGTGCCATTTAGTACATATGCCGGCACTGCACCAGCAGGGTCATTCCACACAATAGTAGCACGCAAAGGCTCGGTGCCATTGCTGTTCACCTGAAAAGTATAGGTCTGTGCATGGGCTAAAGTAGTGGCTATTATAGCATGTTTCCCCGCTATATTTCCAATTACATCCGTTGCTTTTTTAACATTCATCAAACCCCAGCCATGCACATAGTCGGGCCCTGGATTAGCACCGGCCTCGTCGGCGGTATGCAGCACTAAAGCTTTGAGTGCGCTGGCAGTCATGACCTGGTTGCTGTTCAAATTTTTGTAGTGCTGCTGCAACAAAATTAAACCACCAGTCACGTTGGGCGATGCCATAGAGGTTCCGCTGATGGTCGCGTAAGCATTATTGGCGCCTGAGAATGCCGAGGTTAAGCTGACGCCTTTACCCACGATATCTGGCTTAATGCGGCCATCATCTGTTGGTCCCCAACTCGAAAATGAGCTCATAACCACCTGAGCCGGATTGGTATAACCACCCACAATACCACTTACAGCACCAACTGTCAGTACATTTTTAGCTCCCGCTGCATGACCTAAACAATCAAAACCCGCGGCACCACCATCTAATTGACGAATCATAGTGGTAGCTTGCCAAACCCAGGCTGTTCCATTCCAAATTTGATGAAAGTAGGAGGCTCCGGGTGTCGGTCCATTTCCTCTATCATTACCCGCGGCTTTTACAATCAAATAGTTCGGGCGGTTATTCGCAATAAGATCCCAGTCTCGTGCCTGGTCAGAATAACGTCCGAAATTCCGGTCTTCGGTATCGCCAGGCTCACTCATCCAGTGCCAGCCTGTAATGCCCGACCAATTTCCCCATTCAAAACCTGTGACTAAACCATAAGAATGATTCGAGGCAAGCATGCCGTTTCCAGCCGCCGCCATCATCTCCGTTTCGTCACTGTTCCAGTCGTATGCTGCCAAAGTAGCCTGATAGGCCATACCCTTAGCACTTGCATTGATACCCCGGGCAACCATTGTACCAGCAACGTGGGTGGCATGGTCGCTGAGGGTAGTTGCTCCATCCACCTGTGTAACGGCATTGCTCGGAAATTCCTGGTGGGTTAGGCGTACTGCCCCGCCATCCCATTCGCCCAAAAACATGCCTGAGCCTGCGAGACTCAGACCAGCACTACCGCCAGGCCAAACTTTATCAACTCCCGTGGTTACTGCAGCACCTAAGTTGGAGGTGATATAGTACATCACCATTCCTGTAGGACTTAATCGAGCTATTTCGGCCACGCGGCCATCTGGCAAAGTTGTGCGTAAAGGCATACCCGTCCGCAAAGCAACTGCTTCAGCAGCCGCTTTTTTTGGATCTGAAAAACGCTGCAATTGCTGGGTAATTTGCACCAAAGCAGCCAATTCAGATTGTACTGAGGCGGTGTTTATGGGTAAATCGAATTGTTGTTGTACCTGCCTTAAAGCCGGCGGATCGGCAGATAAATGATAAGTCAATGGCGCACTAGTTTGCCCAGCTACTTGATGGGCAAAAAGCAATAAAACAGCCAGGTTGAATAACTTTTTCATAACATTTGGTTTACCTAGATAGGATATTAAGCGTAAAATAATTTCAATCCTGAAAGCACGGACTTTAAATCGTACCATACAATACCCAATTTTAGGGATAATACCCAAACCAAAAAAATACCCTAATTAAGGTAGTATTGATAAAAATTATTCAGAGGGCAGGCTTAAATACCTTTGTGATTGCTCGTATACCAGCTTTTTGTAAATACGAATTGCTATTTCCGTTACTGTTACGCCAGGAATACGACCCTAAATCGTGCAAAAAGCGGAAAAAATAGCCTAATAATTTAAACTTTAGCTAAGCTACAGCAGCACGCTAATATGGCCGAGAAGCTTCACGCCTGCCACTAAGGCTGTTTCGAAACTATACGAGAGATAATCCCTTTGTCGTGCCGGAATTCTGCCCACAATATGCCCGCAAAATGCACCACGATAAAACCAATCAGATAATAAATAGAAAGTTCGTGAATCGATTCCATTCGCTCTTTTAGGGCTTTAGGCCCCAGCGCAATGATCAAGCCCGTTGCCAAGGAGGCAGCGACCAGCACATAAAACCCCAGATAAACGCCAAATTGGAAACGAATGCGCAAGTCCAATCCCCGCGAAAATGGGTTGGAAAACTTCATCTCCCCAAAAAATGGTACGGTTATGCGGATAAGATATAGACCGGTGAGCATATAGCCGAGATAGATGTGCCATTCCCACATCGGTTTGCGAATTTTTTTGGCCAAAACGATAAGCTGGTCGCGCGATAATTCCGCCCCCTGCTCGCGTAAATAAGGCCCCATGATATCGGCAACATGGTTTTTTTCTAGCCAACCCAAACGTAGCAAGATGGTTCCGAGCATGCCGAATAGGGTAAAAGCAATGGCCCAGTGCAACAGGCGGTAGGTGCGTGAGTAGGCTTTGGCTTCCATATTTTTCGGATTTATCTTACACAAACCTACGCACAACTAAACCGGGAAAATCAATTAAGAATATTGATCCGAATTACCGCTGTCTGGGTCCAAAAAAGATAAAAAAATACACTCCGCACATCCCAAATCCCTCCTTCCAAACGAGAAGTTTAGGTTTAATCAAAACGCAACGAAGCAAATAGTTTAACCCAGGCGCATGGTGGTCAAATGAAAAAACCGCCCCAGCACTTAGCTGAGGTGGTTTCAATACGGCAAAAATGCTTGTGTCCGATTACATCAAATCAAAACGATCCAATTGCATCACCTTCGTCCATGCAGCTACAAAATCTTTCACAAACTTCTCCTCGTTGCCTTTGCTGGCATAAACTTCTGCCAAAGCGCGCAACTCAGCATTGGAGCCAAAAATTAAATCGGTACGCGTAGCTGTATATTTCACCGCAGCTGTTTTACGGTCACGACCTTCAAACAACTCTTTTGTGTCGTCGGTCGCCTGCCAGGCTGTGCTCATATCGAGTAAATTCACAAAAAAGACGTTTGTCAGCGCATCTTTCCGGTCCGAAAAGATGCCTTTTGCTGAACCATCATAGTTCAATTGCAAAGCACGCATTCCACCCACTAAAACAGTCATTTCTGGGGCAGACAATGTTAGTAACTGTGCCTTGTCAATCAATAACTCCTCGGACGACAAGGTATACTGCGTTTTGAGGTAGTTCCTGAAACCATCACCCATGGGCTCAAGTAGGTTGAAGGAGGCCACATCCGTTTGTTCCAGGCTGGCGTCCATTCTTCCTGCTTTAAAAGGAACTTCAACCGTAAAACCCGCATTGGAAGCCGCTTTTTCAAGGGCAGCAGCACCTCCCAGCACAATCAAATCGGCCATCGACACCTTTTTGGGTTGAACGCGCGAATTAAATTCTTGCTGAATTTTTTCCATCACACCCAGCACTTTGGCGAGCTGTTTAGGATTGTTCACCGCCCAATCTTTTTGCGGCGCCAAGCGTATACGTGCACCATTGGCACCTCCACGGCGGTCTGATTCACGGTAGCTAGAAGCCGACGCCCAAGCGGTACTCATGAGCTCTTGAACACTCAGACCGGAATTGAGGAGTGTTTTTTTGAGTTCGGCTATATCACTGGCATTTATCAGTTCATGCTTACGTAACGGTATTGGATCCTGCCATATCAAATCTTCTTTCGGAGCTTCGGGACCAAGATAAGTAGAGCGCGGCCCCATGTCGCGGTGGGTGAGCTTAAACCAAGCACGGGCAAAGGCGATTTCAAAAGCCTTCTGGTCTTTGAGAAAACGACGTGAAATTTTTTCGTACTCCGGATCGAAACGCAGCGCAAGATCTGAAGTGAGCATATAAGGGAAGTGTTTAACCTTGGGATCAAAAGCATCCGGGATGATTTTTTTGGCCTTTTTAGCCACCCACTGGTGTGCACCTGCGGGACTGGTTGTGAGCTCCCATTCGTAGGCGAAAAGATGTTTAAGATAATCATGACTCCATTGCACAGGAGTAGTTGTCCAGGTAACTTCCACGCCGGAAGTAATGGCATCCGTACCTTTTCCTGATTTATAACTGCTTTTCCAACCAAATCCCTGCTCTTCTATGCCAGCGGCTTCAGGTTCAGGGCCAAGATTTGAAGCTGGTCCAGCCCCGTGGGTTTTGCCCAAGGTATGCCCACCGGCTATAAGTGCAACAGTTTCTTCATCGTTCATGCCCATGCGTCCAAAAGTTTCACGGATGTCTTTGGCCGAGAGCAAAGGATCGGGATTGCCATTAGGACCTTCTGGATTGACGTAAATCAAACCCATTTGCACCGCGGCTAAAGGGTTTTCAAGCTTGCGGCCATCAGTGTACCGTTTGTCCTCAAGCCACTTTTTCTCCATGCCCCAGTAAACGTCGAGTTCAGGTTCCCAAACATCTAACCTACCACCAGCAAAACCATATGTTTCGAAACCCATCGATTCAAGGGCCACATTACCTGTTAGTACCATTAAGTCGGCCCAAGATATTTTATCGCCGTATTTCTGTTTGATTGGCCACAATAAACGGCGGGCTTTGTCGAGATTGGCATTATCCGGCCAGCTGTTGAGTGGCGCAAAACGTTGCTGACCACTGCGCGAACCCCCACGACCATCACCTGTACGGTAGGTACCTGCGCTATGCCATGCCATTCGAATGAAAAGCCCGCCATAGGTGCCAAAATCTGCCGGCCACCAATCTTGCGACTGGGTTAACAGCACCTTGATGTCGTTTTTAAGGGCTACATAATCGAGTGAATTAAATGCCTCAGCATAATTAAATTGCGGCCCCATCGGATCCGACAACTCCGAATGCTGACGTAGAATGGCGAGGTTTAATTGATAGGGCCACCACTCCATGTTTTGTGAGGCAAGCGCGTTAGAACGACTTTTTTTCGTCGCTCCCGACCAAACATCGGGTTTTTTCTCCTGCGCCATTGCCCCAGAACCTCCGGCAATCCACAACAGTAAAAGCAGTAGTGTTTTTTTCATGGTATGCAGTTTTAAATATATTTTCTAAAGCACGGCAAGAAAGTCCAGTAAAGTTCAAACTTATATAAACTTGTAACCACCTCACCACAAAAACCCAAATCAAATTCCCCCAATCCCCCAAGAAGTGGCCGGGGGTGAGGCCAAACGAACTATTGTAAAACAAAAACCAGCCTCTGATACAGTACAAGGGTGGTTCTGGCGGGAGCAAAGGTTTACAGCTCGGCGAAGGTGGCAATTTTTACCAACCCTTAGCCAACCGATTGATGCAAAGAACCCATGTTTGATAAACCCCCGCCAGCTAACGCAATGCGGGGCACTAAACCGCCAAATTTGCCAAACCGCTGTTATAGCCAGTTATTCTTTCGTCAGATAGCATTTCTAAAGTTTACATGTATACATTTCCATTCTATCTCGTTTTTTAGTTCAATCAATTATTTTGATTGCTCTTTTAAATAATTGTATCAACAGAACAGGCGCAAAACTAGTACCCACTATTATCAACCACATAGTTGTATCAAGCGTTTGAAGGCCGAGTATTTCTTTTAGCGGAGCCACCATGTAAAAAACTGCTATAATTAGTATACACAGTAACAGCGCGAACCACACGAATGTATTACGGGTAACTTCATTGTTTATAAATGAAATTTTACGTGAAGATAAATTCAATACATGCCATAGTTGAGACAATGCCAAACTAAAAAAAGTTATGTTGTTACAAACAGCCGATTCGTATTTGAGATAATAACTGCAATACCAACTTACCAACATAATAGGCAATGCCAACAGCAAGGCATAAACGATTATATTAATCCAATCTTTTTTAACGACAATGGCTTCCGCTGGATTACGTGGAGGGTTTTTCATGGTTAGTTCATTGCCTTTGCCCATACCCAGCGCTAATGCCGGAAAAATATCCGTAACTAAATTGAGAAACAAAATCTGTAACGGTAAAATAGAGAAGGAGAAATTCAATAAGCCATACCCAAAAACGATGAAAATTTCACTCAAATTGCAGGAGAGTAAATACACTAAAAACCGCTTTATGTTTTGAAAGATTGACCTCCCTTGTTCGATTGCCGAGACAATAGAAATAAAAGAATCATCTTTCAGCACCATCGCAGCAGTTTCTTTTGCCACCTGCGTGCCTCTCAACCCCATGGCAATTCCGATGTCTGCTTTTTTTAATGCCGGTGCATCATTTATGCCGTCACCCGTCATGGCCACTATATCCCCTCTTTTTTGGTAAAGACTTACCATGTCCAACTTCTGCTTGGGGTTAACTCTTGCAAATATTGTAGCAGCAAACAATTTCTTTTCGGGTTGATTACTGTCTAATTCCTTACCATTGATAACAATATTTTCTTTCTCTGATAATTTTATTTTTTCAGCAATATTAAGCGCAGTGGCAGGATGGTCGCCCGTAATCATAATCACTTTTATACCGGCATCTCTGCACGATTGCAACGCGTCCACTACATCCATTCGTGGAGGATCAAAAAATCCGATAAAACCAGCAAAGGTTAAGTCATTTAAAAAATTATCGGTTGCAATAGTATTGCCTTCCTTGAAAGCAAATGCTAATACTCTTGTGCCTTGTGCCTGTACTTCTTCTGCTTTTTGTAAGAATATTTTTTTTTCCTTTTCTGTTAATTTTTCAATGGCATCGCCCTTACAGTAGGTAGAACACTTTTCTATTAATTCTTCCACTGCACCCTTCGCTGCCACAAAATTTGTGTTGTCATTTTTATGCAATGTTCCCATTAATTTAGCTTCAGAACTAAATGCCTCCTCTGCCACACGGGGATATTGATCGTTGATTTCGTCAAGATCTATTTTATTCTTTACTACAAATTGCAAGAGTGCTATTTCGATCGGATCGCCTAATTGTTTTTCATCATTTCCCTTACCATTCAACACGGCATTGTTGCAAAGGGTAGAAATGAGAAACAGTTTATCAACGATTGCTTTATTATTTTCCGTACTTATTTTGTTTTTCTCAACAGCTATTGAATCATCAAAAACGGAAAGACTGCTAACCTCAATTTTGTTTTCGGTAAGTGTTCCGGTTTTATCTGTAAAAATCGTGTTGATGCCTCCAAGCGTTTCCACTGCCGCTAATTTTTTTATCAATACATTTTTTCTGGCCATCCGCAACATTCCATACGTTAATGCAATGGTGGCAACAATGGGCAACCCCTCGGGAATGGCAGCTACAGCAAGCGCCAATGCAGTTTCAACAATCAGGTAGATTTCTTTGCCTTGAATAACTCCCGTAACAATAAAAATTAGAGCAAACACACTCGTAATCCACATTAGCTTTTTAGTAAGACCCTGTAGTTTTTTCTCAAGTGGGGTAACATTTTGTTCGGCCGTTTCTACCAGCGCTGTTATTTTGCCCAATTCAGTGTGCAGCCCTGTGCCCGTTATGATTGTCTTGGCATTGCCTTTTACTATGGCCGTACCCTTAAAAATCATATTGGACTGGTCTGCTATACCTGCGTTTTTTTCTAGTGGTTCATCTTTTTTGGAAACGGGCAACGATTCGCCTGTTAGCGCAGACTCGTCTGCTTCCAATTGGTTGAGATCAAATAAGCGCCCATCAGCAGGCACAATATCTCCGGCTTCTATGAGTAGAATATCACCGGGTACAATCCTTTCGGAAGGGATTTCAATTATTGAATTGTCTCTTAATACTTTTGAAACATTAACGTCCATTTTTTCTAAAGCGTTCATGGATCTACGCGCCTGTAGTTCCATAAAAAATCCTAAGGCTGCCGTAATAACTAGAACGCCAATAATGGAAAAGCCTTCAATCCAATGTTCGAAAAAAAATGAAAATCCGGCAGCCACTACCAGCAACAAAACAATAGGGCTTTTAAATTGCGCAAGGAGGATGAAGAAAACGTTTTTTTGTTTTTGTGCTTTGTAGCTATTTAACCCATATTCCTCAATTCTTTTCTGTACTTCTTGTTCATTTAATCCACTTTCTTGATTTGCCTGAAGAAGTTGAGCGATTTTTTCTATATCCTCAGAATGCGGGAATTCAATTGGATAGGCGCTATTTATTCTTTTACTTGTCATTTTTGGCTCCTTTTTATCTTGGTGACTGTATTCTTACTAAAAGCTGTGTGGCAAACGCTTGCCACTACCGGTTTGAAGCTACAAGACATTGGCGACTATAAAGCACTAAACTGTCTGCCACCACAAAACTTGATACCAAGCACAACCCCGAAGGGCTCACGAATACCATGAAAAATCAAACACCAATGAGTAAAACTTCATTTAACCACTGAACCGCCAATTTTTTGTAGGTGCTGTTAGCACTCGTTTTTCTTGTCGTCAATTTGATTTCTGTTGTTGCGTTTCTCAATTCGTAATGTTTAAATGTATTTCAAATAGTCTATTTCTTCGTTCAAAAGTTGTTTTTCGGTTTCATTTAGAGTTATCATCAATTCATTTCTTATTGCCCGCCTTTAATTCCAAAGTCCAATGTTCGAATTGGAAAAGGAATGGTAATATCTTGTTCATCAAAAGCGCTCTTAATCGCTTTGATGGCTTTGTTTCTCATCTTCAAGTAGCCGGGTTCGCCTGGGTATTCTATCCAAAATCGAATATCAAAATTGATTGAGCTGGAGGCGAATTCAGAATAGTCAAAACCTATTTGATCCTTATCTATCACCCCTTCCAATTTTTTAATTGTGCTCAGCACAACATCTTCAACTTTCTCAAGATCATCTGCGTAAGAAACTCCTACGGCTA
>Ga0105055_10004865_pt1 | contig 19320 bp, 4 predicted proteins | sample BON03_FD_78090 | JGI IMG/M metagenome (GOLD analysis project Ga0105055, IMG submission 78090) | Freshwater microbial communities from Lake Bonney liftoff mats and glacier meltwater in Antarctica - BON-03 | ecosystem: Environmental > Aquatic > Freshwater > Ice > Glacier meltwater | place: Lake...
GATCAACTCAAGAACATCAGAACCAAGTTGTAACGGCAAAGACTGAGGACGCGGAAGAACAAGATCAGCCATAGGAGGAAACGTCACTCCGTTAATCACGAATACTTTAGAGAGATCGGTCCCAAGATCGATAGTTGTTTGTTCAGAGCGTGTTTTACGCGGCAGACCATTGATTCCAAGTTGCACAAGCTGATCTCTCAACACTGGATGAACTGAAACATCATCCAGTCGAGTGGATTGCACGGCGACAAGCTCGTCTCCAAGAACCACCTGGGACAATATGGTACTGACGTTATGTTCCAGCCCCAGATCGTTCCACGTATTCAAACTAGACTCCAGCGACGAGTTGATGTGGTTCACCGCCAGCATTCCGTCATTATATTCGAACATCAACACACTAGGAGAGGCTTCATTCTGGACCTGCAATTGAACTACGTACTCACATCTCTGAGGTCCTTGACGTCCGGTTCTTCTCGGTGAATCAACAATTAAGATCTCACCGTCAAGCCCGTCCTTGCGAGTCAAATCATCTATGGCAACCAAGCACTGCAACAATCGTTGAAAATGCACACTGGCTGTGAGATTCCCATCGTTAATACTAGATTCCTGGGTGGATTCTGAAATTTTAATAAGATTGTTGTTCGATGAGATGCCAGGTTCTCTAGAATCCGAGACGACTGTTCGTCCCGAGACCATCAAATGTGACGACCTACTGCTAGTACCATCTTCGTCATCACTTACAACTTCAGCGTGTTCCACCTCGCTATTCACCTTTGGAATGTCCTTGCCTTTGCGCTGGCCCTTCAAGTTCATTATGTTAACCTTAGATTCCAGTACAGCTTGTAAACGAAAAAGAGATCGAGTACATTCTCTGTTCAAAGGACTAACAGCAGGAGTTCCAGCAGATACCAACGCTAACGATAAATCTGTTGTTAGTTCGATAACAGGGAGCCATGCGGACAAAAGTGAGGAGCTATTGTCTACATCGCCTTCAACATGAAATACCCCGTATTCTAGCACCTTCGAAATGGCTGTGATGAAGCCTGGTGTCGACATGAGAGACATAACATCTACCAATTGCTCCTTCACTGCCAAACGTAAGAACCAGCAAGATTGGACCAATACTTGTTCTAAAGTGAGTCCAGAGGCGGTGAAGCTATCCAAAACATTTTCGGCCGATTGCTGAAGAAGTCCTGGATGACTTTTAGTGGATTTAGCAGCAGTGACTAGCATTGTCGCGCACCACCCTGCTCTTCCATGCCACTTTCTTGTTTTATTCGGACCGCTACCCAGAGGTTCTTTCAAGTCCTTGGGCATCAAATAGAATACTTCAACTGGTTTCACCGCCCAGGACTCACCACATTTCTTTTTGCCAGGTGTATAAGCAACGTTCAAGCGCCCATTAGGGTTAATGACGCCGAGATATTGTCCTTGCTGAATGTATAGATCCCCTTCAATTTCAACAGTTTGGAGTTCCACAGAATGTGGGTCAAATTTCAACGTAGTGTGAGTTGGACGAGAAGGCGTGCTTTCTACCACAAAGAAAGTACCGGTTTCACCTGCCCTTTGAAAAACCATAACATCCCAGGTACCAGCACCTGCAGGAGGCTCTGCAAGTCGAAGCGTGACGCTCTTGATCAATCCATCACTAGCAACAGGGGCATTGATAATACTCACTTGTGCAGAATCGGCTTTACCGCTTGCAGGAATATCGCCCCTGTATCGATCAGCAATAAGAACACAGTTGCCAGCGGTGGCTTGGTCCGTAAATGGAGCTACAGGGAGGGGGTATTCTGACGAAGCTTGTCGGGATAAACCACGAGGTCTTTGATTGTCTTCCGATGGCGAATTCGCTGTAATAGCACTACGTTTGATTAAAGAGCTTGGGACGAATTGCTCGAAATCTCCGTCCTCGTAACGGATGTCACACGATATGTTCCCAAGAGGACCCCGACGCACCCTGGAAACCCTACCCGGGAACCATTTAACATCACCATTGAACCTTGCCACCACTCGTTCTCCTACCACGAACACAACATCATCCTCCCTTTCCGCGCGAAGAGGCTCTACGTCTGACAAAGGAATTCGATCTTTAGTGAATCTCGGGTGATGATGAAATTCAACACAGTATGTTCCGTCGGTGTTAACATGCTTCACCGTAGCCAATTTCCACTGACCTGCATCCATAGCGTTCACAACATCGCCTATTACAATAGCAGCAGCTGAAGGGGACACTGGAGGACACGAGGAAGATCGTAATGCTTCAGGATTCGACTCCGGCTCCAACGATGGCGCATGCGAACGATATTCACCAGCTTCTAACTCTGCCTTTTTCTGACTAACAACAGAATTCAGGAGACTACCAACAGTTGAAAAAGTATTGCAACTCATGACACGAAACCTGCTAATGGCATCCGTGTCCTGTAATAGCATAATTGCGTTCCTAGCTTTCTCAATGGACTGTTTACCTGCAGAGAATATTAGATGCAAAGTCATTTCGCAGTTCCGGGAGCTGGATAGAAGGAAACTGGGAAGTACCCTACCGGTAGACACTGACCACTCTGCGACGATACTACGCAAACTTTCTTTCACGTAGCGATGAAAAATGGTTTCAAAGGTCTCCCCACAAATTCGCTGGACCCAGTTGGCGCTCATGGCAAGACTAGGATCTGAAATGATTGCCATTGAGAGGGATTGCGTGTCGTGTTCCGCATCCACAGGTTTGGTAACAGCGACTGTCTGCTCACTTGAAACATCCACAACTTCATACAAAGTATTGATTTTCTGAATCATCTGCTGGCTCGAAAGAACTGAAGACTTCTTGTTTGTTACAAGTGGTTCGACAAAGAAACCATCATCTTCCTCGTAGTCAATACCGAATGATCCCTCCTCTTCTGACAGTAAGCTCTCGCAGCCTATCTCGATCACCTTTGATTCAACTGGCTCCACATCTGGTTCAGTTTTCGTGAACAGTGCCACCCCATCGGTGTCCTTGATAAACGCAGTTCCTTCATATAAAACCGTACTTAGCTTGGCAACTCTGGCTTCCAGCATAGACAAGCTTCCTTTGAGCATGAATTCTTTGAAGGGAACAGTTTCTTTCAAGTAGTCCTGCTCACACTCCAACAAAACCAACTCAGCACACACCCTCGAAGGATTCCCATAGGATCCTACGCAAGGATAGACACCCCACACCGCCTCCTTGGAGATACCTTCAAACACGCGAACAAACGGTTTATAGTTGACACTGATACTCAAAACTCCTTTGTCCATGTCAAGGGTGAATATCGCCAGGTCGCCAGGATGGATTTTTGAAATAGACTCGCCTTCCCATTCCGAGCTGACGCCTTTATGAATACGTTTGCCGCTGAATGGTTGAATCAGCCACATGTCACTACATGGTTTTAACAAGGAAAGTTTAGAATCCGAGCGGATGTTGGAGGTGATGCCTATGAGCGAGGTTTCATCATCTAGGGTATCTTCATGCAGTTTGATCACCCACCGAAATCTACCTCTCAACATTGGACCATTTGATGCAGAAACCATTCTGTCAACTTTTCCTGCTGGCTCGAATGTTAAAAATTTCCCAGTTTTCTGGTACGAGCTGGGGAGTGAATAAGTTCGTTCCCTAGTCTTAATCAACTTTTCTGAAGGTTCATTGGACGATTCCGGATGAGAGAAATGAACAGATATCCGCAACTTGGCGGCATTCGCCTGGGATATATTCCATCCAACAGCGTCATTAGGATACAACGCATGTTCGTTTGATCGCATGGCTTTCTCCAGTAAGAATGGGAGCATCACATCGCCCAAGGTATTGACCAGCCTTTGGCGCTCCATAATAATGGATACTACCTTGGATGCCCTGGCTCTGACATCCATACACAGCAGCGACGATGTATCCAGTTGTAACGCCTGATACAAACACTGTGCCGCTTCCACCGACAAACTTTCCAACAAAACATTGGGTGTACTACGTGGTATTGGAAGCAGCTCGGACCCGCTCAAAACAGAAATACTGTCAGACATTCTCTGATGGCTCTCTTCTTCGCTGGTTCCTCCGTATACTTGGCGCACCATGTACTTCTCCACTGATATGGTTGGCAGATCCCATCGATCATCCATGGGACGCTTACCGAATATCTTGAACTGGCGCACTCTAGAGTCACAACCACCAGAGTAGTTTGAGGTGATCTCCATTCGAAATACCCTATCTGTGCTGTGAATGTCTTGATCGTTAACCAACACGATCCATCGGCTCTCCAGTGGTAAACCCATGGTCCGAATGGACCGTAAATTCTCCGGTGTAGGTCCTAGTCTCAATTCAATTTTCTCAGGAGAGTAGCTTTCAAAATCGCCATTCGTATGGATGCTAATCGAGTGGAAACTAAACGTATTGGGACTTGTCAGTTGGATCCAATGTGGAATGTATCCGTTAGATTCCCAGTACGTTTCAGCATTTCCATCAATCACCATAGAAGGGTTCCCGGTATCACCCGTTTGTCCACTGGATGCAGCCACTTTCATCTTGCTAGAAATGTCTGTAATTTCACTTTCGACTTCGGGTTCAAGCCATTTTGAAAAACCAGGTTCCTGAGGGGCTCTACCCAGGATAACTACTTCATCCTTGGAAACGAAACCATCGGAAACCGTAAACGCCCTGCAACCAATACGAGGATGCTCATAGACACCTCCAAGCGCAGACAGAGCAGCAACGAGATCCGATAGTGCATTAGGGTCGCTAGGAGAGTTGACTTTCGACAAACTCACATGCACCCATTTCGAAATACATGTTACCCAAGCATCTTTGGCACACAAAGTATGCAGCATCTCAACTAAATGCATGGCTATGGCCACTGCATTATCGCCCACTTGTCGAAACGACGTACAACGGGAAGAAAGAGAGAATGCTTCGCCAATCGTACGACACACAAGATCCACAAAAGTATTCTGCTTCTCGTCTAGAGTGAAATGTTTCTCTTTCATCAGGGCTGATGCACACTCCCCTGCATTCAAGGGGGTCACGTCTAATAAAAGAACCTCAAGAATACGGATAGATGCAACACGAACTTGCATGGAGATCTCTTCGGATAGGACAGTCTTCAGCAGCAAAGACATCGGATGCGGCGCAGTCAGCCTACTACGGCCTACTGCACAACAACTCACTTCTGAAACTGCTTTCAGAATTTCAAGTGCATGCTCTGTTTCTCTGCTGGGTTCCCTTTCACTAATTTCGTTGTTGTCAACATTGAAAGCGGCATGGAATACATGAACACTAGCACCACTTTCTAGCTGCTCCTCGCCGACTAGTACACATTGCGATCCATCAACATTCACCTCATAAATAGTTTCAGGTAGACTTGACAGAGGAGATATTGTGAACCCTTCAAGGGAAATATGGGAAGCAGTTGATCGATGGAGTCCCATTCCCCAATTGGGGCATGGACCCATGTACAAGGGGGCTTCCAAGAGCACCATCCCATGATGAATGTCGTCGTCAATATCATTAACACAGTTGCTCCTGAACAATTGTAACGCCCTTGATATATCTACCTTACTCAAATCCAGCCTCTCCAATGCGCTTGTAATTTGATCTTCCATTGGTGAATCTTGGCTTTTCACAAAAAGTTTCTTCAAACGAGGGTTAAGCGAATTAGTGAAATGCCGGCTGCCAGCTGGGACTGATCTGACTTTAGATTCGTTCATCACCATTACAATAGTTCCCTCGTCGGGAAAATGCACCACCAAGCAAACATCTGGAGTTTTCTTTCCAATTACAGTGCCGCAAAGACCGTACCCAGTTGGCTCAAGTATTCTAACCAAGTCTCCTACGACACAAGGGGGAGCAAGTCCAGTTTCATAGAAGACATGCTTGAACACTTCTTCCGCTATACCACTGCTGATCTTGGTGATGATATTGACCGTGCCAGAAGGACGGAGGCATATTTCGTAGGCGGTTGTTTCTGAAATAGTAAACTGAGAGACAGCTTGCGCAGTGACCCCATCCATGTCTCCACTGCTCACCGTTAATCTCCTATCGGAATCAACTGACACTTCTATCCAAGAAAAGACAGTTGGTTTTTCGACCGCTACATGTGATGACAAACTAGTGGTTCCGACCTGTGGATTGCCGAATGAAAACAACCTTCCCGAGCTGAAATGTTCTTCAGCGGTTAATGAGAAACCGAATCTCATGCTGCCTTCAAATCGATGAGGCGCCCCTACCATTCCAACCATGCTATGCTTGAAATGAATAATGGTACCTGTATTCGTACTAGAGGATTTCGAAAGGGACTTCTCCAATACTTCAACAAGCACATCCAGTAGCGATTGCTGTACACTGTTACCAGACGTAAACCGACTACCAGTGTGCCCACTTTCACAAACACATCTTCTCACTAACAAAACAAAGGTCTTCCAGGCTAAATCTTCCACAATCGTCCAACTCCCACCATTTACCAAAGCCGAACGAAGGGCACTAACGATGTCACTAGCTTCAAGAATTTCGAAATCGCTTTCAACGTAATCCAGAGACATCGAGCTAAGCAAATGCTTGATTTGACTGTCCAATTCTGTCGACAACAATGCTACATTCGCGTCGTCTGTATTGTGCGCGACTACAATTTCATGCTGGCGCACGGCAAGTTTCAAGAAGCTCGAAACGGAATGCAGGAATTTATAGAATTCATTGGATACCATATCTCGCATAGACGCAGAACACCCTGCAAGATCAGTCAAGAAATGTGTTTCTGAAATGGTGTTGGCATCAATGGCGTTGCCTAAAACTGCGGCTCCTAAATTACCAAACTGGATCAAATGTTCTTCACTAGGATTAAGAAGCCACTCTGCCACTATTGTTCCTGTTTCGATAGTCAGAGAATGTCCTATACTAAAGCCTCTCAAGGCACGAGCAATACATAACAATAACGTTTCCAACATCTGTTTACCCTCCAAGTATCGATGGTGAGACCTTGCAAACCCTAACAGCGCATTCACAAACGACCAACCAGCACTCTTCACAGTCGCTCGCTCATTCCTGCGCATCAAACCTACCCTCAATGTTTCTGTGTCCACAGGCGATGCCGCTTGTAAAAAGGTGGCCACTGATTCTGCCAATGATTGCTCCTGCTCTTGTGTCGTAATATCTACATCAGGAGCTTCTGAAACCGAATAACTTCTTCGAAGCCCTCCGCTTACTCTTTCTCTCCTCCTGAAAGGGCCTTGAAAGTTGAAATGGGATGATTTTGATCCCAACGAAGTCGTGGACCCACATGTAGAAGACGACTTCGTTGAGTGAAGATTCGGTGATGCCATGGGGCTTTCGAGACAATAACTGGATGATCGAGATGGTCTAAAAAGCGGCTGCAACCTTGGTTTGTCTTCTTCTTGGGTCCAACTAACAGCTCTATCTCGCAGTTCCCCATCCGAGTCAACAGATCTCTGTCGAGTTAAACTTCGAGTTGTGCGAGATAGTGGTAAGGCCATCTTTTGCGCTGCCCGTCGATCTACCACCCTACGAAGACCAGATAGAGCTCCAATACCGCGCAAAAGAAAATTCCATCCCTTTTGTACCTGGATCATATTCTGGGTCTTTGGGCAGAAATGTTTGCGCAAACGGTGCCATCTGGCACGAGCTGCATCCTGGCGATTCGATCTCAAAGCGAGCATCTTCAAAGTAGGCTGTGCTAGTTCAGTGATCAAGAACTGCGCACGCACCGCCACCAGGTCGCACATTGCGGCATATGCTGTTTCATCAGGATCCTCAGCTGGAAGAGAAAGCATTTCCAACAGCCTGCAACGAAGCGACGATGACAACGGAAGACTAGATTCAATATGATGGTGCACTTGGTTGTTAATGACAAGATCATTAATCCACGAACGAATACCTTGACAAGCAGACCACAACCGTAATAGACGGGCAGGTACTGGCTCTATTATCCCAGAAATCGATGCTTTGGCTGCATTAAGAGCTTCTTTCTCAATCCCCTTGACATGAATCAACGAAGCCAGCATGCATGCAGCTGCTCTGTGAGTAAACAGCCCTTGATCCATTGGTACTCGCTTTTCACGCAGTAATTTGAACAAGGCTCCTCCCAAGTTTGGAGGTGGGACCTGGTCTGATAGCAAGTCTACAAGCATCGTTTCAGCAGTTCGGCGATCGTCGTCTGTCAAAGAATGGGCTCTGCTGCGATTCCGAAGTCTTCTACCTGACAGCAACGGAGTGCTTTGCTCTGTGAAGATAGTCATTCCAACATTCGTTTTTAAACCACCACTCATAATGGGGTTTTGGATCCATCGAAGTTGTTTTACTTCGGCATCATGCAATTGTGAACCTAACATTGCATGTACCATAGATGCTACTAAATCTTGACACAAGGAACTAACATGGAGAAACCATGGTATACAGGTAACCGAACTGGATTCTAATAAATGGGCTCGAACTGTAAATTTGTATCCCCAATCAACATCACTGCGATCCGTAACAAATTTACATACAAAACGATCTGCTGGAATACGCAAAGCGGGGGTCGTTCCAGTTCCGGGCCAGTTGGTGCTGCCACTGTATGTGGGTTCCCCATAGGATATTCTTTCGTCATTGTCTGCAAGAAATTGCAGGTAATCGCGTTCGTGTTCAGTCGATGTTCTTGCATCAAATTCAACAACTAAGAAATCAGCCCCTGGAAAACTGACCAACCATTCTTCTTGCGTGTCGTTGTCGTATTGATGATTCGATTCGTATACCTGGACGTGGTTTTTCGCGGATGCCCATTTCACGTTAGTGGGTTTCCTTAATCCCCCAAAGGTGGTTTGAGCCACTGCTGTATTAGCAGCTGCCACAAGAGTACTTCGACGTTTCCTGTGACTTTTGGAAGGATGCACCGATTTTTCCATTAGAGACTCTCCATTGGTACCCAGAGCGGATGACAATTTGAGCAACTGCGAGATGAGCATCGCTAAATATCCTAATGATCCTTCAAGTGACATGGTAAACGATGTCACTGCGGTCCGATCATTGGATCTAAAATGAAACTCCAGCCAGCTGAACACTGTGGGCACTAATCTCCCAACAATACTGGACAACAACACATCCGAGAGAGCTTTAATACGAGGTTGTGTTATTGGCATGGCAGATGCAAGAAGCGCCACATTGCATCCTGATTCCAGAATCGAAGACGCCTGCTCAAATATCTGATTTATCAAAAGTCCCAAATCAGCATTATCCACACTTTGAAATCCGGTAAGCAAGCACGCCCCAAACAACGAACACACGGAATCTCGTACCATTCCACAAGGAACAGGGTCTTTACCAAATTCTAACGAGTGAATGTGATCTAGTTCTTTAAACGTCGACCGAGTAGCTAGATGTAATAGGTCAGCCAGTACAGGTTTTAGCTGCACAATGAAATCTCCAAAGGAAGTCGATACAGCATCCACCGCGAGGCTCTGTAAGATACCGCTAAGCAATCTCATGCCATTTGGTGGCATCGAATGGATTCGATCTTTAGATAGGAAAGCGACCTTCTTTTGAACAGACGGAAGAAGGCTGTCAATGCATTTCAAAAGAGCGGTCGCAACTTTCGTTTGCAACTGCTCGGGTTCTTCTTTATCCCATATAAACTGGCAGCACATATCAAACACTTCATCAGCCTGGAGAAAGTACACCGAATGTTTCACTTTGACAGGATTTGCTCTATGTAGCACATCCAATAGATTCAAATTTACTGCTAGCAGGTCCATGCACGCAGTAATAGCGTTGTTTCGAAGCGCATTGTTCTTTTTCAACGGCTTATACAATGTTAACAAAGACCACAATCCTTTAAACACGTCAGGGCTCACATTAAGGAATAGATCCAATGATGCATCTGGTTTTGCATCTTTACCGGTGATGGCAAGAACATGCGATTTTATTGGGGCAAACTTTCCCCTGAGCTTACTGGAGAATATACCACCTGCAGCACATACAGGTTGGAGAGGAGAACTTAGTCTAGCAATGACCTGGAGGACGGAGGAGCAGAGATCTACTCGATCACCAAGAAGCGATGCACTCGTGTGTTTACCGAATATCTCATCGGGTGCCATTGAAACAAATCCGCTGTTTTCCGTTCGCTCAAGGGTGTTGTTCTGTTCATTCCAACTCCACGCAGAGTTATGGTATCTATCAAATACCGCCGCATCAATACTCGATGGAATACTGACTTGCTTCTCAAGTACTCGTATTGAATCCGGGACGGGTCGTTCTCTCCATATGTTCCCGACGCTACCAAGGTGCAAAACAGCAGACACTCGCTCTATATCTTGCACGCCATCTTTTTCGGTGGACAAGTCGTAGGTTACCAAAATGTTGTCACCATTGCAAAGAACTTTCCATTGTAAGAATTCATTGGGATCGGGAAACCCAGCAATCAGAGGAAAGCGTTTGCGTTTCACTAGGTTTAAACGATCGATGGGGTCGAGAATGTCAACGACAACTTCCCGCTCCTCAGTTTCAATTGGGAGAAGTGATTCCTCGACTTGAATCAAATATATGAATCTGCCATCGCTACATATAGGTGGCAATGGCCCCAATACAGCCTCATCGAATTGAAACTCTTCTTCGGATACTTGGCTGTCAGAATCATCCTCATCAGAATCATCCTTATCGCCGCTACCACTGTTCCATGCTACTGGATTGAAGGACTGGTTGGGAGCTTGATATTCAAAAGGTAGATCATCCAAAACATTTTCTTCTGAAAATTCTTTTACTCCCCCGCATAGAACGCGAATACTGGCTGGTCCGCCCTGCAGCAGAAAAACAGGTCGCACAAAAAGAATTGGGCTATCAATTTCAAATGCCCGCCCCATTGGCTCTTGCCAATTACCATTGCATGAAAAAGATATTTCAACTTTTGATGTTTCGGAGTCGATGCTGATTGCACACCCAATCACATCTCCTGCTTCTATTTTGGCACCGAAGGACTTATGATTGCCGAATTCATCAATAATACAAGACTCGTAAACTTTGAACATCCAAGCAGAGTCGAACGATTGATTGCGTTCAGCATTGAAGAAGGCAGGTGTTGCCCATCCGATTGAGATATCACTACCAGTGACAATGGTGGTTTCAAAGTACCAGCAGCCACTTCCACTCAACCAGGAAGATCCATTTCCACACCAAGCCACGACAGCATCTTCTGCAGTTTCAATGTCCACGTGGCCAGACTTAGAACCTAGATGAATATCTACCGAGGTGTTGCTTTTTAGTGGCACAAATTGCTCAGCAAAAGCAGTATCCATATGAAGTCTATGGCGAGTAGATTTATTCATAAGATTTTTGCGTAGTAGGGTGGACTCATCGTACGAATCCATTGTCAAATACATGCTGCCTGCCTTCCTACGAAGCACCAACACACGGTCCTTCACGACAACAACGGCTGATATATTGCACCGTTTCTTGTAGCAGGAGTTCATCGAAAATTGGTTTCGAGCGTACACTCGTCCAGGCAATGTCGGTGATGTTCCCCACGAATTCATACCGGAACCAATTTTCATCAACCCATTGACAGATCTACCACAAATGTATAAGTACTTCCCATCAGCGCTTACTGCAATGCTATCCGCTGTTTCATGAAGTCCTTGCCGAGTGTTTAATTCATCGTTGTTCAAAGGGGAGTGAACAATATCTACATCTCGTTTCCCTTTCGGTTCTTGTTCCACTAGTACGTGAACCGACGCACTGTGTTCTTCAAAATTCAAATCGAGAGTGCTGGAGTAACCGCATTTCAGCAGCCTTTCAAAAACACCAATTAAGATTGGATCCATCTCTTCAAGTGGCTCAGGACACTTCATGAGTCGTTCTATAGCAGCCACAGCTGATTTGAGCGATCCCCGTTGCACCGCAAGACCAAGGAGTAACAAACTAATCTGATCATTTCCACCCCCAATTTGTTCTCCAAGTTTGACTAGTTTACTTGTGATCTTTTCAATAGTTGTATGCTCCCATTCAGCTAGAGAACAAAGACTACCTAGTGGCATGTGATGAAATAACTGGTTCATTCCACTACAGGTATTCTTCAACATGGCCATGGCTGCCGTCGGAGAAGCACTAGAAATGGAATATTCCAAGGAATTGATTTGCAAATCAACGATTGCCATGGCGAGAAATGCCTGTGGTGGACCCTGGTTAACCTTCTCCTTCAAAGACTGCATCCCTAGTCGTTTTTCCAACTCGGTGATATAGTCTTCTTCGTTATCACCGATATTTCGAAGAACACGTTGAATAAACTCGGAATTTTCTTTCGGGTAAGCCATTTGCAGCAATGACTCCAGGTTCGTTCCCGCACTACAGATGTCTGCAATTTTTGAATGATTCATTCGTTTCAAAGCACCTTGCAAGGCATTGGTGAAAAACAACCTTGACAGGTTGCTTTTACTAATGGGAGGCGATGCAGAAAGTTTTAAATCAGACGAATCATTAACACATGTACTCGGCAATCTCGCCCCGTCATCAAATGCCAAAAAGATCTCTGACAAAGAAACGAGTGACGGAAGAACCGATTCAGATTTAACTTCAGGCTGTTTACGAGTTTTTTTTTCTTGAGCCTTCATGGCCTTTTCCAAAGGATGCAGCCAAGTGTCATCTATGCATGGTGGCAGTGGTGATTGCACAAATGCTTCCACAACGCCCAAGATAGAACTATCCATCAAGCAAGTACGTTGTGAATAGAAATAAAAAATCTTTCCTTTTTTAACCCAACAACAATCAATTTTTTAGTGCTGTGTTATGGCAAGCAGCAATCTCGAGCGATGGAGGAAGAAACAGGCTGAGGTGGCGAGATCTCGTAGAAACCGTAAAATGCCATTACTCACTTGCATTGCCATCTCTGGGGTCGTAGTTATATTTGTGGTCTTCTACCTAGCTTTCAAGATGTTCAACTCAAAGTCGTCCAGGGAGGTACGACCACTTTTAAGGCCTGGTATTCAGGATGAAGTTATGATGCCTCCGCGTCGATCGCCCACTGAACCAATTAATATGGATGCTCTTTCTGATAAGGCGGCTCCTGATCTGGAGGAGCTTCTGAAGCGTTTGAGGGATGCATTGTCTCCCTTTCAAACCCAGTATCTTAAATCCATTGGCGAGCCCGTACCCGATTGCAATCCTATTGTTTGGACAGGACCAACTACTGGTTTTGTTCCTGGTTGTCCAATGCGAGGATGTAGACAGTTTACATCGTTGGAGGAAGCAAAGGTTGCATGCGAACGGGAATCTGATTGCGGGGGCGTCGTGCATAGTGGTGGCATGTTTGAAATGAGATCTGGTTTCAAGATTCGTGGGTCATTGGTAGATGAACAATCATACGTTCGAACTTCCTGTTCCCGACGCTCAACGCCTTCAGATGTATGGGATGCGTTTCGAGATTCGATTGAAGAGAGTCTAGATGATCCCGAGTTAAATCTAGATACTAGCTATGCTCCAGCAAGAGAGGATGGTTCTATATACGTATCTATATCGAGTTATCGGGATAATACTTGCAGAGACACTCTTAAGCACTTGTTCATGCGTGCTCAAAACCCAGGACTTGTTTTTGTTGGATTGGTGCAGCAGAATTGCAATGTTCAAAACTGTATGACGGGTACAGGTTGGGGAAATACAAGAAGATGGATTAAGCAAGATGGTCCGGATCCGGATTGCCTCGAAGAGTTTTGTGAAGAAAATCCGCAATTATGCGAAACTAATATTCGAGTGCTTCGACTTTCCGAACGAGAGGCTTACGGACCATTTTTTTCAAGGTATCTCAACAGCAAACTATGGCGCGGAGAGAACATCTATTTACAAATCGATGCTCACACTGAATTTCGTCAAGATTGGGATGTGTCGGTTGTGGAACAAATGCGAGCGACACCGAGCTATCCGTATTCGGTGATATCAAACTATCCCCCAGATGGTTTGGCAGATAACGATAAGGCATGGCCTGCATCCAAGAGTACTAGCCTGACCCCATCCGCCTTATGCGGGCTAACCTTTGAAGATGCTGGGGGTAAGCACCATACTGTACGGTTGGGACAAAATTCAAGAAGGTTTGATAAGAATGTTCGAAGTGATGTGCCTCACCATTCAGCATTCGTTGCTGCTGGATTTTTCTCGGCGCACGGGAAAATTGTAGATGCAGTTCCATTTGATCCGTTTATGCCGTATTTGTTTATGGGGGAAGAAATATCTCTTAGTATTCGCTTTTGGACAAGCGGGTTCGACATATACGCCCCATCTTACGATTTCCTTAGACATGAATATGTTAGAAAAGAAAGTCCGAAGTTCTGGGAGAGTGTGGGTATGGTATTTGGAAACGGAAACATGCATAATGGCTTGACAGATTTAATCATTCCTCGTGTACAGGCATTGGTCAAGTGGAAGGAAGAATCCGAATCTGATGAATCCGTATTCACGTTGCAAGAACGCTACCAAATTGGTACTGCCAGAACGCGGGAGCAATTTGTGAAGATAATGAACATTGATACAGAAAACTTGAAACAGACCCCACCAAGATGGTGTAAAGCTGGGACAAACTACCCCGAACTTTAGTCATAAAAAAACCGGCGTGTTTTGGAAAAGAGCCAGCGTCACCGAAATTTTTGCCAAGCACAAGAACCAGTATTTTCTAATGGATTTATCTAATAAATACACTTATTCTGGTTTTTTATATTCAGCATGAATCATGGCAGCGATCGCACTTAACTTTCCACGCAAAACTACTTTAGAATTGCTTCAAAACGTCAATTACGTTACAAATGAGCACGCATGATTTACCAGTCGCAAAGGTGGATGAGAACTGTGATATCGAGACGGATCAAAATGAGAAAGTAGAGATCGATCCGAAACCTCGTCTTCCTCAAGGGGATGCTGCTTCTGGTCCCAAGATCGAGTACAGAAAGTTCGGCCTTAACAATAAGCCGGTTGATCAGTCTGACATCCACGAGGTGGCCAACTTCAATCTGATTATTCGTATATGTTTGTTCGTCACTCTTTTGATATCTTGGTCGTGCGAAGCCTCCTACCTCGCGAAGATCGGCAGTGCTAAAACTTTTGGTTTCAATGAATGCGTTCAAGGGGCTTGCTCTGGTCCAAGGTGGCTTCTGTCTGTTGGTATCATTTCCTGGTTGTACGTCGGAGGTATCTTTTCTTTGTGCTTTTTGGTTATCAACAAGAAACCAGAGTTATCTGCAGCTTTCACCAAGGCCTCCTTGATTGGCGATCTGATATTCGTGTTCCTCACAATTTCAGCATTTTCAAGCGGAGCAACTTTTTCAATAAGCGCTAATTCCGGCCTTGCGTCTTCTGCTGCGGCTTTTATGTTTTTTGCATGGGTACTGTTCGCGTACTCGACTGTCCAATCAGTTATCATGTACTCCAACAACGGATTGTTTAATCCCATTCATGACTCCGGGGATGAGCCAAACATGGCCAGAGTGTAATTTCAATAATGTAATTGATTTATTAGATAATAAAATAGTGAAAATTGAAATCTATTTAGTTAACAATTCCATCTTCCAATCCGGATATCCAGCGGTTGCTTTGTATTTATCAAAAAGAGTGATCAATGCCTCGAAATATTGATGCTGACCTTTTAAAACTTCTTCCTTGGTTGGCTCGCCAGCCGTTTCGCATTGAAAGACAATTGGTTTGCCTAGACACCATGTGCTTTGAGTAGGATTCGGAATCGGCAAGAAGCCAAAAAGACCAACGGGCAAAAACGGAAGAGGACATCCGATATACTTGCGAGTAAACCGCTGTAACCATGGTAACAAATCAATGTTACGCGTCACTTGAAGCTCTCCAAATGAGAAGCTGGGAACTAATTCAGCTTGATGTTCCATTGCAATTCTCACAAATCCGGAATGTCGTGCATTCAATTGCACAACCTTTCGTTTTGAATTTTCTTTGGTATGAAGAAGGATCTCAGCCTGCCCACCGGGAGCAATTACAATGGTGTGGCCGTCACTAAGAGATTTACTGACTGCTTCTCTCGAAACTTCTTTGCTTCCGCTCCATTGCGCCATATCTCGAAGAAAAGGCACAACATGTACAAATGAATCTACGTGACAGCGAGGCATGAGGTCACCGGTAAGTTGGTACCATAAAGGTGTACAATGATAATGTATCATTGACGCTGGAAATATTCCATGTGGATGAAAACCAATTACTTTTGAAATCGGATGTCCATCACGTTCAGGCTTGAAATTCAAATTACTGGAGTTCTTCCCCCATGACAGATGACCTTCTTCAGAATCGAACGTGTTTATATCTTCGCCATCAAATATGAGATGCTGGTCAAAATACATTTGAAATGCTCGCCAAAATTCAAGCTGACGAAACCACGGCCAGAAGCGAGACTCTGAAAATTCGGGGTGGTTTTTGTATGTGATTAGCAAGTAAGCTAGATGAATAAAAGTCATGATACATATGATCCCAAACGCAGTATGGTTCTGGCTCCAATAGAAATGGATCATTGACACCAATGGACCGATGCAAGCAACAGCTAGAATTGACTCTTGTACCAAAGACCATCGCCATCTAAATTTAACCGAAACCAACTTCAAGAAGCCATGAAAAACAACAGGGAAGAGATATGAACCGTAAGTCACCCAGTAAACCCCATCCATCAGAGCTTCATTCGTATGGTATTGAATTCCTAATGAAGGAACATATGTAGCAATCATCGCATAGATAATAAAGGGCATAAAGCTACCGAGAAACCCAAGAAGGTAACAATTCCAAAAAAGGCACACTATTAAAAAGTTAGCGGCACGTTTTAAATGATGATCTCTGGGGCAAACAACAATATCGTAAAGGTATGCAAAACTGAAAGCAATAACCAATAAAATGCAAACCACAGATACGAAAAACATCAACAGCAGCAGCATTTGTTTTTGTAACAACAACTGGAAAAGGTCAAGAAAGGCATGGGCCAATGACGATGGTGTAACTTGCTCATTAAGGCTCACCAGCGCAAATAGCAGGCCAATGGTGCTAGTAGTTACAATCGTTTGGAAAAGAAAAGTTAACTCGTGCAAGAACGCTGCAGCTATATTGTACTGGTTCTTCGTATGCAAGGTAATCAGCACTCGAGCAACTGACAAACATACTGGGATCACACAAGCCATGGCGAGCCCCAACACGATAGCACTGGATTTAGCAGCAGTGACCATATTTTTATGTTGCTGTTGAGTATATACATGGTTGAAAAATGGTAGGGTCACGATGTCGAGCAAATACAGCCATAGGATAAGAGGAATACCACTCCACAACAGACATTGGCGCAGCACTATTGAGGGCATGAAGGTCTTTTGAAATGCAACAGAATTAGAATCTACACTCATGATGATACCTAGTAGCAACGCGGTTGTATAGGACACACTTGAAGTCCACGCAAACGGTGAATGTCCACCTTCGTCTTTGAAGAACAGATGTGCGAACTTATATATGGGTTCGAATTTAGTCTGGAAGCAAAACTGCAAGAACCTTAATGCCATGCTATGGAAAACTGCTAACGTCCACAACAGCAACCCGATACAAGCCCCTATTCCAATTGGTTCGATCACGAATTGCCTTACAAAAAAACCAATTAAAGATGCACATGCAAGCCCAAACATGAATACAACAGTGTGAGTAAAAGCTCCCATCGATGCAAACTCTCTAGCAGTTTGGTCACTGGTGGTAGGGACGAAATTTTGAAATGCATCTACATTGTAGAAGGACATTTGTGCCGCTCGCTCCCTTCCAAAATAGTTGTAGAAAAATGGAAGCGACTTATGCCAAAAAAAGCAAATGAAAAAGAAAACGATTACCGATTTCCATTGCAGCGTCTGTTTCCTTTTGCAAAAGGTATTACACCCCAACTCGTCATCATACATCTATCACAGCTAGGAAAAAAATCTCCCGGTGATGTCTATTTTCTGAAATTATTTTTGCTAAGAGATAGGACATTGGAAAAAACGGTACGGTCCCCTTCTATGATTTAGAGTCTTCATCTTCGTTAGCAATGGAGTTACACCTCGAGGACACCCGGATGATATTGCCAAGATGCAAGCGAAGATTGGACTTGCGGTAACGATCAAGGCTGTGTTCAGGGCGGATAAGCGCGTAGCAAGCAATCTTGCTTGGGGACCTATCCGAGTCTAGGCTGCGTTGCCATGTTTTTGGCCCCATCTCATCCTTCTCTCTCCTTGTCTTATTCCCGCCTCATTAAACACCAAAGCTGCTGTTCTGAACTCTTTCTACGTGGTTACCGACGATGGGATTTATACGGTTGTGGATGACTACAGCCCCCCATGTTGCTGCGGGTGTTCAACAGGTATTGAGTATTCGCGCACTACATGGGACAACGTTTTATCCATCAGTGTCAATAATGCAGGTAAGGGATGTGGTTCGTGTCAGATACCCATGGTTTCATTGCATCTCCTTGGTGTGATGTCTAATGGCAACGGGAATATTCGGAATAAACATAGTGGGTAGAAGGACAATATCATGTACTGGGCAGTTGCTGACCCTCAAGATATCGCAGATTTTCTAAGGTTGGAACAAAATGCTTACAAACATCGCAAATCGCAAAACAGCAGCAATAGCATGGAAAATATACCGGTTGCAGCTCAAATTGATACAAGGCGAGTTTTTGTAGCGATGGATTCAAGCTTAAAAGATTCAAGAATACTAAAACTCTCTTCAGACACAAACTTGAATGAGCTTGTAGAAATGATTCAAGAATTGTTCGAAGTTAAAAATGCGATTGCTGTTTTCATAAAGCACGGCGACAAGAAAATATTATTATCAGACCCATCGAATTTGGAAGCCAACGATGAAGTCACAGTTTCGGTAGTTACTGTAGCATCGCCGACTTTAATATGTCACAAAAAGTAATTAAATGAATTGTACAACACACTTCACAAACAATGCTGATATTCGAATCCCAAACAGCGAAACCATTCGCTGACTTTCTCGAAAGGATTTCAATCTTAAAAATAAAGTATCGAAGTTATTTTGAAAAACGTTTAAAAGTTTACTAGTTGTTGTAGGTTGATCCATTTGGGGGGTACTCTTGTTTATTAAGAAATTAGCATTTGATGGCTTTTATCCTGGTTTAAATTTTAATTATCTTCTGTTTGTTCAAAAAAACAACAAGATACTCTTGTTTATTAAGAAATTAGCATTTGATGGCTTTTATCCACTACTAGTAGTTTTAAAAAAATCGATTTTTGTTGTTGTTTAACTAGTAGTTTTAAAAAAAATCGATTTTTGTTGTTGTTTAAAAAATCATTTTGGTGATACAGAGAGAGGAACATCAATGTATA
>Ga0105055_10004873_pt1 | contig 19307 bp, 16 predicted proteins | sample BON03_FD_78090 | JGI IMG/M metagenome (GOLD analysis project Ga0105055, IMG submission 78090) | Freshwater microbial communities from Lake Bonney liftoff mats and glacier meltwater in Antarctica - BON-03 | ecosystem: Environmental > Aquatic > Freshwater > Ice > Glacier meltwater | place: Lake...
CCGATGCCTTCACCAAGCCGGAGTTGAAAAGTCCGGCGGAGATCGAGAAGCTGGGCAACGGCGCCAAGGTGCTGATCAAGGAGTGGGCCTATACCCCGGAGAGCGGCTTGACGGTGGCTCTCGAAAGTGACAAGAGGGTAGGGGTCAAGGTACAATCAACCGCGGACACGTTCGCAAAAGCAAACTTAGGGGGCACGGATGACTAGACAAACAGAACGACTATGTGCATGGGGCATCGTCTTGGCGTTTGCCGCCAGCATTGCTATTCTCTTCACGGTTTCAGCTGTATCAGCGCAGAAGCCCTCGGAGTGCCCCCAAGGGGCTTCTCTTGCGGATTACCTTGCAAAGGGGAACGCGGCCATCGAGAGTGGGAAGGCCGAGGAGATACTTCTCCTTCATGGCAAAACTGCCGCGGCCTATATAACAGAAGTCAATGAGCTGGTGCCCGGGCCGGGGATAGACCCGGAGGGTAAATCCCTTTTTGTGTTTATCCGGGGATGGGCCTGGCCTGTAACTGTTGTCGTGTACGACGCTGCGACTGAGTGCAGCATGGTGGTGACCGATATTCCCCACGCGACGCATGTCTGGATTTATGGGCGCCGCACTTGACTTGATTATTTTGTTGGCGTAGAGTTCGCTGGCAACCCGAAAGGGTAACATCCTGGAAAGGACAGTACAATGAGCGATAAAGCCAATTCCCGCTTCGCAACGACCCAGACGTGCGTCATGTCTTGGCCGAAGCTGTTTGAACCTGAACAGTTCACTGACAAGAAGACGGGCAAGACGAGCGGGAACGCCTATTACAGCGCCCAGTTCACGATTGATCCGAACAGCGACGACTTCAAGGCGCTGAAGGCGGCGTCCGCGGAAGTGGCCAAGGCACGATGGCCTTCACGAGAGCTGAAGGAAATCCGGTGGCCATGGGTAAACGGCACGAAGAAAGCCGATGACCGCAAAACCAAGGGGAAGGAGGACGGCGAGTATCAGCGTGGCAAAGCCGTCATCACCTCAAAGTCCGGCGAAGAGTACCGTCCCCGTCTCGCAGTATGGGACGGCCGATCAATCGATTTGACGGATGACATCCTCATCTCGAAGTACAAGAGCTGGTTCTTTTCTGGGGCCGAAGTCCTCGTCGAATGGAACCTCAAGGCATACGATGGCGTCGGGGCCAACCCCGATGGCATCACCGCGTACCTGAACCTCGTCTTGTCGACGGGCAAAGGTGATAAGCTGGCTGGGGGTGGAGCCCCTGCGAGTGAAGTATTCAAAGGCTACGTCGGGCATGCGACCGAGGAAGACCCGACAGACATCCCGTTCTAGTCGATCGAATTGCGCAGGATACTCCTCGTCCGAAATCCTGCGCAGGCTGGGGGGAGTTTTTCTCCGGGCTTCCCCCAGCCCCTTACGGAGAGAAATACGCCTTGTCAAAGATAGTCATCGACTTCGAGACGACGAGTAACTGCGACCTGAAACAGTGTGGCTCTCGGCGTTACGCCGAAGACCCGACCACTGAGATCCTCTGCCTCTCCTTTGAGGGCATAGGCAGTCTCGAAACATGGGTCCCCGGCGGCAGCACGGAGCATTTGCTGGATCTGGTGCAGGGTGACAGCATCTTCGTTGCCCACAACGCCGGCTTCGAGAAGGACATTTGGCGCTGCATCATGGTGCCACGCTACGGCTTCCCCGACATACCCAATGACCGGTGGGAAGATACGCTGGCGGTGTGCGCCATGAAGAACCTTCCCCTCGACCTCGACGGCGCTGCCCGCGTCCTCCACTTAGCAACGAGCAAGGACCTCGATGGGCGCCGCCTCGTCATTGGCCTGTCTCGTTTCAACAAGAAGGGCTACCTCCCCGAAGTTACGCCCCAGGTGCTATCCCGGGCCGCCGCCTACTGCGAAGACGATGTCGCCGCGGAGAGGTCCGTCTCCGATCGCGTCGGATCGTTGACCCCGGAGGAGCGCGAGGTGTGGCTCCTGGATCAACGCATCAATGAGCGTGGCGTCGGAGTTGACCTTGACTATGTCCGCGCCTGCCGGAAGATTGTGGCCGAGGCCAGCGCTCCCCTTGCGGCGGAGTTCACCGGGCTGACCGGCCTCAAGGTGACGCAGACGATCAAGATCAAGGGGTGGGCCAACAGCCTCGGCGCCAGGCTCCCTGACCTGACAAAGGATACCCTCGCCGAGATGCTGGGCCGAGACGAAGACGGGCAAGTTGCCGGCCGGGACGATTACACGCCCCTCCCCGACGAGGTCCACAGGGCCCTTTCCATTCGGCAGCTCATAGGCTCAGCAAGTATCAAGAAGCTGGGCCGCATGGAGGACGCTGCGGTTGGTGGCCGCCTCTACCGCCTTCTCCAGTACCATGGTGCCGGCCCGGGACGATGGGCTGGACGCATAGTCCAGCCTCAGAATTTTCCCCGCGGCTCCCTGAAGCTAGGCGGCGAACCGACCCCTGTCGATGTCGTTGTCTCTTCCCTGATGACCGGCGACTGGCAATACGTCGAAGCTACTCTCGGGCCAGCGGTTGAGAGTGTTCTGTCCGGCCTCCGCCATGCCCTCATACCCGCCGACGGCTGCGCCTTTATCTCTGGCGACTTTTCCCAGATTGAGGCCCGTATTACGCTGGCCCTCGCTGGCCAGTGGGACAAGGTAGAGATCCTGAAGAACGGGGGAGACATTTACATCGATATGGCGGAGAAGATCTTCCGCCGCCCCATCAGCAAGAAGAACGATCCGGAGGAGAGGACCGCGGGCAAGTCGGCCGTCCTCGGTCTCGGCTTTCAGATGGGGGCTCCGCGGTTCCACCGGGAATACGCGCAGAACCGCGGCCTCGACTTCTGCAAGGAGATTGTCCGCGTCTACCGTGAAGACTGGGCCCCAAAGGTGCCCGAGTTGTGGAATGGTCTCAACCAGGCGGCGCTCTATACCGTGTGGGATGGGACGCCCCATGAAGCCTACGGCGTCACCTATGCCCTTGAAGACGGGTGGATGACTGCCCGCCTCCCGAGCGGCCGGAAGCTCTGGTACTTCAATCCGCAGAAGGCGACCAAGGCCATGCCTTGGGACGAGGATGATGTCCGCAAGACGTGGACCTATCAGGCCAACAAGACGGGCAAGTGGACAACAATCTATGCCTTCGGCGGCCTCCTCACGGAGAACGTGGCCCAAGCCTTGGCGAGGGACCTCCTTGTGGCCGCGATGTTCAAGGCAGAGAGCAACGGCTTCCCCGTCGTCCTCACCGTTCATGATGAGGTTGTGTCGGAGCCGCTGGAGAAGGATGTAGATGAGGTTGCATTTCAACAGCTTATGTGTGACAGTCCGGCGTGGGCAGCAAAGCTGGGTATCCCGGTTGCCACTGAAACCTGGGCGGGAAACAGGTACAGGAAATGACCATAAATAGCCGGAGCAAAGGGAAGCGTGGAGAGCTGGAGCTGGCGGAGTTCCTCCGGCGGCGCGGCCATGATACTCGCCGCGGCCAGCAGTTCGCCGGTGGCGGAGACAGCCCGGATGTCATGGGGCTCCCCGGATTTCACGTCGAATGCAAACGGGTCGAAGCGGGTAGCCCCTACAAATGGCTCGACCAGGCGAAGCGGGACGCTGAAGGTTCCGGGAACGTGCCCATCGTCATGCACCGGAAGAGCCGGCGAGACTGGGTAGTCATCATGGACGCTGAAGATTTCCTCAGCCTCATAGCTGTGCAGGGAATGTAATCATGTCCGATGCCCTCACAGAAAATGATCTGATCGAGACCCTCAAGCTGATTGAGCTGTTCGGTCCCGCTGGCGCCGCGGAGAAGCTCGGCATCAGCTCCGGCGTACTTCGGCAGCGTCGAACAACTGCGAAGCTGCGGGGCCTCTCTTCCGCCACCAGGGTCACAGATGAGTTGGCAAAGGCGCGAACCAAGCTCATCCTTGCCAACGCGGAGCTCAAATCAATTAAGCGGGACAACGTCACCGCGGCGGAGGTTCGGGAAACAATCTATGGGCTCAGTGCCCTCACCCCAGATCCGCCCGAGTGGATTGTCGATGCGGGGCACATCGGCCCTACCGGGGTCCCCATCACCTTCTGGTCCGACTGGCATTGGGGCGAGAAGATCGGCCGCGAAGAGGTCGGCGGCGTCAATGAGTTCGATCGTAAGATTGCCAAGGCCAGAGCCCGGAAACTCGTCGAGACTGTGACCGAGTTGGCGAAGTGCCACATGGTCAATCCAGACTACCCCGGCATCGTCGTTTGTCTCGGGGGCGACATGGTCGGTGGCAACATCCATGAGGAGCTGCGCGAAACGAATGACGGGCCAGTGCAGCAGTCCCTCCTCGAAGTTCAGGAGATCCTGATCTGGGCCTTGACGACGATGGCCGATGAGTTCGGCAAGGTCTTCGTCCCCTGCGTCGTCGGCAACCATGGCCGCACCACGATCAAGCCGAGGGCAAAGCGCCGCGTCTATGAAAGCTACGAGTGGAACCTCTACTGCCAGCTTGAACGCTGGTTCAAGGCGAAGGGGGATGACCGTGTCCAGTTCTCAATCCCCGGCGAAACCGATGCCCACTTCACCGTGCTCGGTCATCGTTTCCTACTCACTCATGGGGATACGCTCGGGGTTCGGGGTGGCGACGGGATCATCGGGGCCATCGGTCCGATTGCCCGTGGCGCCACAAAGATTGGGCGAAGCGAAGCGCAGATTGGGCGGGACTTCGATACCCTGCTCATGGGGCACTATCATACTTATATACCCCGCGGCGACGCGACCCCGGTGCTCGTCAATGGTTCCCTCAAAGGCTATGACGAGTATGCGCGGCTAATGCTGAGGGTCCCCTATAGCCGCCCTTCCCAGGCGCTCTTCTTCGTCAATGAGAAGTACGGCATCACTGCCCAATGGGCGGTCTATCTTGAAAAGAAAGTGAAATCCTCGGACAGCTCGGAGTGGATAAAATGGGAAAAGAGAAACCCGTAAGCCAAAGCCGGATACGCGAACAGGGGAACGGAGAGCCCCTCATCTGCCCCGTGTGTGAAGGGCATCGGCTCAAGGTCCTAGCTACGCGATCGCATAAGGGAACTTACCGCCGCAGGAGAAAGTGTCTACGGTGCGACTTTCGCTTTTACACCGCAGAGTACATCTGCGACATCGATGGAGAAATCGCATAACAAAATTTGTATATCTCGCCGGCCCCGTCCTCGGACAGACGAAGGGGCAGGCCAACATATGGCGCCAACAGGTTGATGCGGCTCTCCGAGACTGTACCGACGGCCAGATCGTCGGTATCAGTCCGCTGCGCTGCGAACCGGCAATTGGCAGTGTCTATGCTGCCAACTACGCCGACCCGAAGTTCGGCTCCGCTCGGGCCATCAGCTCGAAGAACCTCTACGACACGAAGAACTGTGACATTACCCTTGTCTATCTGCCACCACCGGTGAAGGGGCAGCCTGTGTCCCTCGGGGCGATCATTGAGCTGGCTTGGGCCTATGCGCTCGGAAAGCCGACAGTCCTAGTGACCGAAGATCCGCGGATGCTGAGCCATCCCCTCGTGTCGACGTGTTCAAGCTGGGTCGTCCCTAATCTTGAGGACGCCATAGTCCTCATCATCGGGATACTCGATGGCTATGAAGGGGGAAAGAATGTCTGAGAGCAAGGACACCAACCCGAAGGACGCTGTAGGCGTCTGCAAGGTGCCGTTCTCAACGGTGCCGGGGCCAGTCATCGCCGAGGTGGGACTGGCCATGCTCGAAGGGGCGAGGAAGTATGGCCGCCACAACTATCGCGCCATGGGCGTCAGAGCCTCAGTCTACTACGACGCTCTTATGCGCCACGCTACCGTGTGGTGGGAAGGGGAAGATGTGGACCCTGACAGCGGCCTGAGCCACATCACCAAGGCAATCTCTACTCTCGTCGTTCTGAGAGACAGCATGATACAGAAGAACTGGATCGACGATCGGCCCCCAAAGTCAGAGGCGTGGCTCCCTCAACTCAACGAGAAGGCAGGGAAGATTATTGACCGGTACCCGGAACCGAAGACTGCGTATACCGCTGCTCCTCAAGCCTCTCAAGACGAGCAAGGTTCCGATTAACCCGGCCGGTGAGCCCTTCGATCTGCTCCTGCCCCCTCGCCATGGAAATGGCCAGTGTATGGATGCCCGCGTTGGCCACGGCTACACCCGTTCGGATGTCGCTCAGGATGACATTCCCCGTGTAGGCGAGTGCAGGGAGAAATAGGATTATGATCAGCCTCGCCGCGAAACGCATCCAGAGGCCATCTACGACCTTGGCCCCCTCCGTTATCGTCATGCCCAGGCCCCCGCCGGGTTATGGATGGGCCGCAGGGTGAAGAAGGTTCCCCGAGCAATGGTCGGAGCGCCCCCCGGCGCCGCGGAGTATATGAATTGCGGGATGAAGGTGCCAGCGGTACCGATGATGACAACACCGTCCACTTCGATGATGGTCTGCTCCGTCGTGGAGGTTGACGCGGCCTTGAGGACGAGGGTCGTTGCGGCGCTGCCGAAGAACCCTGACACGTCCGCGAGAGCGTTGGTGTTCCCCTCCTTGCCCTTGCCGAGGTAGTCGATATTCGTGATGGTAGCGGTTCCCCCAAAGGAGACGCCAGTCGTATGACTTGTGGAGCCAGCGGCCCGGCTGGTGCGGAGGACGCCGTGGAATAGGTAGGAGCCGGCGGCAAGTGTCACTCCCCCAGCACTCGGGAACCACGGCTGGGCAGTGGCTACATTTGTGCCGGTGGCGTTGGCGGTCAGTGACTTGTGGACATCGGATGCGACGTATGGGTTGAGGAGTTCCCAACGAGTATTGCCGAGGTCATAGCGAAGGAACAACTCATGGCCTACGCCGGCGATGTCCCCGGCGACGAGGGCAAGGCCACCGCCTTTGACGATCGTTTTCGCTGTGAGTGTATCAGGGGAGAAAGTCGGCGTCGTCGTAGCGTTGGCGAGAAGGGCCCGGACACCTACGATGAGGCCGTCGACAAGAGCCGTGATGGTCGTTCCGAAGGCAGCGGTTAGAACGTCCGCGGTGCCAGCGGCTTCGGCCCATTGAACCGTGTCCACGTCAGTAGATGTGGCGGCGTTGTTCTGTAAACCAGTGGTTGTAACTTGGACCATTTCCCGACCCTTGCTTCAAATAGGCCGTATCCGGGTCCGGGGGCCTCCTCAGGATATATACGTTTCTGCCTTACCGGTCAAGGCCGACCGCTGCGCGGCCCTTGGTAATCAGAATCTCCAGGGGGCTGGACTTGTCGATGTTGATGCTGTTGATGATTTCGAGGCCGGCCTTGGCCGTCGCCACCATGCCGTAGGACATCTCATCGACCCGCTTAATCTTCTCCTCGTCTGTCATCGGGGTATCGTCGAGGGCAAGGGCCCGGACATAGGCCCTCATATTGGACAGGGCCTCAGTTACACCTTCCAGCCTGAGGAAGGCGCGTTCATCCCTCGCCGAGAACTCAATTTCCGTTTCGTCGCCACGCTCAATTGCCAAGCGAAGGTTGGCACGGGCTTCCTTCACCGCGTCGTACTTCGTATAGAAGTCGGAAACCTTCTGGCCGCCGATCGGGTGGCGGGCAAAGAAGTTGCCGACTATCGGTATGTCGGCCCATTCCCCCGGCCGGATCGGATCGTGCCACGGCTTCTCAAGCACCTTGAGCAGGGCCATTGGGAGGGTTCCGCCCCACTGGCGGATATAGTTTTCCATGATTATGGGAGAAGCGTCGACGATGTTGAGGTTCATCGGGCCGAGGATGTTGGTGATCAGCTTGGCGGTCTCGGTCGTGTCCGGCGTATATTGCATGTGGCCAGAGGCTTCTTCAAGGTAGCCGGGGATTAGGGGCCGGTCCACGGAGATGCTTTGCTCAAACCGATCCTCGAAGAAAGGGATGCCAAGGTTCGGGATGATCGGAGGGAGAGCCATGTCGATCACGCTCTTCCAGAAGTCATCGAAATGTGGATCGCCAGTGACCATCCACTCCAGGATCATCTCAGGGACGAGAGCGAAGGGCACCGCGGGAAGGAAGGGTCTACGCAGCTTGAGGCGTTCCCCGTTGGGCAGGGGCGGAGCGACCCAGAAGGCGTGGCGCATCCACCGCGGCTGATCGAAATACTTTTCCCCATCCGGCAGGGTCTGATCCGCAGCCATATTGAGGGCAAAGTTGAGGAGGGTTGTAGTGGTCATCGAAGCGCCACCGATCAGGGCGAGCTTCCCGACCTGCTTGGCCCCCTTCTTCCCTCCGCGTCGAAGCGGATCTATGACCCGTTGATTGAACTGCTGAGCATCCTTGAACCCCGGCGCCATGAAGGCCACCATCCGGCCCCATGTCTGGACCCACGGCTCATTGAAGCGTTCCCCGAAGTCGAGCATCCCTTTGCGGGACCGCATCGCGGCCTTCATCTTTGGGACGCCTTTGGCCACTTCCACCTTGTATATCCCGACACGAGGCATAGCCTCTAGGGAGGCGCCGAGCATGCGGACAGCGTTGATCGGATGCTTGGTGCTGTTCCATACCATGTCGAGGGCCTTGTCGCCACGGTGCAGCCGTATGAAATCGGACATGACGATGTTCATGTCCATTTCCACAAGGGTAGCCCCGGCCCCGCCTTTGAGCCGCCATTCCTTATACAGGTCGGTCTTGCCAATAACCTCGAAGAAGCCCTTGCCGAAGTTGACGAAGGGGATGTGGCTTCCGGCCTTCGACATGACGGCGGCGCCAACATTCGACTGGAAAAGGGTACGGGCCTGAAAGTCGAGCATGCTGGTTACACCGAGGCGGACGAGACCAGCCGACTTGATGGCAAGGGCCGCGAATATGTTGACCTTCCCCGGCCAGACGTGGCGCACCAGAGCGGCGAGGTCAGGGTCCTTGGCTCTCCAGCTCTCTCGCTTCCCTTCGCGGTAATAGACAAAGTCATTCGGTCCGAGCCCTGCGCGGACCTTCTCCTGCGCGAATAGCCATTCGGCGGCTTCCTTGGCCCTTCCTTCAAGCGGATTGCCAAGCTCATCCGTCCACTTGGATTCAAGTATCTTTCCGGTCTTCGTGTCGATGACCGAGGCGAGGTCTTCACGCCGTTCAAATTCGATCCGCCGCTCTGGGGGCAGGGACTTGTTGACGGCTTCGATCCGGCCGATGATGTCGCCGACTGCGCGATTATGATCGGCCATTGAGACCATGGTGTAGACATTATCAATGTCAGCGACCCAAGGGTCCGTGACTTTGCGCTTGCTGCCTTTCATCTTCTTGACGACGCCTCCCCCTTGACCGAAACGGTGGTTCGGATCAACGGCTTCGTAGGCGGGGTCCATGACGCGGCGATGGACGATGTGGAAGCGGTTAAGCTCCTTCATAGCCTGTCCGCCTTTGATGGAGAGGCTTCCGCTCTGGACCATGTAGTCGACGACGCCATCCTTGGCTTCGGCATAGGCTTTGGCGGCACGGGCGTACTTGGCCTTGACCCCGGGCATTCCGATAAACCGCTTCGCGATCGTCGTGTCGAACCCGGTGTCTATGCCCTGCCCCGCCTTCTCCACGGCGCGTGAATTGAACAGGAACGCCTGGAACCCTTCAATCGATCCGCCGTCTTCACGGACAGCGACGAGGGCCGCCTTCAGGCTCTTCTTGTTGATCTGCTTCATGGTGATGGGATCGACGCCGCCCTCATGGATGAAGGCGTAGCCGCGTTCCCGCGAAGCGAGGGTCTGGCGCATCATGTCTTCGATCGTCAAAGCGTTCGGGCTGCGCTCCCCGAGGCTGTCTTCGATGCTGCGGTCAAGGCGGCGGCCCGAGGAGAATTGAAAGTCGAAGACCCGCCGGACACGAGTGGAGGCGTCGACGATCTTCTGCCCGGCGGTCAGCGGCTCCGGCGTCTCCACCATGCCGAGGGTGCGGTCAATCAGTTGGTCTTCGGACAACCGAAGAACATCTGTCTCCACCTTTCTCGGCTGGCGCCCCGGCTCCTGGATCCCAGGATCACTCCGCGGCCCCCTCGGCGGAGGGGCCCAATTTCCACCTCCGCCATTCTGCAGCGCAAGCTGAGCGTCGAGGTCGCTCCAGATAATTCCTTCGTCGATCTTCCCCGCCAATTCGGCGCGGCGGAGATAGTCCTGCGTTTCTCGTGGAAGGACCTTCGGGTCACGGCCGGCGCGGATATAGGCGTTGGCGCGGCCGGGGCCGCCATTGTAGGCGATGGCGATGAGGGCCGGATCTCCGTTGTACCGCTTAGCAAGGTCAGCGATGATCGTCTCGGCCACGTCCTTGTTGTACTCAGGATCAAAGAGCCGCTTCGGATCGAAGCCGTATTGCCGCGCCGTGCCGGGCATTATCTGGTGTACTCCGATGGCGCCAGCGGAGGAGACAACCTCGTCCGGTGAAATGCCTTTGCGTTTAGCGAAGGCTTCGGTGCGCTCAAGGCCGACGATCATCGTCCTGAACTCTTCGATTTTGTCAAATCGCTCCTGAACGGCTTCCCGCTCCGTCTTCGCGGCGGTGTCACCTTCTTTCGGGGCGGGCTCCTTGAGGACCTTGAACTCGCCTTCGATCGTCTTCGCGTTGATCTCCGGCTCATAGGGGTTTGGGTTCTTCGGATCTTCGAGTTTCATCTCGTCGAGCGTCGGTGTCCTCTTCTCGCCCTGGGCATTGCGGGGAGCGAACATCTCGCCTTGGAGGACCGTGTCCATCCGGGCCGCCTCCATGACGTCCTTCGGGGGGAGGCCGGTTTCCTCGTAGATCCGGCGGAGATTGTCAGCGACCGTCTCGGCCCGTTTATTGGGGACGAAGCGCCGCGCAGCGCCAACCGTGTGGCCCGCGGCGGTGAAGCCGAGGGCAAGGATGGCACCAATCATAAAGTCTTCGGCGTCGGGGACCTTGCCTTCAAATGAAGCGTGGAGCCCCGTGGCCGCAGCGGTGAAGGTCACCACATTGGTTACGCCGCCTGCAATCTTTGAGGCGGTACTCCCCACCACCGGAGCCAGAGCACCAGCGGCCGCGGCCCCTGCCTTGACGCCAAGGGCCATGCTCACTCCACCGACGATGCCTTCGCGGAGAGCGCCCCACTGCACGTCGAGGACATGGCGGAAATAGTCCGCGGCGGTCTCTGGCCCGTCCGGGTTTTCGTACTGGTACATCATCTCTTCACGATAGATGTATGGGACGATGGCCATGGCTGCACCAGCGCCGATCGCTGCGCCCGCTGGGCCGCCCACTGCGAAGCCCGCGGCACCGCCAGTGGCGGCGGCGGGGAGCATGAGGGGCATATCACCCGCCATGGTGCCCAAGGCGGATAGTGTCTTCTCGCCGAAGGAGGCGTCTTCTGGAACAGTGAGGAACGGCTTGTTGAGGGTAAGACCGGTTCCGCCCATCTGCCAGCCGGCTTCGAGGGCCTCCATCGGCCCCTTCGAGGCGCGTTCACGCTGTTTCTCATTGAGGGTATCGACTGCTCCGCCTATAACGGCGGCGGCCCTCTCCGTGTCCGCGGGTCCGGGGTCGCCAAAATACGCAGCCACATCTTCAGGCTTGGCCCCGCCGCGGAGGAGGGTCTGGCGGGTACTTGTTTCCCACTCTGCCACCTGCTCAGCGGATGCGCCCCCATCGAGGAGTAATAGCCGGTCCTCTATACCACTCATGGTCTATCCCCAAAACGGTTCTCAAAGTCCTGTTGTGTCTTCGTCGAAGGCGGAACCTTGACACGCTCCTTGTCGTCCTTCGGGCTCACCGCCGGGGGAGCCTTTCTGCGAGACAGGTAGGCGTCAAGGCTTTCGCCCGGCTGGATCATGTCCCCGGGAGCCGTCGGCATGTGGAGCGGCTGGACCTCGGGAAGGGCTGGGAGGACTGCCCGGTCCCTCAGGGTTCCCTTGACCGGGCCGCGGCTCTGGGTAACGGCGGACCACTTCTCGAGGTCGAGGCGGTCCCCTTTCCCGATCAGGCCACGGATAGCCTCATCGAAGCCCATGCCAGCGCCCATGCGCCGCTTAATTTCTCTGCGGACTTGGCGGGAAAAGTCGTCTATCAGGCGCGGAGCGGTTGCGTCCTTGTACACGCCGGTCAAGGGATCTGGCGCCGCAATAATAGCAGACTGCGCCTTGATCCACCCTTCGATTTCCTTGTTCTGCCCCGCCTCGATCGGATCATCTGCGCCGATGGCCTGCATAACCTGGGAGAGGTCATCCTTGCTGAGACGGTTAAGGGGATCGTTCGATTCCACCGCGGCCATGACCCTGGAGATCGAGATCCTATTGGGGTCGTCCGTTGGCAAGGTGGCCCGCGTAAGAAAATCCTGAAACAGCCCCGGCGTAGAGTACTCCGCTTCCCCCTTCACTTGCCGGTCCTGAATGCTGTTGAAGGCACCAATCATGGACTTGGGGATGGACGCGTCCATCCCGTCTACCCCGGCGAGATGGCGGGCTGCACCCAGCGCCCCGGGCCGGATAAACAACTCTCCCGTCGGCCCGACAGAGACGAAGTCCGTAAACGCCTTATTGGCCAGCCCATTGTTAAATTCCGCCTGCTGCCGGCGCGCCTCAGCGGATAGGAGACGGGCATCGCCCTCCATGCCGGACTTCACCGCCTCGGCCCGCTTCTGCATAACATTCAGGTCTTCGCCCGAGATGAACTCGGTGTACTGGTCATAGTCCCCTGCGTCCACCGAGGCGAGGTACACATCGGGGTCCGCGTCCATTGCCCCTGTCATGTCCGCGAGGATGGTTTCCCTCGTAACGTCGCGCCGCATCGTATCGAGGCGGGCACTTTCGCCGGGGCTGAGATCCGAGCTTTCCCGCAGAGCGTCGATGCCCGCGTTCAGGCTTGAAATGTAGAAGGGGAGAGACTGTCCCGGATTGGCCATAGCGGCGCGGGAAATGCTGTTGACCATCCCCTTTAGGTTGTCGTCGGTCGCCACGTTCGCCATCGTCTCCACGTCGGCGAGGGTCGTGTTGTAGAAGTGACTGCGAATGCTGTCGGCGCTCTGCTGGGACCACGCCTTGCCCCTCTCGGAGGTGAAGCCGGACTGAAATGCTTCAAGCTGCGGCTCTAGCCACTCTTCGAGGAAGTTCTTCTGGTCATTGTGGGCATTGCCGGCTTCTGCTTCGCGGGCTCGGCGCTTCCACTCGAGATCACCCTCAGCGATGACGCCGGTCATCTTCCGGCCGCCACCATTGAGTTCTGACTGGACTACGCGCTGATCGTACTGGGCCTGCACAAAGTTGCCGAGCTGCTGTGCCCCCTCGGCGATCTTCTGCCCCATGAAAGCCGTGGCGTCGCCTTTGGCCGTACCTATCGCTGCGGCGGCCCGGGCCCCGGTGTTGGTCGGCTGGAACACATTTGCTCGGCTCTCAAATTCGCGTATCCTAGCCACGGGTCGCCTCCTTGTAGTTTACGAAAAGGACCCCGAAGAGTTTCACCACGGCATGCGGATTTCTGGCGGCCACCTGCTGAGCAATGAAGCCGATGCGCGTCTTCCAGCCCCAGGCGTAACGGTAACTGTAGATGGAGAGGCCATTGGTGGCAAAGCCGATACGTTTAATGTCTCTCTTGAAACGCCGATCGGATAAGAATAGAGACCCAATCCCGACGGCGGCCTTGAATACGCCACTGATGAAGCTGCTCTTCCCCTGTGACGCAGCGGCTTCCCCCTGCGCCTTGTAACTCTCCGCCTCGGCCTCGTATCCCTTGACAGTTATGCTGGTCTGAGTGGCGGTCAAGGCGAGGTCAAGCGCCGCCTCTGCCGTGCTGCCACGGAGCAGGTCGAGGGCCGATCCAGATGCGGCGAAACCGGCTCCGGCCACATCAGCCTTCTGCCCGCCGATCACCTTGTAGGCTTCCCGTTTCGTCCGCACCGCCTGTATTTCGCCGGCTACCCCCGCAAGGACGGCAGTTTCCCGGGACAAAGCCGCAGCCTTCTGGAAGCCTTTGGCCTGCTGCTTATAGCCCTTCGAGGCGAACAAATCGCCAGCGGCGCTGCCGAGGGAAGAGAAGCCAGCGATAAACTTAGCCATCACTTATCCTCTGTCTTCAAGAAGACGCCAACAGCCTGAATGGTTGCGGGGTAGGGGCGGGCAATTTCCCATGCGATCTGGCCGTCGGTTCCGCTATCATCAGCGAGAGTATCACTGTGGATGCCGGAAAACAACTCTGTTGGTGTATAGCGCCGTCCACCGGCAAACTCGAAGAGGGAGGGACGCAGCGTATCGAAGTTGGTGCCGACGGAGAGGCCCTGTGTATTGTGGGCAAGGATCGAATAGCCATGGGCCCTGCGCTTCATGCCGAAGGCCGTACCAATCTGGATACCCGTGGCTGCCTGAGACACTGGCCGGAGCAACTGGCCGCGGCTCTTGAAGGCAAAGCCGACCACCGCAGGGATGATCAGTTCTCCGCCATCGATCTTGACAGCCCTGTCCCCGTAGTCGAAGCGTTCACCAGTGAGCTGCTCGAGATACCTCTGAGTAAACAGGCTGTTGCTGTCGGAGGCCCAGTCACAGTCGACGTAGCCGCCTTCATTGACGATGAAGTTGCCACCGAGGTCGAGGCCAGCGGCCCAGACTGAGACAGTCGCGTTGATAAGGTGGTGGAGGCCATGGAAGCGGACGCCACCAGCGCCGGTGGTGTAGACTTCGGCCGCGGCGGGGATCAGGGCGCTGTCGAGGAACTGAGCCCCAAAGACAGTGTCGTCCTCCTCAGGCATGGCCGTCATATAGTCGACGTAGTAGACCCCGTCTTGCCCTTTGACGATCATCGCCAAGGTGTCGAGACCTCCACCGATCGAAGGGGCAACGCTAATGCTTTCCACCAATCGGCCAGAGCCGAGCTCATGGTGATGGAAAGCATTGTAGGCGGGCGGATTTTCGCCGACGAGGTTATTTCGATTGTAGGTGGTGGCGATCAGGCCGCCAGTCCCCGTCCTCATCCAGACGATGGGCTCAAGGGCCTGGGTAAAGGCAAGTTCGGCAATGCCCCCCCTGGTGAAGGACTTGACCCTGTCCGTCAACTCGGGGGCCACATAGGAGCTGGAATAGGCGTCCTGGAAGCCCTCATGGAGCTGCCGCGCATGCTCATGGACAAAGACCGTCGTCAACCCGGTAAAGGCCGGCTTCACGTCGGCGCACCCATATCGGGCAGCGAGGTCAGCCTGAATGCTCGTCGGGGTAATGAGGTTGTTGTTGTCGGAGGCGTGGAACAGATACTCCCCGCCAGCGGTTCCGGTCAGTACGCCACGATTGCTGGAACTCATCCAGAGGATCTGGTTCCTCTCCGTTGCGTTGAGGGTGTAGGAGAAGCTATTGTTGTCCGCCACCACGCCATCGGCACCGGTCGGGGAAAAGACCAACTCCTCATTTGACTTGCTGGCGTCGATCCGGTTAGGGACTGCACCGCCGAGCCAGAAGCGGCCCTGATGGTAGACGCCGTTCGTCGGCCATAAAGGAGCAACGTCATTGTAAAGGCCGAGGCGCCAAGTGCTGATGGCGGTGGTATAGAGGAGTGGATCACCAATGATCTGAACAATGAGGCGGGACCCGGCGGGGACGGCAGAGGCGTCATAGAACTCGACCTCGCCGAAGTACCGGTGCTTGTTCTGCGACGTGCTGATCACTACCCACGCATAGTCCCATGTGGTAACTATGTCGTTTGAGGCGATCGTAACGACGAGGTAGTCTTTGTCCTGCGGAATGGTGTGCGACCCGAGAAGTGTCCCGTCAGTGGCGGAGGATGGCAAGGTAGCCTTTGCGTATAGCCTGAAAGTGATTGGCACAGTGTGGTTGTCATTCTCTACGAAGCCGCGGTCCCCCGCCGCGAATATGCGAACAGAGCTTATCGCCGTGGGGGCGGAGAAATTCTTCCCGATATAGGTGTCGCTGGTTGTCTCTCCGACAGAGTGAGCTCCGTCGTCACGGGTCCCCGTGACGCCGTTAAAGGCTTCGCTCTCCGCGTGTGTATTCCCGATGATGGTGCCATCGGACTGGGCGATGAGGGAAGGTGAATTGGACAAGTCGACACTCGTACTCGCCACCTTGCCCCAAGTCCAGACTGCGGCCCCCGGATCGGAGGCCCACTTCGTCACATCCGCACCCGGCTCATCGCCAGTCGACGCGGCGAGGCAGATCCAGTAGGCGTCATCATGCTTGACGTGGTCATCCGCGACGTATGCGGTTCCTGCGAGCCAAGCGGCCGGCTCGGAGAATAGACGGATATGCCGACTGGTATCTCCGGGACCAAAGCCGGCGCCGCTGTTGACATGGTCGATAGGGAGAACAACTTCCCAATTGCTGGCACTGGAAGCGGGGGTATTGCCCTCATTAACGTCAGTCAGTGACTTGTAACTGGTGGCGCTGCTCAGGACGTAATCGCCAGTCGAGTAGGATTTGTTCGCGTTGTACGCTGCGTAGCTTAGGGTAAGCGTCACCGACCCATTAGTGGTATCCGGGGTGAGGAGGGAATTTGGGACCGGGTCGAGGTAGGGCCCGTCCACAAACAAAGCCTTGCTGATGGAACCCGTAGTGATTGCCCTTGGCTGAACAGACCCATGCAATAGGAGGGTCCGGTCATCGCTCTGAATGATCTTGACATCCGGCCATTGCGTCTCCGAGTACGGCGTCGACAGGTCTGTTATCTTCTGCAAGATAATGTCGGAGGTCGCAAAACTGTCAAAGCCGTCGCTGAGGATCTCTCCCGTCTCCGCATTTGCTATATCAACAGTCGTAGAAGTCACGTTTCTTGCGAAAAACTGTCGGTTGAGTAGCTCAGTATAAGTTGTCTTCCCCTCCTCGTTGTTAAAGATAAAGAGGAAGTTATCCCCTTCTACAATCCCGTGGCCGGAGGGCAGTGTCACTTGTGTCACTGTCCCGGACAAGGCGATGTTGGAGACGACCGTTTCAGTGGAGGTCAACAGGGCCCCGTCCTGAAAGAAGCGGAGATGCCCCTCTGTCAATTCTATGTTGTACGCCTCGTCAGCACCGAGGACGTAGGGGAGGAGCTTCCCCGCCTTTCCGGCGCGGGTCGAAGCCATGGTCCTCGTCCCAGGGCGGCGAACAAGGGAATGGCTGGAGAGCGGTATGCTGTTCAGGCACACGTTCAGTGAAGCCGGGTAGAGTGGATCGTCCATGCGGCCCTGGGCCGTCGCGGACCATACGCCGCCAAGGAAGGAGGTCTGGACAAACGAGGACCGGGCCATCAGCGTCTCACCGTGATATAGTCATCCTCAGGCTGTTCCTCATACTCGGTTTCGATGGCGTTGGCGATACGCGCCTCCGACATGAAGGTCTGGTAGACGCTGGTGAGATCGCCGAAGAGGGTATCGTCCCCGGTGATCTGTTTGCATGTGGCGATCGCTAGTCGGGCAGCAAGTCCTTCGCAGAACATGCTGTCCATGTCCGAGACTGTGACGATGTCGGCAATGAAGCCGAAGAGCAGCGGATTGGAGTAGGAGAGGAAGTATTTTCCGACGACCTCCGTGTCACGATAGGTCCTTCCGCTTTCCTTCGGGTCGACCGTCACCTGACGGAGATAGCCGCTCGGAAAGCGGAAGACGTTCTTTGTGCTCGTCTGGTTGGCGGGACCCGAGCCGATCGGGTAGAGGAAGTTGAGGACGGTCATCCCCGCAAACAGCGGAGCCCATTTGACGGAGCTGACATGGAGCACTGGCACCGCGGTCCATGCGGCCGGAGTGCTCGTCGCGGTCCACCATGTGCCATCGTCGGTGACGGGCTCATGATCGATGTTGCTGCTCTGAGCTGAGGTGTATTTGTACCCGTCAGCGGCCGTTGCACTTTGGCCGCTGGAATAGGTGACTGCGGTGTTGTAATCGGCGGAGGGCTCAGCCGGGGTATTGGCGAGGTTGACGTTGAGCAGACTGCGCCACTGGGATCCCCCCGAGGAAACGACATCCCCAATCTTGTAGGTGGTCGTCGCCGCGTAAGCGGTGGCGGTCTCAGGATCATCCAAGTTGGTGTTCTGCAGTGACCGGTAAATCACATAGCTGCCGTTCGCTGCGCCAGGCGCGTAGACCAACTCTCCGGCGTAGTAGGAGATGGTGCTGTTATAGGCGTCTACGGTGAGGGGCCCGAAGTATTGTTCCCACACCGTGGTCGCCCCCGGCTCATTGTTCAGGTTGCTCCCGAGGTAGGAGGTCCAGAGCATTCCATTGGCGTCCTTGACCACGGCACCGGGGAGGTAGGTGGTGAGGCTGCTCCAAGCCATCGGGTCGAGAAGGAAAGTGGTGGCGGATATTGGCCGGAGGATAACCTTCCGCTTAGCGAATGCCCAAAGACTGCGCCGCAACTCAGCGGGGCGGAGCTTGTCATAGGCGTCTGACAGCGCAGTATTCTTCGTGCTGTTCTCGTCGACTGTGGCGATCTGCGTCTGGCCAAGGTGAACGCAGGCCCGATTGGCAATGTCCATACTGTCTAAGAAAGGCATCGCTAGTCCCCTAGCTTTGGATCGTTTGAGCGGGTCTTGGTCAATTTTGCTTTTACATCATACGTTGTTGCGACGGCGCTGACAACTCTCTTGAGCCAGGCGAGGACTGGATCGGTCACAGTTGAGAGAGCATAGGAGCCGGCGGTGATAAGCAGCCCCGGGCCTGTCCAGAAGATAGCAGCAACGCCTGAGAGCGCAAAGGACCCCACGGAGGAAATGAGCAATCGGGCAAGGCTGAAGGCCGCTGCCACGCCGGATAGGGTAAAGGACCCCACGGAGGACGCGAAACTGATGTCGCCGTCGTAGTAGACTTTTACCCACATCGCGTCAACTTCAGCGCCGGCGTAGACGACCTCCGTGGCCTTCATGCGGACCTGAAAGGTGGAAGCATTCACTTTCGCCGGGGTGAGGGATAAGCCCCACAGATCCGCGGCTCCCCCAACATCATAATTCGCATCGCTTGTGGTGAGCCTAGTGCTGACCACCTTTGCCGTCCCAAGGGTAGCGTCGCTCTCCCCTACATTCCAATATGTGATGTCACAAGCGCTGCTGGTTACCCGGGCCTCTGCCCGTATCTCGACCCCGAGAATTGTGGCGTATGCGGGGACTGAAAGGCCAAAAGTGTGGGCGACCAAGGCCCCGGTTTCTCCTGAGCCCGCTACGACACTGACAGTCCACGTATTATCCGACGCAGTTATGTTGGCTTCATTATTCCAGTCGCCGCTGGGGTCCGAGGCCGCCCCCGCAATGACCCATCCTGTGTCCGTAGCCATCAGAGCCTCGACTGTTTACGGATGCGGGAAAGGAGCGGAGCAGCGACACGAGAGAGGCTAAGGGTAGGCGCAACTTTGCGCGTCTTGGCGTAGACGCTGCCCACCCGCGCAACGAAGGCTGCGACAACAGCTACGCCGGA
>Ga0105055_10004878_pt1 | contig 19288 bp, 12 predicted proteins | sample BON03_FD_78090 | JGI IMG/M metagenome (GOLD analysis project Ga0105055, IMG submission 78090) | Freshwater microbial communities from Lake Bonney liftoff mats and glacier meltwater in Antarctica - BON-03 | ecosystem: Environmental > Aquatic > Freshwater > Ice > Glacier meltwater | place: Lake...
TACCATGTACCCCAGCACACGAAAGGGATATAAAAAATGCAAGCCTATGAAATCGACGAATTGATGCAGCTCAGCCGCCAATCGGGTGAAGCGTGGTTAGAATTTTTGCGTGTGCCCGCCCTGAGCATGGGGCTTTATGTGCTGCCGGCTGGTGGTGATGATCCGCAACAGCCGCACACCGAAGACGAAGTCTACTACGTGGTCCGCGGCATGGGTCAGATTCAGGTCGACGGTGAAGATCGCGCCGTCAGCGCCGGTTCGATCGTCTATGTCGGCGCCCATGCGGAGCACCACTTCCACTCAATCACGGAGGCATTATCGGTGCTCGTCTTCTTTGCCCCAGCCGAGTATACCAACCAATGATGTACAGCGATTTTTCAAATCGCTAGCACGGGTTGAAAACCCGGGGCACATACAAAAATGTACAGCGATTTTTCAAATCGCCGGCACGGGTTGAAAACCCGTGGCACATACAACAATGTACAGCGATTTTTCAAATCGCCAGCACGGGTTAGAAACCCGTGGCACATACAACAATGTACAGCGATTTTTCAAATCGCCAGCACGGGTTGAAAACCCGTGGCACATACAAAAAGGTCGATTATGACAACCATTTCACTAAACGACATTAAAGCTTCTGTCCAGCGCCAGTTTAATCAAGTGGCCGCCAATTACAGCACTAGCACCGTGCATGCGCAAGGCGTAGATCTGGCAGAGATGGTCAAGGCGGCCAATCTGAGCGGCCACGAACGTGTTTTGGATGCTGGCTGCGGCACCGGCCACACCGCGCTGACCTTTGCTCCGCACGTCGCCCAGGTGATCGCGGTTGACTTTACGCAAGGCATGTTGGAGCAAGGCCGCAAACTTGCCGCCGAACGCGGGTTAGATAACATCGAATTTCGTCTCGCCGACGTGGAAAAGTTGGATTTTGCCGATGCAGAATTTGATCTGATTGTGTCGCGTTATAGCGCCCACCATTGGCCGCATCCGCAACAGGCGCTGCAAGCGTTCCGGCGGATCGTCAAGCCAGGTGGCCACTTTATACTCTCAGATGTGGTCTCGTTCGATGACTTTACCGCCGACACCTTTGTGCAAGCGCTAGAACTGCTGCGCGATCCGTCGCACGTGCGCGATCACACCGTTGCACAATGGGTGGCAATGCTCGCCGCGGCGGATTTTCAAACCGAAGTTGTCTTTACCTGGGATGTGCAGTTGGATTTTCAAGCGTGGGTCACGCGCATGGCCACGCCGGCACCCAATGTGCAGATGCTCCAGACCCTTTTCGACGGCGCGCCGCAAGAAGTGCGTGCGGCGTTGCAGGTCCAGCCAGACTACTCGTTTGCGTTCCAGGGCGCGCTGTTGCGTTGCACGCCAATGGCGTAACCTGACCATCGTGCTGCCCAAACAACCCCGTAACAAACTCTTAAAACAACATTAACTCCGCGTCATTACGCTGTTAAGCAATCTATTATAAGCTCTAGCATTAATGGCAAGGACGTCTATCGCGCCGTTGCGTCCTTACCATTGGCCCCAATTTCAGAAAAGCGATAGACCAAACGGCTGTGTGAGTCGTCCGTGTTGCGTTGAGCCAACTATGCACGCGAGCCTAAACGACGGGTGTCGATCAATCAGCTTTGCAATACACCAAAGTTTACTTTTTCAAGCACAGAATCAAATTGGTAACCTTCATGCTAGAAAAACCTAAATTGACCTACGCCTGCGCAACGGATCCGCTATTAAAAAAGGTTCTAATCCACTCGATTGAGCACCTGACGGGGCGCGGCAAGCTGGAAAAAGTCTATGCAACCGCCCTACAAAACCAAAATGCAAAAACCTCTTTTTGGGAAGCGGCGCTGGCCGCGATGCAAATAAACCTGGCCTATAGCGAAGCACGGTTAACAGCCATCCCCCAGCACACGCCCATCGTTTTTATTGCCAACCACCCTTTTGGCGTTTTAGATGGGTTAGCACTCTGTTATCTGGCAGCTAAGACGCGGCAGGATTTTCGCATTTTGGTGCACAGCGCGCTCGTTCGCGAGCAACGCATTGCACGCTATATGTTGCCAATTGATTTTAGTGAAACCGATGCGGCGATCCAGACCAATATCGAATCTAAGCGGCAGGCGCTAGCAATGCTACGCCAGGGTGGTGCCATTGTCATCTTTCCGGCCGGTGGCATTGCCACCACCAAAGGTCCGTTTGGCCAAGCCACCGATCTGGAATGGAAACTTTTTACCGCCAAACTGATCCATATGACCAAAGCAACGGTAGTGCCGATCTATTTTCATGGGCAAAATAGCCGTCTCTTTCAGATCGTCAGTCAGTTCAGCCTGACCCTGCGCCTATCGCTCATTATCAGCGAAGTGAACAACAAGATGGCCAAGACAATGTATATTAATATCGGTCATCCTATGTCCTACGAACAATTGGCTGTCATTAAAGGACGCCAAGCCCTCATCAACCACTTGCGTCAAGCCACCTATGCCCTCGCGCATGCGCCGGATCAGTTTAGCTAACGATAGATGTGCGGCAGATCAAGTAAGCTGGGAGCGGCACTTGCCGCTCCCAGCGCGTATCATCAACAAGGCGCAAAGGGAAGCGCCGGGCACATGGCCCGCCAAACACTTCCAATCTCTAACTAATTTCACGCTAACACCCCAGCCATGTTGGTCAAAACACCCAATCTATTGTTGACTGGGATTTAGCTCGCCCCTAAAGCTTATCTTCTTCGTCATCTTCATCTTCGTCATCTTCGTCATCTTCGTCATCTTCGTCATCTTCGTCATCTTCGTCATCTTCTTCGTCAACTTCTTCTTCATATTCAACTTCACCAACTGCATCAACTTCATCTTCTTCGTCAACTTCTTCTATCTCTTCATCGATGGGCATCATCGTCAGATCAATCATTTCCTGCTCTGTATCCATAACATTGCTCATGCGTTGCATTGTCGTTATCCTTTTTCGTTTCGTAAGATCAGCTATTGAATGGGTTGTCATCACTTTGCTGTCGGTACACAGCAGAATTGTTGATGATATTGGAGTTTTGCATAAGCAAGTTAACATTCTAGATGTGCAGCGTTAAATGCTGGCTAATATCTTTTTAAAGTAACGCTTCCTCAACCCACCAGTGAATTTGGGACAAAATATGATAATGGATTCATCCTAGTTAGCAAGTGGATCAATTGTAAGCTACCAATAACGCCCTCTTAATACTGTGTAAGCACAACATTAATATGTATTCTTTACTATTATTCTGTAGATTGTTAGTCGGATTTTAAGATCACTTCAAAGGAGCAAATAAATCTATGCATTACAAGTTTACAAGTTTAGGTCGGTGGCTTGCCGCGCTCTGTATAATAATATTGCCGCTGTTGGCAATGTCAACTACACCTGTTTATGCAGCGACGACCATTACACAATGGACTTTCGAATCGAGCACACTTACCCCAGCAAGTGGTACAGGTACGGCTACCTATGCGGGTAACACCACCTTGTCTGGATTCAACGCTGGAAATCCTTCGGGTAGCAGCATCGCAGCCTGGAATACCACCACCTACCCCGCGCAAGGAACAAATAATAAAACTGCTGGCGTCCAGTTTGTAGTAAGCACAGTAGGATATGAAAATATTGTTTTCACCTACGCCCATCGCCACAGCAACACCGCTGCCAACACCTCAGTCGTCCAGTATTCGACAGACGGTGGCGCCAACTTTATCGATGCCCAAACCTTTACCTTTACGCCGGCAGCTACTGGAACTGGTGATACATGGTACGCGCGCACGGTGGATCTCAGTACCATCACTGCGCTCGACAACAATGCAAACGTCATTTTTCGCATTGTCTCAGCATTTGACCCTGGCACCAACACCCAATATTTAGCCTCGCGTTCGACTTCGACCTACGGCACGTCAAGCACCTGGCGCTTTGATGATGTAACGATCAGTGGCGATTCACTGAGTGCTGGAGCGGCTCCGACCATCGTCGAGTCCACTACCACCCCTTTCCTCAATCTACCTGACACCGGCCCTGGCGCGGTCAGTGGCGTGATCAGCGACCCAACCGACCCGGCGGCCACCCTGGGCATCGACTTTACGCTGGCCGATGCCGACACGCTGGTGGACAATCTAACCGTGATTGCTCTCAGCAGCAATCAGACGGTCGTGCCCAATGCGAATCTTGCCGTAACGGGCAGTGGTGCAACACGCAACCTGAAAATTACACCAGTTGGTGTTGGCGAAACCACGATCACAATGACCGTGACCGATCCCCAAGCCAACAGTGCCACCTACACCATCAACTACGCGGCTTCAGCCGCGGCGCTGACAGCCGCCACCAGCCGCTTCCATACAGGTGCCAGTGACGCCTCGACCGCGCTTGCACTTGACGCCGACTATATGCTGGTAGCGGATGACGAAGACCAAACAGTTCGCGTGTTCGACCGCAATGAATCTGGTCTACCAGTGGCGCAATTTGATTTTACCGGTAACTTAGCCTTGGATGGCAGCAGTGAAATTGATGTCGAAGGCTCAACGCGTGTCGGCAACCGCATCTACTGGCAGGGGTCGCACGGCAATAATAGCAGCGGCAATGATCGTCCCAACCGCGAACGTATCTTTTCGACCGATCTGAGCGGCACGGGGGCCGCCACGACGTTGACCTTTGTCGGCTTCTATCGTTTCTTGGAAGATGACCTGATCGCCTGGGACAACAATAATGGACATGGGCTGGGCGCAGGCTTTTTCGGTTTAGCCGCCAGCGCCGCAGCCGGCGTTATTCCCGAAACCGTGGGTGGGAGTGGCTTCAACATCGAGGGGCTGAGTATGGCCCCAGGCAGCACAACGGTCGCCTATGTCGCATTCCGTGCCCCAATTGTGCCGACCACGGCGCGCACCAAAACGCTGATCGTGCCGGTGACTAACTTCACTACGATCGTTGATGGCAGCGCCGGCGCTGGTTCGGCCAGCTTTGGCGCACCGCTTCAACTTAGCCTGGGCGGGCGCGGCATTCGCAGCTTGGAATGTAATGCCGGCGGCTGTCTGATCAGTGCCGGTGCGGCCGATGGCAGCAGTAATTTTGCCCTTTTCACCTGGAGCGGCAATGCCAACGATGCCCCAGAATTACGTGCGGCGGATCTAGCGGCGTTGCAAACCCAGGGCAGTTTTGAGAGCATTGTCGAATTGCCAAGTGGTAACTTCCTGGGCGCCAACGGTGACGCATTGACGGTACAGTTGCTCAGTGATAATGGCGACACGGTTTGGTATAACAATGGCACGATCTCCAAAGATCTGGCCCAGATCAATCAACAGAAATCGCGCAGTGATATTGTCACCCTGGGTGCGGTGACAAGTGATAATGGGGCGCCCACGATTGCGACGCTGGCCCCAGCCGATGAGGCGACCAATGTGGCGGTGGCGTCGAATTTGGCGCTCACGTTCAATGAAAACGTGCAATTAAACAGTGGCACAATCGTGATCAAGAAATTGGCGGATAATGCCGTGGTCGAGAGTTTTGATGTGGCGACTTCGGCCCAGCTTGCTGCCAATGGCGCAACAGTAACCATCAACCCCAGCAACGACCTTGCGCTCAACACAGGTTACTATGTGGAGATTGCCAGTGGTGCGATCCAAGATCTGGCCGGCAACGCCTTTGCGGGGATTAGCGGCAACAGCACTTGGAACTTTACTACGTCAACCGGCGTAGCGCCCCTCTACGATTTGCAGATCACCGAAATTTGGGCTGGTCAGCAAGGCACCGCGTTGACCGCAGACTGGTTTGAGATCACCAATCGCGGAACCCAAGCCTGGATAGCCGGTAGTAACCCGGCGCTTTACTACGACGACGATTCCCAATTGGCAGTGGAAGCGGATCCGATCAGTGGTATTATCCAGATTGATCCAGGTGAATCAGTGATTGTGGTGATTGGTACCAGCGCGAGCGTTGCCACGACCTTTTCCACGGTCTGGAGTCCCGTACTCACCCTGACCGATATCGGCTGGGTGAATGGCGCCGGCCTTGGCCAAGCTGGCGACGGGGTTGCGCTGTGGGTTGGGGGTCCGGCCGGCACAGCAGGTGAATTTGCCGCCTACCCATCGCTCGCTTCAGGCATTTCCTATGATGTCGATTTGGCGGCCGCCAGCACAGTTGGGAATGCCTCCGGTGCGGTCGCCACCATCGCTACCTCCGGCACGGAACCGGCGATCGGTTCGCCAGGCCGCACGCGTGAGACTACCCCGCCAACGGTTTCGACCTTCAACCCCGCAGACGAAGCCAGTAACGTCGCGATCACGCAAGATCTGGTGCTCACCTTCAATGAGACGGTGCAAAAGGGTGTTGGCAACATCACTATCCATCTGGCGGCGGACAACTCGGTGGTGCAGACCATTGCCGCGACCGACGCTGCCGTCACGGTCAGCGGCGCCGCGATGACGATCAACCCGCCAACCGATCTGACCGGCGGGACCGCCTACTATGTCAACATTGCCGCCGGCGCGATCAAGGATGCGGCTAGCAACAACTTTGCCGGCATTAGCGATGCGACAACCTGGAACTTTACGACGGTTGCCGCGCCGGTGATTACCAAGATTAGCGCGATTCAGGGCAGTGGCGAGACCGCGACCAGTGGCGCCTTCACGGTCGAGGCGATTGTCGTGGGTGATTACCAAACACAGGGCAGCGGCCAATTGCGCGGCTTCTTCCTGCAGGAAGAGGATGCCGACAGCGATGGCAATGTTGCCACCTCGGAAGGGATCTTTGTCTTCTGCACCACCTGCCCTACCGCAGTGGCGGTCGGCGACAAGGTGCAGGTAACTGGCGCCACCAGCGAGTTCTTCAACATGAGCCAACTGACGGCCGCTACGGCAAACAGCGTCACCGTGCTCAGTTCGAATAACAGCCTACCTTCACCGGCCACCATTCAACTGCCGGTTCCTGGCCTCCCCAGCAACGATTTGGCCACGGCGACGACGGCGATCAACGCCTACTTCGAACCATTTGAAGGGATGCTTGTCACCTTCCCAGATACACTAGCAGTCAGCGAGTACTTTGAACTGGCTCGTTATGGCCAGGTGATCCTCAATGAAGGGGGACGCCCACGCCAGTTTACGGATGCCAACCCACCCAGCACCACTGGCTTGGTCAACCACGAGATCGATCTGGCCAGTCGTACGGTCATCCTGGATGACACCGACAACCGGCAAAACCGCCCAGTCGACACACCCAACACAAATTACTACCACCCCGTGCCCGGTCTGAGCACCAGCAACTTCTTCCGCGGCGGCGACACGATTACCAACTTGACTGGTGTGTTGCACTGGTCCTTTGCCGGCCAAACCGGCACCGATGCCTGGCGCATCCGCCCGGTGCCGGATCAGTACAGCTATGCCTTCACGCCGGTCAATACCCGCCCGGCGGCACCCACGGTCGGCGGCAGCTTGAAGGTGGCGAGCTTTAACGTGCTCAACTACTTCCTCACCGTCGACACGACTTCGTCAAGCAGCAGTGGCAGTTGTGGCGCTTCAGCCACACTCGACTGCCGCGGGGCCGACAACACGACCGAGCGCGATCAACAGCAAACAAAGCTCACCGCGGCGCTCAGTGGCCTCAACGCGGATATCTTCGGTCTGATTGAGTTGGAGAATACGCCCAATGTCGATCCCCTGGCCGAAATTGTGGCGGATCTGAACACCGTCGCCGGCGCTGGCACCTACGCTGCGATCAACACCGGTGTCGTCGGGACGGACGCCATCAAGGTCGGCTTCATCTACAAGCCCAGCACAGTGACACCGATCGGTTCACCGATCATCGATAACAACGCAGTGCATAATCGTCCGCCGGTCGCCCAATTGTTTGAGGACGCGAACGGCGGCCGTTTCACAGTGGTCATCAATCACTTCAAGTCGAAGAGTTGTACAAATGCCACGGGCGCCAACGCAGATCAGCTTGATGGCCAGGGCTGTTACAACGCCCAGCGGGTCGATCAAGCCAACGCCCTGTTGAGCTTTGTGAACACGTTCACCAACCAGACCGGCGACCCTGACGTGCTGATCATCGGTGACCTGAACGCCTATGCCAAGGAAGATCCGATCACAACTTTGCAGAATGGCGGCTTCACCAATCTGGTCGCGCAATTCGGTGGCACGGAAGCTTATAGCTACGTCTTTGATGGCCAGCTTGGCTATCTCGACCATGCCTTAGGCAATGCCAGCCTGACTGCGCAGGTCACCGGGGTAGCGGATTGGCACATCAACGCTGATGAGATCCTGCTCTTTGACTACAACGATAATGTCAAAGACACGGGTGAGGCCGCCTTCGAGAAAGAGTCGGACACTTTGCCGCTCTATACCCCCAACGAGTTCCGCACCTCGGATCACGACCCAGTGATCGTGGGGCTGAATCTGGATTCGAACTTACCCCGTCTCACCGTAATCAAAACCGTGGTCAACGATCATGGGGGTGCCAAAGTGGTGACAGACTTCCCGCTCTTTGTCAATGGCAATCCGGTTGCATCTGGCGCAACTGTCATGTTGAGTCCTGGCGAGTATACCGTCAGCGAGACGGGTGATCCTGGCTATGCGGCCACCTTTGGTGGTGATTGCACAGCCACTGGTCAAGTGACCATTAGCAGTGGCGACAACAAAACTTGTACACTGACCAACGATGACATCGCGCCGCAACTGATCGTCACGCTGTTAGTAACAAACGACAGTGGGGGCGCCGCCACGCCCGCTAGTTTCACCGTCACGGTCAACGGGGTGGAAGCCAGCCCGGCTTCGTTCAGCGGGGCGGCCAATGGCACGCTCGTCAGCCTGGATGCCGGCAGCTACAGCGTCAGTAGCGCTGGTCTGGCTGGCTACACAGTGACACCAACGGCAGATTGCACGGGCAGTATCGCAATCGGTGAGACCAAACAATGTACCCTCAACGCCGACGACAATGCGCCTGTTGCGCAGAACGTAATTCTGAGCGGCGTTAACAATGGCAACATTGGCGGGCTGGCCTATCGCGATGAGGACATCATTGCCAACAATCTGGGCACCAACACCTGGACGCTGGTTTTTGATGGTTCGGATGTGGGGCTAGGCAATGTGGATGTGGATGCTTTTGCTTGGCTAGCCAACGGCCACCTGTTGCTCAGCGTGGATAAGGATTTTACCCTGAACAACTTTGGGCCAGTGGATGATGCGGACATTCTTGAGTTTACACCCACCGCGCTCGGGCCAACCACAACTGGCAGCTATACGCTCTACTTCGACGGCTCGGATGTAGGGCTGAACGACAGCAGCGAGGACATTGATGCGATCGGCTTTGCGGCCACGGGCGAGTTGCTGATCAGCGTCAACGGCTCCTTCAATGCGCTGGGCGTCAAAGGCAACGATGAAGACTTGTTCGTCTTACACAACGCCACGTTTGGCACCAACACAGGTGGTACGTGGGAACTCTACTTCGACGGCTCGGATGTAGACTTGACCGCCAGCGGCGAAGACATCCAGGCGTTGTGGGCGGATCATGGCAATCAGAAGCTTTACTTTGCCACCAACGGTAATTACTCGCTGCCCGGCAAGGTCAAGGGCAATGAGGACGATGTAGTGCTTTGCACTTACACGGCATTGGGCGCGACTACGGCATGCACCTTCACGCGCTTCTGGAATGGCGATGAGGATCACAACTTCGATGATAACGGGATCGATGGTCTGTTGATTGGTGCAGTGCCGCAGATCAATCCCGCTAACGTAGCCGCCGCCAGCGCGCCAATCGACGACACGGTGGAGGCAGCCGGCGATGATGCCGATGAAGTCGATTCACCCGACGAAACCGAGGAAGCCGCGGAGGCGGAAACCAACTCGATCTTCCTGCCGGTTGTGATCAACTAAACAGATCCCCTAGAGAAACAAAAGCGGCTTCTTGCCCTTGCGACAAGAAGCCGCTTTTCTCGTTTACTACCTAGAACAGCGTTGAGCCGAACACAAAATTTTGCCATTCAGAGATAAGAATGGTTAGAATGCACCCATCCGCCACAATCACATTGTTGAGAAACTTAATCGACTCGATTTTCAGTACGATCGATATCATTGTTTTCATGAGCGAGAGCACACGATAATGACAACACCCATACAAGACATAGCAACGACCGTCACAACAGATGAGCTACTCGCAACTTTGGTGACCCTACGCACCGATGTTTTGACCGAAGGCGAGAAGTTGCACAGCGATATCCGCCGGCTGATCGAACGCACGGACTATCTGGCAAGTGCGCAAAATCTCGCTTACTATCTAGCGCTGCGCCGTCGCGATCTGCGCGACCTCCAATCGCGGCTCATGCAATACGGGCTTTCCTCGCTTGGCCGCAGCGAGTCACGCGTCATGCCTACGCTGGAAGCCGTGATTGCCTCGCTGGCAGCGATCAGCCACAAGGACAATGGGGCACCGCCCAACTATGCGCCAGCCGAGTCATTCTTTTATGGAGCAAACGAGATTGACCGTCAAGCCGACGAAATCTTCGGCCTGGGGCAGAATGGGCGCAATACGCGCATCATGGTCACGCTGCCCACCGAGGCGGCCACCGATCTCGGTTTGATTCAAGCGCTAGTGGAACAGGGCATCGAATGCGTGCGGATTAACTGCGCGCACGACAGCGAATCCGTCTGGGTTGCGATGATTGCGAATGTGCGGTTGGCGGAACAAACAAGGAAAAGGCCCAAACCAGTGAAGGTGCTCATGGATCTCGCCGGCCCCAAAGTGCGCACGATGCTGCCTAAGAAAGGCAAAAAGCCGCAGGTTATGATTGGTGATAAGCTACTTCTCGTACGCGATAGTAAAAACCTCAAGCGTAAAGACGATTTACCCCGCATCGGCTGTACCCTCGTAGAAGTACACGACCACCTGCGCGTAGGCGCGCAAGTCTGGATTGATGATGGACAGATTGGGCTAGTAGTGACGGAGCTAACGGCGGAGGGTGCCTTGCTGCATGTCGTCCAGGCTCCGCCAGAAGGCAAGAAGATCCGGCCCGACAAGGGGTTAAATTTCCCCGATACCAATCTGGCGATAGCACCGCTCACGCCCAAGGATCGGCAGGATCTGGCGTTCATCGCCGATCACGCCGACATGATCGGCTACTCATTCGTCCAGTCGGCCGAGGATGTTGCGCTCTTACAGGCAGAGTTAATGCGGCTACTCGGCACCAAGCAGCCGTTGCCAGCGTTGGTATTAAAGATTGAGACACAACGCGCCGTGCGTAATCTACCCCAAATTATGCTGCGCGCCGCCGGTCGCCAGCCGACGGCGGTGATGATTGCGCGCGGCGATCTGGCCGTCGAACTAGGCTACAAGCGCATCGCCGAAATGCAAGAGGAAATTCTTTGGCTATGCGAAGCGGCCCATCTGCCTGTGATCTGGGCGACCCAAGTGCTGGAACAATTGGCAAAAACGGGTGTGCCCACGCGGGCAGAAGTTTCCGACGCCGCGATGGGCAACCGCGCCGAATGCGTCATGCTCAACAAGGGGCCGTTCATTGTCCAAACGGTGCAACTGTTAGACGATGTGCTACGCCGAATGCAGGCGCACCAAGACAAAAAGACGCCCAGATTGCGTGCATTGCAAGCATGGGAAGATCTCTTCAGCAATGGCGCCGACGCGGTTCAGGTTGACGAGCATTGAGCGCGCCATTCACTTTCTCGGTTAGGCAGAATTCACAGCCACGGGCTGGCGCTGGTTCAACCCAAAGAGCAAGTCGGCATCGCGGAATTTATCCTCCAAGAAGCGCCCATGCACAACTAGCTTTTGAGCGTCATCGCGATGAATGTCGATCACGATCTCTTTCATCTGGTTGTCAAGCAGATCCAGTTGTTCACCCAGCAGTTGGCGCGCCGTCTTGCCGTTTTTAAGGGGATGAACGTTGGCAAAGGCCGGCGGCAAATTAAGGTAGTTCTGAAGCGCTTCCGGCAGATAGTCGAGCACCGTCTGCCGAATCACGTAGATATTATGGTCAGCGCTGTTGATGTCGGCAATTTGCGGCAGAATTGAGAGGATCGATACCTTGATGCTGGCGACTTTGGCATAAATGTCATCGGGCAGATGTTTTTGCACCGCATTGTTCAAGTTTTCCAACGCGTCGCGTAGCTCGTCCACAGAAAGCTGTTGGCGTAGGCTGAGTTCATAATGGGGATTGCGCGGCGTTGCGATCAGCCCAATCAGATAGAGACCCAGCACAATCAAGAACCAAAAATCCTGAATCAGGCCACTGAAAAAGAGTAGCAGACCCAGGATCCCCAAGACTGAGCCCACAATGTTGGGTGTGCTATAGAGAAAGAATAAAAATTGTTTACGGTTCATAAATGCTTGTTTAGGCTTGACGAGCCAATAAGTTATATATTTCGGAAACTAGCGATTGGATGATTAGGTGATTGAGCTTGTCGAAATCACCCAATCATCCAATTATTGATAGCCACGGATCTGTTTGAAGATCGAACTGAGCGAAGCTGCATTGGCGTCGAAGACGCGACCGCCGGTTTCTTCAGCAATCGCTTCCATTTCGTCTATGCTCGAATCCCCAAAGAGAATCGTAAACGTGCGCACGGCTTTCGTCTGGGCTGGCAGCGCGCGATAATAGTTCAGAAAACCGTCTAACGAATCGCCCTCTGTATTTTCGCCGTCGCTCATCAGCACAATCGAGTAATAGCGCTCCGGATCTTGTTGCAGAGCTTGCGCAACCTGGGCGTAGGCGTCCTCCAGCGAAGAAAAGATGGCCGTGCCGCCGTTGGCGCTGAGCGCCTCGACATAGTCGCGCACGACCGTCATATCCTGGCTTTGGCTGTCGGTGGCGTCAATCACAAATTCACGCCGATCAACGACGCCGCTGCTAAACGGAATCATCGTAATCCGTTCGCGGCTGCGGAAGCGCGAAAATTGGCCGGTCAAGCTCTGATCGACACCGGTCAAGTTGACGAGGGCGGCTTTCAAATCCGCCAGGCGTTCCCCTTCCATCGAGCCACTCACATCCAGCACAAAGAAGGCATGGGCCGGCACGCGTTGTTCATCCAGATAGGCAAAGAGCAGGCTGTCAATCACTTGGGCGTTGTTGGGGAAAGGCAGTTCGACCAACAGTTGGCTGGAAAATTTGTCGCTCAACTTCACTTCAGGAATTACAGGGCGCCGCAACGTGCGCTCCATTAATGTTTGCTGAAATTCGGGTGTGCGCAGATACGCAACCAACTTGTCATACTGTTCGCGCTTGTCGCCATTGATCAGCATCAGCGGATAGTCGGCGGTGATAATCCCTTCTTTGGGGTAGATCAGCACCAACTTTTCATTTAATTGATTGCCTTCGTTGAGACCCAGCAACACTGATTCATAGTTTACCATGCCATCCAGCGTCGTTTGTTCGCGCACGTAGCTTTCGGCCAGCCAGCCCGAACTGCCGGCGGTGAGGGTTTGGCCTTTAAACAACCCCTTCATCGCGGCGGCATCAATCTGATCAACTTGCAGCGCATCGCCACCCCCGGCAAAGGCGGCCGCCACGCCCACCAATGCCGTAAAACCGGAATTGGAGGAGGCCGGATTGGTCATGGCGTAGTGAAGTTCGCCACTTTCTGCCTTGGCGGCGATGTCGCGCCAGGTAATATTGGTGTTATCGACCCAGCCAAAGGCACGCGCCTTGCTTTCTTTGACGCCCATGACCACGGGGGAGAGCATAATCTTTTCCTGGGCCAACACGCGCGCATTGGCACCTTGCAGCAGCGTCAGATATTTACCATGCGAGAACCAGGCCAGGTCGGTCGCTTCACCCGCCATCAAGGCCTCGGCGCCATCCAAGGTGCCGGTATATTTCATTTCCAGCTGCAGACCGGTTTCATTCTGAATCTGGTCAAAAAGCGGCTCCAAATCGCGCAATTCAGAACCGGCCAACACCGTCAACGTCTCGCCGTCGTTACCACAGGCGGATACTGCGCCCCCCGTCACCAGCAGGACGACGAGCAGCAGGGGTAAAATTTGCCGAACCCGCAAAATATACTGCATAAGTCAATCAATCCCTTTATTGAAATTTTAGATTTCGGCATCCAAAATCTAAAATCCAAGCTTAAATGCGAATGACGCCATCATCCTGCACGGCCATGTCGATGTTGGCCGTGGCTTCACCGGCAACTTCCGTGCGCACGCGGTCGAGGTAACCTTGCGATTTTTGCACTTCGCCCGCCAGCGCATTGACTGTCTTCTGCATGGAATCGAGCGCTTTCACTTTATAGTCCGAGATCATATCCATGGTCTGGTAGATGTTGTTAAAGGCAATTTGCAGCTTCTCCAAACTGACGGACGAATCGGCAGCCTGTTGGTAGACCTGGGCCGTTTGCTTCTTGAGCAGCACCGATGTGGAGGCAATCAGGTTGCTGGTGGTCGTGTTGAGCGCGCTAATCTGGTCGAGCACCAGCTTTTCATTGGCCAATGCCTGCGCCACAATGACAGCCGTGCGCAGCGCCGAGACGGTCGTGGTCGTCGCGCGATCGACACCCTTGATTAACTCCAGGTTGTTCTTGCGGATCATGTCGAGCGCCAGATAGCCCTGAATGCTAACCGCCAGTTGGGTGAGCAGATCCTGGACTTTTTGCCGCACAAAAAAGAGCATCTCTTCGCGCACAATGCGCGCCTTTTGCGGATTTTCCCGCTCAATCTGAGCCACTCGTTGCTCAATCGCGGCGTCGATTTGGCGGCCCACATAAATATATTGCTGCAAGCGCTGCATGATGTTCCAGAGGTTGACCTTTTCCTCTTCCAGCGCGGCATTATCCTTGCGCAGCTCATCCTGGCTGCGATAGAGCGAGTTGATAATCGTGTTAATGTGCTGCTGCGATGACTGATATTTCAGAAAGTAATCGCGCAGCCGGTCGCCCGTGCCGCCTGGCAACAGACCGAAGAGGCGCTTCGGTGCCAGCAGATCGCCCTGCCGCGAGGGATCGAGGTCTTCCACCGTTTTACGCAGATCGGTCAAACTCTTGGCCACAAAGGAGGTGTCGTTGAAGATGCCACCTTGCATCGCATTGACTGGCTTATCCAACATGCGGTTGGAAAGTGCGGCGGAAGCGCGAATATCTTGCGTACCCAGATTGTGAATTGCTTGCAGTTTTTCCGTAAAGGGTTCGCTATTGAGCGGACTGTTGATCACGGTATTAACAAATTCAGTCACCTTGGCATCCAATTTGGGCAAGACATCGGGCTCCAACGGCACCATATCGGTGGCCTTGGCTTGCTGAATCGGCGCGACGGGTTGGGGCGGCGTCAACGTTTCCGGTGGCGTCAGGGTTTCGGGTGGCGTGAGTGCTTCGGTCATGTTTGTGCTCCTTGGTTTGTTAGTCTTGAGTCCTGAGTTCGAAGTCTGAAGCTTGAGCGTGTAGACGTTGGACTCAAGACTGCGGACTGCTAATTATATTTCGCTTCGATCTGTTGGATCATGCCTTCCAGAACTTCGTAGCTGGGCGGTTCAATCACATTGATCAGATTCTGGGGTAGTTCAATATTGTGTTGTTGCCAAAATTCCTGTTGATAGGCCAGATTGCTGTTGCGGAAGCCATACTCGATTTCTAGTTTTTGTAACTCCGCGTCATTTTTCAAGGCTTCGCCCAATTTCTCGGCATTGGCATTAAAGGTGACTAAAATGTGCTTTGTGTACAGATTGGGTTCAGGGTAGAGCAGTACCATTTCGTCGCTCATGCTGCCCCCGGCGCGCACCGTCTGCGTGACGAACTGTGCTTCGTAGATCATCACCATCGGCGCTTTGCCCATGCCCATCACTAGATAATCTTCAAAGGGCACTTCCGACGAATACTCGGTAAAGCCTTGCTCCAGGAAGAGTTTTTCCAGGCTGGCCAACAGATCTGGGCTATAGTTACTTTGAATAATACTGTTGTTGTTCAACACGTAGCTGCTCAACGCCAGATACATCGCCGCCGAGTTGGATCGCCGCACATCAGTCGAAGTGATAAGGATGCGCTTGTTAACATCATATGCTTCATTGTTCTTCAGATCACTCCAACGCACATTGTTCTCCACGGCCTTCAGATATTCGGCCATGTTCAGCGTGTAATAAGCACCTTCATTTTTAGCCATGCCATTGGCAACCAGAATTTCGGCAATTGGCTGCCAGGTGGCAATCGCCATCGGCGTAAAGAAGACATCGTACGCCTTGCTACCCGGCTTTTCGGCCTGAATTTTTTGAGCGCCAGGGATACCCGCTGGAAAGCCAAAATCGTACGTGCCATTGTTGAGCTTGGCGGCAATCTCGCGCGAACCAGCTTTTTCAATTTCTACTTGGAGGCTGAGGCGGCGCAAGGCTGCAACGACACGTTCGTCCCGGAAAAACTCTTCCTTTTCCGAACCGATCAACCCGCGGATGGTGATAACTTGGCGGGCGCGCAGCGCACCACTGGCTGAATACCAAATGCCTGCGCCCACACCCACAAGTAGAATCAGACTCAAGATTGGTCCGAGCAACCGTCGTAATGATGAATTTTGAGTACGTACGCTGATTGACATGCATGAAATCCTTCGTGTAATTTCGCCATTGGTGGTGACAGGTTCAAGCATTTATGCCCGTCCCAGCGAAAAATAGGGTAACGCTACATATTCTCTACGTAATACGACAACGTTAAATTAGCTACCAGTGGTAGCGAGCTTGTTTTAGGCCATTTTTTACCAAAATTTGAACGGCAAAATGGGCGCTAACGCAATCGAATCGTTTCTCTCGAAAATCAGATGCAAATCGCAGGTTCGTCATGCCGTAGTTTCAGCACAAGCGATTTGGCGCATTCTAATTTAACGTTGTCGTAGTAAAAAGCACCGAGTAGTTTCCAGCAATATGTTGGGTTAAAACTACACTGGCGCATCGATAGAAGGTGGGCAAATTAACAACCTATGCGCTAGACCGTAGCCCTGTTGCCTACTGTTTATGGATGAACGACTACATTTTCAGTTTAGTACGAAGCGAATTTTTATACCGGGAATTTTTCCGATATTTAGCTGACTTTTTGCCGAAAGGGCTGACTCATTCAGTATATGCGCGCTCGTTTAACAATAGATTAACAATCAATTAGCTTATTGATGATAAGAATCTGGCTAAGGAATGATACGTAAGCACCTTAGACAAAGTTTGCGCTTGGAGATTAGATCGACGAATCGCGTAAGCTCCAAGCGCAACTATTCATACGATTTAATGACGAAGCCCAAACTAGCGCAACGAAATAAATCTTTAATTGCCCATTAATTATGGGTCTAAATCTATAACAAATTATTGGTACGGTCTGAACATTCTCTTTATATTTTCCTGGCATACTGAACTAGCACATGACATTGACTATACCCACCACTAATCGCTTGCAAAGAGGAGCCCATGCCATTGTTGGAGATTCAGGATCTCAGTGTTGTTTATCCGAACGGCACCCAAGCGCTGAAATCGATCACAATGCACGCCGAAGCAGGGGAGATTGTCGCCATCATTGGACGCTCCGGCGCCGGCAAATCAACGCTATTACGCTGTATCAATGGCTTGCAAGCCACTACGGCGGGCAAGATTATGTTAGACGGTGACGAAATCACCGCCGCCAGCGAAGCCGAACTGGGTAAAATCCGGCGCAAGATTGGCTTTATTTGGCAGGAATACAACTTGGTTGAGCGTTTGCCAGCCATCACCAATGTGTTAACCGGGCGTCTGGGCTACAACCCAGCGTGGCAGAGTGCCTTTGGTTTTTTCGATAGTGCGCAGCGCGCAATTGCCCTCCACAACCTGGAGCGGGTGAACTTGCTCCACCGCGCCTATCACCGTGCGGATCGTCTGTCTGGTGGTGAAAAACAACGTGTCGCCATTGCACGCGCCATGTCCCAGCAACCCAAGATTGTCCTAGCCGATGAACCCGTGGCCAGCCTCGACCCCGAGTTGGCCGAACAAGTGATGAGTGTCCTGGCGCGCGTGGCGCGCGAGGATGGTGTGTTGACCTTGATCAACATCCATCATGTTGAGCTGGCCAAGCGCTTTGCCGATCGCTTGGTGGGCGTTGCCCAGGGCGGCGTAGTCTTTGACGGTCCGCCGGCGGCATTAGATGAGTACGCATTAAACCAAATCTACCGCTTTGATGCAGCTACCTTGCGGGCACCGATTGGATAAGTGCCGATCCACAAACCTGTTGTGCTGACCGGTTACCGGTTGAGACGGCAGATGAACCCAGCGTTTGACGGATAATTTTAAGAGAGGAAGCGCCATGACGACAGAACCATTACGTGTAAGACGCGCCGTGTCAAGCGCACCTGAAATGCAGCCGGAACAACTCCGTTCCGACCTGTTGCAGCCGTGGCCGCGCATCACGTGGCGCACGACCGTAACCATTTTGCTTTTGTTTGGCGTGTTAATCTGGGGGGTGAACGGCACCAATGCGCGGCCTGGCGAACTGGCAGAGGGCATTCCCAACATTCTGGACTTTATCCGTCGCCTCTTTCCACCCCGTTTTGACCTGATCCCGGTGACGCTGGCGCTGCCTTCCTTCCAACTGCTTGGGCTTACCGTACCCACGATTGGGTTTCCCAGCAGCGCGATTCTCTTGCCCGAAGTGCTCTTTGCCATTATCGAAACGGTGCAAATGGCGCTGATCGGCTCGGTGATTGGCATTATGCTAGCCGCGCCCTTTGGTCTACTGGCCGCACGCAATACCTCGCCCCATCCCTGGATCTATCAGGGGACACGTATGTTTCTCAATGCCAACCGTGCCCTGCCGGAAATTGTTTATGCACTTATCTTTGTCGCCGCCGTGGGGCTTGGCCCTTTTGGTGGTGTGCTGGCATTGGCAATTGGTTCGATTGGCTCGATTGGTAAACTCTACGCCGAAGCGATTGAACAGATTGACCCGCAACAGGTGCTGGCTGTCCGGGCTACCGGGGCCAATCCACTGTTGACCTTTTTCTATGCGGTGATCCCCCAAGCGTTGCCCGTCATTGCATCCTATTCTTTGCTGCTCTTTGAAGGCAACATCCGTCATGCCAGTATCCTGGGTATCGTTGGCGCCGGTGGGATCGGCTTTATCATCAGCAAATATATGGCTCTATTTCAATATACCCGGCTCATGGGTGCGGTCATTCTCATGATTTTGACCGTCACGGTAATCGACCGCATCAGTGATTCCCTGCGCAAAAAAATTATTTAAATTATCAACCAAAAAGGAAAGTTCTAACCATGAAACGTCAATTGCTCATTGTAAGCCTGTTGTTGGCGCTTACTACGTTGTTTAGCGCTTGTGTCGTGCCCGTTGCCCCAGCAGCA
>Ga0105055_10004882_pt1 | contig 19266 bp, 24 predicted proteins | sample BON03_FD_78090 | JGI IMG/M metagenome (GOLD analysis project Ga0105055, IMG submission 78090) | Freshwater microbial communities from Lake Bonney liftoff mats and glacier meltwater in Antarctica - BON-03 | ecosystem: Environmental > Aquatic > Freshwater > Ice > Glacier meltwater | place: Lake...
GGTCCTAATATTACATCCTTACTCCATAGTTCTTCTTGTCTATACATAGTAATATTAAATTCTGAACTAGACACTATCACAGCTGTACGACAACATTCCCACTTAAATTCTGTATCAAATCCTATACGAAATGAAACCTGGACATGAGGGCCATCTTGAGTCAATTTTTGGTATCTGATATATTCCTTCTGTAGTATATCAGATTTTGAGTCAGATAGAGAACGTTTTAATACATCAAGCATTCCGAAAGGAGATATAGCTATAATGTAATAATCTGCTTTTACATTATATCTATTATTTTCACTGTTAACCAATACTCTATCTATTCTATTATTTGTATCTAATGATATAGAGTATAGTTCGTAATTAAAGCGAAAACGTACATTCATACTTTCTAAGTGTTTTACCCACGGATTAAACCAAGCTTCATTTGTAGGTTTATTAAATACTAACCATTTACTTCTACCACCAACTTTCCACGTTCCTTTATCGTCTTGAAAATAATATGATGCAGAAGAACCAGGTATAATATTTTTGACCATAAATGACATGACATGGTGTAGCGATGCTCTTTGGGAGTCTATTCCTACCCAAGGACCAAACATGGAGATAAACTGTTTCCATCCATTAGTAGTCATTTTATCTCTCATATAATCTGCAGCATTGATAGTAGCGTAGTATTTTGTTCTCTCGATTCCACCTGAAGCACTACGAGCTATCTCAATACTGAACACTACACGATCTCTAATTGATAGCTCGTCTATGAATTTACCAACATTCTGTGTAAATACAAATTTAACAGGTCTGGTTAAGTTATCATATACTGTTTTACCATTACCTATTGGTATTCTTTTCATTAAAGAAAACGCGTTATGGTACCAAGGACCATATCCTCTCCACGAATATTCTGACGGGGCGGAACTATCATCTTCACGATAACTTCTAGCTACTCCTCCAGGTTCAGATAACTTTTCATATACATCGATTTTATATCCTTTTTCAGCTAATTCGTGTGCAGCACTCAACCCAGCAATGCCTGTACCAAATATAGCTACGGACTTCATTTTTAATATATGAATCAATGAAATATTTAATTGATAAAATCATGAATCTTCTATTCATAGCTGTACCAAAATGTGCAGGAACATCAACAGTACACTATTTAAATATAAAAATAGGTATGGTGATATATCTATCAGTTAATTGTGATAAAACTTCACCAAATCATATATCCAAATTTAAAAACACTGGACATTGTTGTTTTAGCCATGCAGATTTAAATGTACTATTGGAAGAAAATATTATATCGAAAAAGTATTATGATGATAGCTTTAAATTCTGTTTTGTCAGAAATCCTTGGGATAGGGCGGTATCCTTATTTTTCTTTCAAAACCTAGATAAAAAATGGAAATTTAAGGATTTTATAATAAGGACATCGTAATACCTAAAATTAACCATTTACATTTTGTCGCTTTCGAAAGCGACAAAATAAAAGATAACATACCTGGAAACCAATGGAATCAAATGATAGAATGGATACCTGAAGATATCAACTTTATTGGTAGGTTTGAAAACTACGTTGAAGATATGAAGACAGTATTAGAATTATCAGGAATTAGTATAGACGATGTTAATATACCTCATACTAATAAAACTAGCCATAATAATTATAGAGAATATTATGATGAAGATACTAAGAATATGGTAGGCGAAATGTATAAAGATGATATAGTACGATTTGGGTATACTTTTTGATTTATTAATTAATAAATCGCAAGGCTGTTATTAAATATAGAAAGGATCAAGAAGGTAATTTTTTACCAATTGTTCTATTCCAACCAAATTTCATGTTTGGCGTATAAATAACTGGATTATTGAGTTTTGTAATATTCTGTTTCAGCTGAGAATCTATTTCTTTCAATTCATCATTACTCACCTTATTCGATGTTATTGCTAGTGTAGGCGTGGATGTATGTGTTTTAGTGTCATTATTAAATATCAATTTAGTGTTCTTATCTTTAGAATACTTCAAAAATACGGTATCTGCTGTAGCCATAGCATTATGACTTCCTGTCATCGCCATAGAGTATAATCCTACTAAAGTAGAATCGCCATGTATAGCTTGTGGATGTACTAACAACGTGTAACCAAATGGTATAGTTATAGCCAATAGTTGTAGAGTCGTATCTTTGACTCTACCAATTATAACATAACCACTATTTTCGTGTAATGGTGTTATGGATTGTACGAAATCGTGTTTCTCGATAAATATACCTGAACATGGCATCAAGTAGTCAGAGACATAATTATGTGCGTAATAATAGGTAATCACGCGTAACTTATGTTGTGCATGTGTATACTGGTCTAGTTGTCTAGGATCAAAACGGAAAGGCTAATCGTTTTTTACCAAGTTTACTTTGAAGGAGGATAGGTCATAATCTTGAGGATTTCTAATAGGACTAAGTTTTATTCTTTTCTTATTTGTATATAGTATACCTGGATTATTAAACAGAGAGTCTTTAGTGAGAGTGTCGTCCACATCAACATATGGTTCATTATCGTAAAAGGAAGTATATTTCTGTTTGAGATCTATTCCTCTTATCCAATCATAATCGTGTAGACTGTATATGTAACTGTCAGGATTTAACCTTTTAACGTTAGTTTGAGGCTCTCCAGTATGACGGAAGTAGGTAGGATGTCCTCCTTCAATCTTAATTGTATGACTATCATATGGATTCAAATAACCATAATAACACAATGGACCAACCATGGCCGTATTAATATCTAATTTTCCTTTTACTATATTACCTCTAACTGCATGTAAATTGTATAGATTTAAAAGTGTCCGAGTTGCACATTCAAGATCAGAACTTAACGATGAAATGGTCTCACGATTTTTCATCACTTGTGTGATCATAGCACTATTCTCTTGATCTGTGTGTCCTCGAAAGTATATCAGTCTCTTAACCTTACTACTTGTCACGTCTGCCTTATCTGAATCTTTACTGATGTATAACCATATAACGTATACGATTATACAGATACAGATTACGTATATTAGATACATATTAAATATGGATGACTAAATGTTCAGCATTTTTCAAATGATTAGTATCTTTATGTCCTAACATTGGAGCTAAATTAAGTATAAAATTACAATGTGAAACTATAGCTATAACCTTATAATCTAATAACTTTAAACATCAATAAACATCTTGGCTCTTTAATCGCCATCTTGCCAAGTGACTTCTTTCTTTAATGGTTTACTTCTATAAGCATCAAAATTGACATAAGGAAAATATTCAGCTTGTTTGCTGCAGTTACAAGGTACACCTGTATTATATTCTAATAACAAATATGAATTCGGCGTCTTCAAAATGATGCTTTACATCGTTACATTGGCTAAATCCTTCAGGTGTTAGAGCTGGATCATAAATAGAATAATCACTACCTACATTGTGAAGACCTTGAGCATGACGTATAATATATATCTTCATTTTGAAATCTTTCTTTTTATATACTGCTACATTTTAGAAAATGGTTAACTTTGATAAAGCCTTGAGAGAAGTTTACAATAAGGCTTCTCTGGAGCCTATTGTTATTGATAATGTAGGTAAAAGAACTATATCAGATGATATGTGGAATAATTATATCGGTCAGATAGAAGATCCTGTATATAAGAATATAGTAGAAACAGTTAGAAAGAATACTATATACGTTCCGTGGAAAGATTTAGTTAGTAATCTGATTTTATCATATGAAAAATTCTTAACGGAAATAGGAGATAAACCGTTCAAAATATTGATAGAGACTCGCAAGTTCTCATCACAGGATATATTTATTCTATTGTTATGGAATAAGATAAAAGTTATGAATAATTTCGACGGTTTTATAACTGAAAATAGCCAATTAGATAATGATGAGATTATTTTGATCATCGACGATTGTATATATTCTGGGCATACAACTTTAGGATCTATTGACGTTTTAACATATAATAATCCTAAGGTTAAGTTTTACTTCCATATAGTTATTCCATACGTATATACAGAAAATATTACTAGAGAATTAGATAGATTCAATTTGTCAGGTTATACTATTCATAATGTTGTAGATATTTATCCTATTAAAGAGTTTAGGGACATGAGACGTGTATTGATAAAATATGGATTTGAAGGTACTCATTTAGTTCCTATCTATTTTGATCATAAAGTAGCGGGTTATTGTTCCACATTTTATAAGATATATATGGAAGGATATATATCTGAACAGGAAAGTAAACAGGAAAGTAAACCAGAAAATATAGGTATGCTATTACCTCTAGCCCCATATACAGACATTAAAGATATATTATATAAGAGATATTTTAAGAATATCTACAATCCTCCTGTAAACGGAAAATAAATTATATTAATTAATATAATACTTAATAATTATTAGTAGTTATAGCTTCAAAGTCGACTGATAAACGCTTGAAACTGCTTATGTTTTTCATTGTTAATAAACTTATATTCGTATGAAGATACAGGATTCTGCTCGTAAAATAGAACTTGCCAGTCGGGATATGTACTAATAATTGATATTGTGATATAAATTCGTAATATGGAACAATTTGTCCACACAAACACTTCGTACTAATTGTTTTAATAAGTTAATTTTTAAAACGACGAATAAACGAATTGATCTAAAAATAAAATTAGGATATATTAAACTTGTTTAAGATCGTATTGTGTAATCTTTTCCTATATAAGAACATAATGTCGGCATATCCAAATGTAGATAGTGGCTATGTAGCCAAAAGTAAGCGCAGTGTACTAGTACAGAATAGTGTCGACGACGCTGTTATTTCTGCGATGGAAACTTTGTCCTTGGATTATATTCGACAAAATGGTAATATGACTCGTGTTAATCTCGCTGAATATATTGGAGTGAACGCGATGTTCGAAAAGATGTGGACTAAGTTAAACAAAGAGAAAAAAATCAGCTACGACAAGAACACAGATATGGTGGCCATAATTTAAATGTAAAGTATTAATTAATACTTTAAGTTTTTAATATGTAAACTGTAATTTACTCCAAGGAATATGTAAAGCTCTGCCTCCAGTAATGGCAAATAATAAACGATCATAACCGTAATCTTCACCATTTTCTTGAAACCATGTCATATCTTCAACATCTACATCGAATTCGCCAAATGCTCCTATAATTATAATATTATTACGAACATTTACAGTTGTCTCACCTTCATGTAAATTATCCTGATTAAAGAATTCCTTAATAATGTCTAAATCTTCTTCAGATATAGTTTGTTCAAGTGCGGGTCCATCCATTAGAATAAGATCGTCGCCTTCAGTCTCTTCAGTGTTAATATCGTATATTTCGAATGGTATGAAGAAATAATTCTCATATCTTCCTTTAGGTGGAACATCGTATAACGCGATATCTGCTTCGTAGTATGCTGAAGCGTCCACTACTGACGGATCTAAACTATCATTATCTAAGGCAGAAACCATTTTTAATATATTAATTAATATTTTGATTAATACTTTTGATTAATGACCACAACCACAACCATTGTTATAGCCATTATTGCATCCACCACAACCATTGTAACAAGGCACATTGGTATAGTTATAGCCACATACATAGCCATTACAGCATGGATCGCAACATTTCTTCTTTTTCTTACAACATTTCTTCTTCTTTTTGTATGTATAGGTACATACCGTATAATTTTTACACCCCATTTTTAATGACAAGCGTTACAGGATGAGGATGAACTAGAGGAAGATGATGAGTAACAATTAGAAGATGAGGGTGAAGAGCAGTGTTTCTTAGACTTACACACAACCTTTACTTTGTACTTCTTGACACACTTCTTGCAAGAACACTTTTTGTGCTTGTAATGTTTTTTCTTATGACACGAATTGCAACCCATTGTTTCTTTTTTTAAGGACGAATATAATTTTTATCTAAAGAGAAACATTATATAAGTAAATGTCTGATGGTAGCAATAACGAGGATAGGAACGATCCTGTTCTCTTATCCGATAAATTTATACATACTTGGTATCAAGATAAACAGGCTGCCAACGTATTAGGGGCTAGAATGGTCGATCTTTTCGGTCGAGGTGTAGGAGCTGATTTCCTTAATAATCACTATGATCGAATATTTACAAACCTTAATTTTACAAATATAGGTACACCTACAGATAAACTAAAAATAGGTATATTGTGCTTTCCTCACTACGTAGATTTTAGACCACAGGAAGTCATCGATGGTAAGAAATTTAGTGGTAGCGAAGAAGCTCTAATCTACATGAGTAATGTATTATCTTCTAGAGGGCATAGGATAGTTGTTTATGCCAATATTACTCCTAAATCTCATGAATCGTTAAAACCTCACAACCCTAGATATTTGCCGCTTCAATATTTTGAAGGGACAGACGATAGTGAGGGACAATTTGATATCGTCATATGCTGGAGAATGTATGAATTTGAGAGAGCTAAAAATAGGGCTCAGAGAGTGTATTTGTGGGTACAAGATCTTCCTCCTAATTTTATAGATACTAAGCATTTGGACGGCGCACTTTATTTATCAGATTATCAGCGAGATAAATATGAGAATACCATGAATCATCCCGTACCTTATGTCATTAGTGGTAATGGTATGATATCTGATTATTATTCCGACGACATTAGAAAAGATATAACCAGGATTCCTCATAGTTGCTTCTATGGTAGTAACTATGGAAAAGGATTGAAGATATTGTTAGAATGTTGGGGTAATATACTTGAGAGATTTCCTGATGCTACTTTACATATTTGTTTTGGTAGAACCAATTGGTCCACTATCACTGATGGTGAGATGGATTATTTAGTCTCATTAATAGAGAAATATCCTAGTGTGATTGAACATGGTAGATTATCCAATGCCGAGGTAGCTAAGAAAATGATGGAATGTTCTATATTCTCTTATCCTATTACACACAAATCTGCCACATTCGAAATAACGGTTGTTCAGGCTCAATGTGCAGGATGTATTCCAGCTATTATTTGGGATTTCTGTATTCCAGAAGTAACACACGATAGTGCCTATCATTGTGACGATAAAGATAATTATCTAAACACACTATTGGAAGCTCTGGATAATGAAGATAAAGTGGATAGACAAAAATTCATTGATTGGGGTAGACAGTTTACCTGGGAACGCGTCACCGATTTGTGGTTCGAATTGTTATCTTCATAATAAAATATTAATTAATATTTTTTATTGCTATACAATCATCTTTTTCTACCACATACATTGGCTTTATAATTATACTTCATTTTAGTATTATATGCCCGCTTAAGAGGACGAGATATTCTTTCTAATGTCTTTCTGTTTTGGACTTCTAATCTTCTGGAAGATTTAATATTCTTATCTTTTACTATCTCTTCTTCACTAACATTTGAATCTGTAGTCAAGTCAGAATACTGCGATAACGTATCCGTCACAATGATCATCACCGATTCTAAAGCAGACATTTCTATATATTCAGCTGGTGAAAATGCAATATCGAACCAAGTTCTTCCAGGTAAAGTATTCACTACCTCACTATTGACGTTAGTATCGCTATCATCACTAGGATAAGTAAGAAAGTCTTCTTGTGTAATACCTAGATTTCGAACCATAACAACATCTCCTCCTCTAATGTGATCTACATCAAAGCGCATTAGCATATTATGGGCCAAATTTCCAAGAGTGGAAGGATTACTTCCTCTAAAAAGAGGCACTGGGAGATCCCCATCAAAATTAGCATTAAACACTGGAGGTAAGAGTATAAAAATACCTACTGTTGATGGTTCAGATTCTTCATCATCCGACATATCATATGTTGAGAGATCATACACAGATTGTGTGCAGATGTCGAATTCCATATATTCCATCCATATTTTAATATTCTCTCTACACATGGGACATATGGGCTTTAATCGGGCTGTTCCTCTCCAACAGTCGATACATAAATGATGATTACATTGTAATTCCTGGTATCCTTTAGGCGATATTAATTCGACATCGTCACTACCACACACGTGACAATCGTCTACAACTGATGACACCTCGAATGCCATTTTTATTAGATAATATTTCTACTATGTAATAATTTATAGTCAAAAATCTGACACATATTATATCAATTTTAAAAGTTATACCAAGCTATAATTTATCAATATATCATCGTGGTATAGAACACCATCATGATAGCGTAAGTACAAAAATTGTGGTAGTAAGTAAATAATATAGTGTTACTAAAACAATCATGTCAGACCAAGACGATAAAGGGAAAGAAAAAGAAGAGGAACTTCCTCTAAACAAGGAAGATCTGCCCTATGGAGGTGATCGTATAGCTGCAATGCGAAATAATGACCGCAAAGCTATACGGTTAATATTGAGATGGTCACAAGCTAATTCGAAACCAGTAGTAGAGAAAGAAGAACCTCTACCAGATATAGCTAAACCTTGCACAAACTACCAAGATTATATATCCGATACAAGATGGGGCGATGATAATTTACCAAATGTATTTATTACATTTTTAAATAATAACGGTTCAGTAGAAGGAATATATTGTTATAAGAGAGAAGATTTAATAACAGCATTTTATACAGACCAAAATCATTTTGCGGCATGGATTCTTCCTTCAGAAGGAGATACATTCGATGATAACGGATTCGTTATACGTCCTGGTGTAGAACAGACCGTCGATAATAAATATGCGGAGGCTAGTATAGTAGAGAGATTCGTTAAAATACCCGTAATGTATCTGATAGAAAAGAGATCATTTGTGGAAAGTATGAACGCAATAAATATGTTTACATTTGTAGCTTTTCCTATGTATAAGACCAGAATTGGAAATACTAAAGGAGAATATGGAAGTGGTCAAATACATGGTCAAGCTCCAGACGATACCATATATTATATGGCGCCTATAACTGAATTGACAGAAACAGAGAAAGACAGATTGTATAGAAAAGCTTATGAACAATTGTATAAACTTAAGACGGGAGATCTAAATCCTCCCTCACAAAATAAATATACATTAGATCTGATTAAAAGTTTACAGGATAACTATCCTACATCTGCGCCAGATATTAAGTATTATAGATTGGGACTCGATGCCTATAATTCCATCACTGCCATGGAACAAGATCCTGATATCTATACTATAAGAAGTATGGAGAGAATGATGCCTATCAGAAGAAGATTATTTGCAGATGAGCCAGAAAGTAGTTCAGTAGCAGAAAGTAGTTCAGTACCAGAAAGTAGTTCAGTAGCAGAAAGTAGTTCAGTAGCAGAAAGTAGTTCAGTAGGACAGTTAACATCTCCAGTAACCAATAATGAATATTTTACAGACTCAGAAGACGATTATCCAGTTGTAGATCACGAATACGATGAATATGGTGATCCGTTATCAGATCTTGACGATTATGATAGTAACAATGAAGCTGATGATTCGTTGTTAGATGAATAAAATTAATCATATAAATATAAGAATTCAATGATAAAATCATGGACGAAGTCAGATCGACATTTACACAATATGGTCACGATGACCTCATTGAAATGCTTGATAAGAATGATACTAGAGTCATAGATGCTTTCCTAAAATATGGAGTCGCATTCAACGATGATGTGAGAGATTTTCTCAATCTCAATATGGGTATCAAGTTTAGAGAAGATGTAGACGCCATAATTAAGAGATATCCCGATTTCAGGAATGTCGCAGACATGATAGGTAAAGATATCTCAGACCAAGAAGGAGAATTTAATCCAGACATAATAGTTAGATTGCTCGATTATGGCAAGAAGGGAGGAGTAAATGATGAAATAGAAAGATGTATGACATTCTATAATAGTTTTTATCTTGATCCTATAGAATTCGAGCCTTTCCCAGATTTGGACGATGAAGAAAGTGTAGAAGAGCCGGAGATTCTCGAATCTAAGGAAGTCGAATAATATCTGTATTAACTAATACGAATATCAAAAAGTAAAAATGATCATAGTAAAGAATATGCCTGTTAGTAAAAACCAAACATGTTTGCGACAAGCTCTAATCTCACCAAGAGAAGGTGGCTAGATACACCTACTAATAATAAAGGCGCCATCAAACTTCAGAAAAATAGTGCAAGGTTGAAATGGCCTATTTTTGAAGAAATATCCAAAGCGGAATATGATCCTTTTTGGAAAGAATATTGGACACGAGCCGCGAAAGGAAAATTTCCTGTTGGATTTTCATTCAATGGAAATGATCTTTTCTATTCATATCGTAAAAAGGGTTCTAAAGTGTCCTTCGCTAAAGATATAACCGATTCTTGTCAGCTGGCCAAACATATGTATCAGGAGAATTCAAGTATTTATTCTCCACTAGATATGAAACATATTAATCAGAGAAAAGAGATTTTTTATAGCAATAGAGATACAGATATTAAATCATGGTCTGATTGTAATGCATCACAGAAAGCAGGTTTAATTACACACTTTTTGGTAGTATTAGCCAGAGATTATAGTCTAAATACTGATGAAAAGAACGCCTTACATCAAACAATCAACGTGGGTGTTAATATCGGGGCATTTAATGTAAAAAATATCATAATCGAAAATAACAAAATCGCTGATATAAACGGTCTCGAATGGTCTGACGAAAAAGAAATGTTTTACATAGATACTACACGTGCACCCTTCAAAATTAAGAAACCTTCTAAAACAACTTCTAAGAAAAAGGATAGCTACTGTTTATATTCAAATTGGTTAAAATTGAATAACACTAAAACTAGCAACAAAGATAAAATATTAGAGATAAAGATTAACGATATCAGTACTAGTGCAGCGACTAGTTATTATCAAGATGGATATGATTGAAGATGATGAAGAATTGTTCTTACTCCAGTTAAATGAAAATGATAAAGATATAACACAGAAACAGAATGAAAATTATTGTTGTACGTGTTGTTTTGTCATTCTTCAATGCTGTTCTAACATATGTATGATATGTCTAATACGATGAAGGTTATTATTTGTGGAGATCGCAATGCCACTTTCTATACTTGTGGCAAACAAGTTAAGGACTTTGTATATTCGCTACCTTCTTCTACTATTATCATACATGGCGGTTGTAGAGGTGTAGATCAAATAGCGGGAAAATATTCTCACGAGAGAGGTTTAGCTTGCGAGGTTTATTCAGCTAATTGGAATAAATATGGTAAAGGCGCAGGACCTATTCGGAATAAATTGATGTTAGATCAAAATCCAGACTTGGTGGTAGCTTTTCATCCTGATATCAACAGTAGCAAAGGCAGTAAAAATATGATCAATATTGCCAAAGCTAAAGGTGTAGAGACTAAATGTATACAAATATAGGTTATGTATTAATTAATACATATTTGAAATTGCTTCTATAATATAGATATGTTTTGTTAAAAATTAATCATGGCGTCTGTAGGTAAAATTGCAGTAGGTAGAATTGTCTACCTAGGCGGTAAGCCTATCTATCCTAGTAAAGATGGCTATGAGCGATTAGTGATAATGATGAAATCGCATTCTAAATGGTGGCCTTTATCTCCATACTATTTAGCCAATGAGAAAGGTCAGATCATGGAAAATATATGGCAATTTTATAAGCATTATGCAGAAGTACCTAAATCTACACAAACATATTCTCGCTATGACCCTACTATTATTTGGGATCATCCAGCCGAGAAACATATCGATACCGAAGGAAATCCTAACGAGAAATACTATTTATGGAGATCTAAAGGTTTCAATAATAAATACGCTGTGAGATATCCCGTGGGCTATAACGATAGACATAAATGTTTGTGTTCCATTAGTGATACTGGAGAGAGGATGGATTATATAGAATCTAGAAAGAAAGTGTATTTGCCTGTTTATACGGAGCTGGCCAAACAATCGCCTCTATTTACAACCTTGCTAAACAAGGTCAAAGCTGGTAAGAATATATTGATATGTGAAGTGGATGGTCCTAGAGGCGATGATAACTATTATCATAATAAGTATAATACACCTAAAGGAACTATTGTGGATAATACAGTTGTAGTTTCAGATTTTGGTATATTGGAGATGTTTCTGAACGATGATACACATCCATTTGGACATGGCTTCTGTTTAAGCTGGGCATTATTGGAAGAACTAGAGTAAATAGATAGTAATGGTAAATAGGATATATTAATTAATATATCATAGTAAACTGCGGCTTAACGATAGTAAACAGGATCATCCAGCGACCATGCTAATGTTGACGCTAAACATGCGAAAGTGCCAAACTTAACATACGGATGGATAGACGAATATTTGTCAATGAACATGTAACCTCCTATACCTGAGCTGGTTATAACCAATGCTCTAACCAGACGTTGAAACGGAGACAATGAACTTTTCTGTCTGTTATATACCCATTGGCCCGCCATAGTGGCAGAACCAACTCCTACAATGGCAGCTAAACTGATATCAGTATTCATGATTAAAATTTTGATAGAAATCTAATACTTTAGTAATCAATTTTAGTATATTAGTTAATATACTTTTTAATACCTACTGTTGTCTACTGCTGTCTATTATACTTGCAAATACACCTGTAGAACATACAGCTCCAAAGATTCCAATCGTTCGACGTACATTTATAGGTAAACGATCAAAGTTGAATCCGGCCATTAAAATGGCAGATACTACGGTAAATATAGCGCAAGCTCTGCCAATGTGATGATACCATTTTCTTGGACGATCTAAATATTTTTCCCATGCACTATGCGTAACAAAGGTAGAACCAAAGGCAATTAAACATACTAATCCTTCCATTTTGATGATAATACTTTTTACTGTAAGTTATTAAGTTTAATGATAAATAGTCTAATTAACTTTTCAATTTTAAATTATACATTTTCTACATCAAAAAATCTATTATTGAAAGCTCTTTCAATCAAAACTAACACTATGCCTATACAACTACTTATAACTGATAACATAATCAATATCCATGTTATCAGTTCTAATACGCTATCTCCTTCTTCTCGGCATGAATAATTGTAATGTGAAAAACATCCATCACATTTATCATTCACACTTATACATTCAATATTTCCATCTGTTATACACAATCCACAATTACACACGAATATACAATCACCAATAGAATAATGGTTACATTTTGCATTAACAGTGTAAATTAACGTTAATACATACAGTACATTCATGTTATCCAATTATCGATACAAGAGGTATGAGTGTGACTAATACAATTACTATACCAACGATTACTATTTCTCCATACATATTTTAAATATAAATTTATATTTAGATTCTATTACATCTGGCAATGACACTGATCACATTTAGTATATTCCGACAATATCGCATAAACTGCAACAACCAAAGAATAAACTTGAATTTCTTTGTTGCTGTTAAATAGACCGGCAAACGTGAAAACTGTAACAATAATAGATAGTGCAGTTATAAATGCCGAAACTAATGTGACAGATTTTTCTTCCAATGTCTCTTTAGGCTTAGTGTTAGTCAGTCCATCGACAGCAAACATAAATCCTAATAAAAGGATAATACTAACTACTTTCAACATCTTGTTCTAATAATTCGTAAAAATTAGATATATTGTTCTTGGTCTCTTTTACATATTTGTCTAAATTAGACCATTGTATGTAAATTCGAGTTTTACGTGAAATTATCGATTTTGCGATCGAGATAGCACCTTCGTACTCTTCTCTCGAAAATGTTATAGTGTGATGATTTTTGTATTCACAAATTTCTATACTTGAATGTATAATATTTAAGTTCCTAATTATTCTTAATTGTTTCATAACTTCTTTCTGATCATTGCATTATACCAGCAACGTCCGTGGTAACATAAGGCGATATATGAAAAGGTACATTATTTTTCAAAAAAGGATAAACATTTCTATCCATACATATGACAAAATATTTTCTACCTTTGATGGTAATGTTAATAACACGATAATCTAATACATAATTGTGAGGCCAGTATGTCTTGATAATATTGCCTATATCATCGTCTATATCATAACAAGACACGAAATATACATTATTACCAAAACTGTTTTTGTAAAGGGCCATGGTTTTTAACAAAATGGAAGTCGAATTATCTCATTTTAAGAGTCACGCGAAATTTTCTATTTCGCTAAACAGAGGCGCGACCTTAATCAAAGGTCCCTCTGGTAGCGGGAAGAGTGCTATTTTTGAAGCTATAACGTGGTGTTTGTATGGATCTATACAAGATATTGATCCTTGGGCCAATTTAACAGCTAAAACTAAAGTAACTATAAAAATTGGAGATGTTCAAATATGTAGACGTAAAAGGCCTGGCGGATTGACAGTGACTACACCTGAAGGTAATTTCGATAAGCCTCAAGCTCAAGACATAATAGAGAATATCTTTGGTAGCAAGATAATATGGGAGTGTACCGGTTACATCAATGAAGATACTAGCAATACGTTATTCTCACTAACTTCTAAGCAAAGATTAAGTATATTGAATATATTAACATTTCCAGGTAATAATCCAGAAGATAGGATAGAAGAAATATCATTTGCTGTATCAGAATTAAAACGTAAGTATGAGTCAGCCAAAGACATATATTTGGCATATGAGCGTGAATATGAAGAATGGTGGAAAGTGGACGGTGAAGAGATTGATAATATAGAACGTGAAGGTATTCCTACGTTTACTGTTAAAGAATTACAACAAAAACTCAAAGATATGAATATAGAAATATCGACACTTAAGACTGAAGAAGCTAAATATAATATGATGAAGAAAAGATTACTAGACATTAACGTACAATTGGATAAAGCCAATGCTATATTAGCGAGAAAGGTTGACGTCGACGGGCTTCAACATAAATTGAATATGGCTAAAAAGCGAGAACAGTTACTTACCCATCCATGTTATAAAGCTGATGTAGACATACATATTTTTACTGAAGATCATTATATAGAAATACTGGACCAAGAAAGATGTTATGATCAATGTCAGAAGCTACTGAACACGTATGGGCTTAAATTAGAAGATGTATCGAAAGAAATAGTTAGACTTGCAGATACATCTTCTAGAGCTAATACAGATTTCTATCCTTTAGTCAAGAGAAAAGAAGAACTCCGAAAACAGCTACCACGTGAACCACCAATAAAGCCTGAGAGAACATTTTCATGGGATGATGTATTACAAGCTAGAGAACATGAATCTACGCATAAGCATAATTCTAGAATAAATCTTAAAATACATAGACTTAAATTGGATTTAACAGAACGTCAGATGGAAAATATATTAAGAAATGAAGGAAATTATGTATTGATACGTAAGAAACGAGCACTGAAAAATAAGATGGATATGTTAGGTAATGTAGAACCCCCTCTTCATACTTTTACATACGAAGATCTATATACTAACAAAGAAAATGAGGGTAAACGAGAACATATAGACAAATTTAAATTAAAACGCGAATATTTCGATTATATGGATGATGTTAAGGAGTCCAATTCGGTATACTTGAAATTTGGTAATGGTATGGATAAAAAGTTGACATTTGATATTGAAGATTTGAATACCGCTAGAATGTTAGAAGATTATAGTAGAGTTTATGGAATTAGAGATTTTGGGTATCTCATAGATGCCATAAGCAAAGTTAGAATATATTCCAAGTATATGAGACATATACAATTCCAGTCAAAATATAATATAGATGTTTCTGGCGTTGAAGATGTTTCTGATATAGACATGGAAAAAGCAGCCTGTGAATATTCAGAAATAGAACATGGTTTAGACCCGTTGACGTGTCCACATTGTTCTAATCATGTTTACTATTATGAGTCTGATAAATTGTTAGAGAAGGCGAATAAAATATATACAGAAGAAGAGAAGGAACATATTAGGTCTAGATACAAGGATTATAAAGATAGAAGAAGTATCGTATCGGAAAGAAACAAGATAATAGAAGAATATGGCGATTTCCCTTCATTTGATAAAATCAAAAGATATAAATCGTACGAGTCGTTGTACAAGATAGGAAAGAATCATACTAACGATATAAAATATATAGACTATTCGTCGGAAACGATAAATACATATATACAGTTTCATAAAGTATATACTAAACTTACTCCTAAAGGTAAAGAATTCTTGATCGAACAAGAGAATTCTTCACACGATATATTATCATCTGTTATTCAGGTTGGTAAATATGTAGATGAATGTAAGTATACTAGTACATATATACAAGACTGTATTGATCAGAATGAAAAATACCAGACTTTTCTAACCCTAAAACAAGAATATGAACAATTAGAGGTCGAAGACGTTGAAGAATATACTGGCGATATATCTAAGGTTAAAGAATGTCTAAATTATTATAGACAATTGAAAGAAGAAGGAGAAATACCAGAATTTACTTCTACATATATGGACGATAGTATTAGACAAGAAAATCTGTATACTAAATATATCGAAGTTAAACAAGAATTTGATAGTATTGATGTTCCAGATCAGCTGATTATATCTCCTGACGAATTGAACAACATTAAGATCAAGTTGAGAGATTTAGAGAATATACCATTGGTAGATAAACCTAAACGTTCATCTGAATATGTAAGAAAATCTATAGAGAAGACTAAAATATTAAACGAGCTAGAAGAATACCCATTTATAGATACTAGTTCAAATATAGCAGCTCAACTTAAGATAGACAAAGATATACAACGAAACCAAGACGGTATTCGTATGTTAAAAGAAGAATGGCTAATAGAATCTGAGTCGATAATTTTGGACGATACTATATCTCGGAAGGTGAAAGATCTAAGTGAAGTTATATTACAATATGAAGACGAAATAGATATTACACGTCTGTATAACAAATATGTGGATAAAAAGAGTAAAGTGGATACTTTATACGAAGAATTACAACAATGTTTAAATTCATTGAGTAAAACGGAAGAATTACTTAGAATAGCCAATGATACTATGTATCAGATACTTTCAGCATCTATAACAGATATTAATACTAATATCGAAAGAATAGTATCAATTATATTCACAGATCCTATAGAAATAAAATTGAAAATGTTTAAACAACTAAAGACCAAAAATATCGTTAAGCCTGAAGTCAGCTTAGAGATTAGATATAGAGGTGGTGTGTTAAACAATGTTAAAAAGCTGAGTAAAGGTGAAAGAAGCAGGGTTATTCTAGCAGTAACATTGGCGCTAAATAAATTATCCAATATTCCAATTTTTCTATTGGATGAAACACTAGCACATATAGATCAAGATATGAAAGAAAATGTTACATCTATTTTGAAAGATTATGCTAACAATAGACCTCTAGCTATTATAGCTCACGACGTTATTAGCGGATTATACGATAATGTGTTCGAATTTTAGTTAAAATAAATTTTAATACTACTATAAAATGGAATTTTTAGCACAGATTATTCCGGCAGATACTGTCTATACATTACCTGTAAGTCAATTTTTCGTCAGCGCGCAGCCTTACGAAATCGTAGATTTTCTAATCTATTTTATGACTTACATATATGAATTTGAAAATGAACCATATCGATGGTTCATCGGAGATCCAATCGATATTGAGATAGAAGATGAGCCTTTCCATGACATCATAGACTTCTGGAATGTTCTAATAAACTCAGATCCTGAAGTGTTTGGTGATCATGGTCAGCCACAAATGGTTATATACTACAATTACGATGAAGGCGTCTATGTGGTATCTATAATTGATCACTCAGGTAGCCTTATAGGACATATTCCTACTACTATTGAAGAAGAGACTGTATTTACAGCATATTTAAACGGAGAAGAGATTAGAGATTTTTTATACCTAGTATACCCAAAGATATATAATGTGAATGCAGAAAACATATTATAAAAGTTAATATATAAATTTATATATTAGTGATGTTAAGTTACATAAAAATGGTCTTAAATGGTAAAAGTTATTTTTGTAAGAACAACGTTGTTTTTGACAAGTTATAAAAGGTAGTCATTCTAGAATTGTCTTTTTCTTCAAATAAAGCGTATAAGTGTTAATATCGAAATTGATCATTTAACAAATCTCGTTTTTAATAACTAGTCAGTTATTGTAGCGTACTAACGATCGATTTTCTGCCAATTATCTTTTTTCGTAAGATTATCATCTTAACAATGGCTTTGAAGAAAAATGACGCATCCTATTTTGACAATCATACTACCTTTATCACAGATTTAGGTCCTGCGACTAAGGAACAGTTAGGTCAAGCGTTGGCAACATTTTTCTATAAATGTGAAGATGTCTTCAAAGGCACTAATCGTGAATTTTGGGGCAGATGGAGAATTAACATTGCTACCAACCGTGAAGGTAAGTCTATCGGTGTAGCGTATGTATTCTTTACCAAGCCTGAAGCTTATAATGCAATTTTGGGGAGAAATCTGGATGGAACCAGAAGATTCAAAGAGGAGGCCAATCCTGACTATAAGGAAGTCAATCAATCGAATTCTTTAGAGGTTATAGATTTCAATACCTTCGATTTTATACCCTCCAATATGTCGTGGGCAGATATGGCCGAAGATGTCTCCGTACCGAAGACAATCAAGACCAGATTCGACCAACCTTGGGTTGAATTTCCTGTGATACGTCTCACACAGGATCAGAAAGTAGATGGTACATCACTTGAAGTTAAACCTGTGGTTAAGCCTTGTCTGGCTTATAATCCAGACAAGACTTTTAACAAATACATTCTGTTTTGCAAGAATGTACCTTCTTGGTTGACTGAAGGAGATATTCGTGCTTTGTTTTCACCTTTCGTTACAAACCCTCTTGATCGCGAGAAAGGTTTCCCCAATGTAACATTTGTCGTCCAAAGTTCTCATGGTGGTAAAGGGAGAAATAATTTTTTCAACAAGGGAGCCGCAAGTGCTGCTCCAAGTGACGGTGAATGGAAAGTTCAGAAACCAAAGAAAGAGGATACGTTGAAAATGGCTTTTGTCAAGTTTAATTCTCACGGAAACGACTCCATGTTTGCGTTAGTGATGACTAAGAAAGTTATTGTTAAGGGTGTAGGCCCTCATACCGACAAAACGGTCGAACTGTTCTTTTCCTATGCTAGAGATCAAGGTTGTTAAATAACAAACATATGTAAACAGTCTATTTGTCTGTTTTAAAAAAAATCTATATTAGTTAATATAGATATCCTTAA
>Ga0105055_10004888_pt1 | contig 19255 bp, 14 predicted proteins | sample BON03_FD_78090 | JGI IMG/M metagenome (GOLD analysis project Ga0105055, IMG submission 78090) | Freshwater microbial communities from Lake Bonney liftoff mats and glacier meltwater in Antarctica - BON-03 | ecosystem: Environmental > Aquatic > Freshwater > Ice > Glacier meltwater | place: Lake...
AATTAGGGAAAGACATCAGGTAACGTGCTGTTATTGAATAATCCAACCCAATAGAAAGGACTCAATAAAAATAGCTAAACCTCAATGTTTTTGATACTCAGAGACCTGCGAAACTTGAGTTAAAAATAATTAAGATTTTTTTAAGGGTTTTTAAAATATTTACCGCATTACTTATGTAATGTACATTTTAAAGTTGAAGCAGGGTGATACTACAAAAAAGAAAATAAAGCATGAAAGATATAATTTCCAAACTCCTTATGGGAACGATTAGCCAAAATGAACTTATCGAGCTCAGGAATTGGTTGAACGATTCCAAAAACCAATCCATTTTGGAATCATATGTTGGTGATTATCACGACTTGAATCTGACATCGTTAAAAAACAATGTTGATGCTGCCTACAATAAAGTGGTGAACCAAATTGAGAGGAATGAAAGGCCAGTTAAACAGCTATCCCCAAATTGGGCTAAGTACGCCGCGGCAATGGTTTTGCTCTTTGGGATAGGGTTTTTCTACCAACAAGGGTTTTTTACGCTAAAAGGTGAAACCAATATCATCTCCAAAGATGAATCTATAACCTTGGAACTTGATAATGGCGATATCCAGACCATTGATGTTTCCCGAATTAAAGAAGTAAAGGATGCGGATGGTATCGTTATAGGAACCCAAAAACAAAATCGGATAAGTTATTCACAAGCAACCCATAATGAAACCTTAACGTTCAACACAATGAGGGTTCCTAACGGAAAACAGTTTCATTTGGAACTATCGGACGGCACTTCGGTACACCTGAACGCTGGTAGTTCTTTGCGATATCCCATAAATTTTCTAAGTGAAGGGCCCAGACAGGTCTTTCTTTCAGGAGAAGCCTATTTCGATGTAACCGAAAATAAAACAAACCCGTTTATAGTAAATGTGAACGAACTGGATGTAAAGGTTCTGGGAACGGAATTCAACATATCGGCCTACCTGGAGGACTCTAATATAGATGTTGTTTTGGTAAAGGGTGCTGTTAGTCTTAGTAGCCAGGGTCGTTCGCTGGACGGGTCATTAAATCTTGTGCCAGGACAAAAAGGGTCTTATGGGAACTTATCCAAAAATATAAGTGTCGACCGAGTAAATACCGAAATCTATACATCATGGATGAATGGGCATTTGGTGTTCAGAGAGGTCACTTTTGACAATATTATAACCAAGTTGGAACGCCATTATAACATTAAGATTGAAAACGGTAATAAGGACCTGAGCAACGAAGTTTTCAATGCAAGTTTTAACAATGTGGAAATCGAGAAAGTGCTCAGTTTTTTTAATGACACCCATAAAATCGATTATATCATAGAAAACAATAAAGTAATCATTAAATAAAAATATATAAACGCGAAGTGTAAACCTAAAATAAATAACTATGATGTAGAACCATGAATACCAACACTTTGATATTAAATAAAACCGGAAAATGCACTAACATTTTCCGGTGGTAATAAGTGATTGAGCAGTAATTTACTAACCACGATTAAACATTCAAAAATATGAAAAAACAACCGAACCAATGGAGGTTGGGCAAACCTTTATTGAATTATGACCTAAAAATGAAGCTGACAACTTTGTTCTTGATAACCACCTTATTCGGGTTGCAGGCAAATAATAGTAACGGCCAAAATACCAAGGTTACCTTGGATTTGGAAAACACCACAGTCCGGGAAATTATTGATAAAATTGAATCAAGTACTGAACTTCGATTTATTTATAAGATTAAAGATGTCAATCTGGAGCGAAAAATGTCACTTAAGGTAGAGAGTGAACAAATCGAAACTGTTTTGAATGCGATGTTTCAGAACACAATTACAGTTTACAGAATTCGGGGAAAACATATTGTCCTTAGGCAGGGTTATGAAGAAAAATCTCTTCTTAAGAACGTTCCTAAAGAAAATTCAATTTATAAACCTCAAGACCAAATAATAACAGGGACGGTTCTGGATGGCAATGGTACTCCCTTACCAGGTGCTAGCGTAGTAGAAAAAGGTACTACAAATGGAGTACAGACAGATTTTGACGGTAATTTTTCACTTGATATTTCGGATGAAAATGCAATTTTAGTGATTTCCTATATAGGCTTTGCTACTAAGGAAATTCTAGTGGACGGTCAAACCAATTTGGCAATTACTTTAAATGAAAGTACCGCAGGATTAGATGAAGTAGTGGTTGTGGGATTTGGGGTGCAAAAGAAAGTAAACTTAACTGGTGCTATATCCACTGTAACTTTTGATGAGGAATTGTCAAATAGACCGCTTACGAATGCATCTCAGGCTTTAGGAGGCACCGCATCGGGTATTTGGGTAAGTCAAAATTCTGGTCAACCTGGAAATGATGCTGCCCAAATTAGGGTACGTGGGTGGGGAACTTTAAATAATTCTGATCCATTAATTCTGATAGACGGAATTGAGGGCACATTTAATCAGCTAAATCCAAACGACATAGACAACATTTCAGTACTTAAAGATGCTGCAAGTGCAGCTATATATGGCTCTAAAGCATCCAATGGAGTGGTGCTAATAACTACTAAAGCTGGAACTCTTAATGAGAAAATGGTAATTAACATTAATTCATATGTAGGCCTTCAATCCCTTGGCGAGAGGTATGATATGGTGAATAATAGCGCAGAATCAATGGAGCTGACAAACCTTGCGCTTTCAAATGATGGTGTGGGTGCTGTTTATCCTCAGTCCACTATTCAGGCCTTCAGATCTGGAAATGACCCATTTATATATCCTAATACAGACTGGTTTAAGACTTTATTTCGTACAGCGGAAATACAGGAGCATAATCTATCCATTCGTGGTGGTAATGAGAAAACTTCTTCCTACTTATCCTTTAATTACTTAGATCAAGAGGGGATTATACCGAATACGCAATCGCAACGATATGGTTTAAGAGTGAATGTAGAATCGAAGATAAACAATTGGCTAAAAGTAAGTGCTAAAGTTAACTATATCAATAGAAATTCAGAAGAGCCATATTCGGATGTAAATCGGGGTTCCTTGGGCAGAGTTTATATTATGCTTGAAGGGGCAACCCCATTTATAGCCCCCTTTACAAGTGATGGTAGATTCGGGTCGGTTCAAGCCTTTGATGAAGATGGGGTTCTACTTTATGATAATAGAAATGCTTTAATTGATGCGGCAAACGGATCAACAAGCACCGTTGAAAATACACTAAATGCAGCTGCTTCGGTTGATATCAAATTTACCGACTTCTTGTCTTTTTCTACAACACTTTCCACAAATAGGACATGGAATCTACAGGATAGATGGAATGAAAGTCTTTTTGGGTACACGAGTACTGGAATAGAAACAATTACAAAGAACTATAATCGAGAAGGCTTAGAGGTCAGCAGGAATCAAATTACAAGTGGTCAGGACATTATGTTTGCCACTCTAAATTTCCAGAAAAGTTATGCCGATAAGCATAATATTTCTGCTCTCGCAGGAATGCAATTTGAATCAACTAAGATTCGAAATGTTTTTGCTAGAAGGACTAATCCGCCAAAAGAGGGATTAACACAGGTTGATGCCGGTACGGAAGGTATTCAAGGAAGTGGAAACTTTGTGGGTTTTAATATGCTCTCGTATTTTGGACGAATTAATTATTCTTTTTTAGATAAGTATTTAGTTGAAGCAAATATTAGAACTGACGGATCATCGAGATTTAAAGAAGGAAATCGATGGGGTGTTTTTCCTGGATTTTCAGCTGGTTGGCGACTTTCTCAAGAAAAATTTATCCAAGACCTGAATGTCTTTACCAATTTAAAGTTACGAGCTTCTTGGGGGCAATTAGGCAACCAAAACCTTAATACTTTCTGGCCCTATTTAACAGTAATAAATCAAAATAATGACCTGAGTTATAATTTCAATGGTGGTTTTGCTCCAGGGGCAGCTAACACGACCCTAGTTGATGAAGATATTACTTGGGAAACATCTACAACGTTTGATGTTGGTTTGGATATTGGATTATTGAATGGAAAAGTAACTATTGAGGCTGATTACTTTAAAAAAACAACTGAGGATATTCTTGTGCAGTTGCCGATTCCCCAATTATTGGGAGGAGTAACCCCACCTTTTGAAAATGTTGGTGAAATGGTAAATGAAGGTTTTGATTTGGTAGTGAACTATGACAATGGAAAGTTTGATAGGAGTGAACTTGGATTTCAGACAGGATTCAATATAACGTATATTGACAATGAAGTAACCAAATTTCGAGGAGGGAATTCGCCTGATCAGCTATATCTTATTCGAGAAGGTCAGCCTTATCGTTCTTTATATGCTTTTAAAGTTGAAGGGATTTATCAAACTGATCAAGAAGGTTTGAACCATATGCCTAACAATAGCTTCAAGCCAGTTGCTGGAAACTTAAGATATGTTGATGTCAATGGAGATGGCCAATTAAATTTTGAAGATAAGCAAGTCATTGGGAATACAATTCCTGAGCTTACCTTTGGAATCTCTCAAACTTTTAAATATAAAGGAGTTGATCTAAACTTTTTATTTCAAGGATTATTGGGGGCTGATATCTACAATCAAAATAACTTTACAAAAGTTGCATTCGAGAATAGAATTCTCCAATCCAGATGGAAAGACGCTTGGTCTCCTGATAACACTAATTCCAATTTGCCTCAATTACGTCTTGATAACAATTGGGACAATCAGCAATCTTCATTCTGGGTTCAGAAATTGGACTATATAAAACTTAAAAATTTACAATTAGGATATTCCTTCCCCGAAAGCATTATTAAAAAAATCGGCCTTAATAAACTTTACTTATATGCCAATGCACAAAATGTATTCGCTATAACACCAAAGGATTATGACGGCTTTGACCCGGAGACGGATACTTTTAATAATGGGGCGGGAGTCTACCCAATACCCAGGATCATCTCAATTGGATTAAACATAAACTTTTAAATAAAAGAAAATGAAAAATAAATTATATATAATAGTTTGTGTAGCTATTTTCTTCAACACAAGTTGCGACAAAGATGTTCTAAATGTTGCTCCAGAAGATCGAATTACGACCGATGTGTTTCCGCAAAATGAAGATGATATTAACTTATTATTAAATGGAGTTTACAATGAAATGCATGATGGTTTCCTAATCTGGGATGAATTTTTATTTGGTTTTGGTATGTTGGATGGGGCCACACCTAATTCGCATAACTGGGGTAATACAAACGTAACTAGAATAGGCAACGGAAGCCTTGCAACAGGAGATAGTGGTTTCCTCACATTTAGATGGACCAAATGTTTCGCGATAATTAACCGCGCAAATCTTTTTCTTGATGCTGTTGAAACTGTTGACTTGGATGATTCTAAAAGGAAAATTTATAAAGCCGAAGCTCATTTTTTAAGGGGGTTAGCATATTCCATCTTAGCTGATACTTATGGAGGCGTACCACTAATAGAGTCAGTTTTAACAGCGCAGGAATCCCGAGAGCTAAGTAGAGCGACTTTACAGCAAACTTGGGATTTTGTAATTTCTGATTATGATATAGCAATAAATGATTTGCCTGTGGAGGCCAGTGAGATTGGTAGGGCCACAAAGGGAGCTGCCTTAGGTATGAAAATGCGAGCATTTTTGTACCAAAATAATTATGATATGATTGTAGAAGTCGTTGATGAAATTGATGCGCTTAATAAATATTCCTTATTCCCCAATTATGAAGGCCTTTTCAAATTGGAAAATGAGAATAATCAAGAAGTACTCTTTGACGTTCAATACATAAGAGGTGAAAATTCGCAAGGTACCATGCATGATCAGTTTTCAGGAGTTGGAACTGGAAGTTTTACCAGAGGTAGTCGTTATGTGCCTACACAAGATTTGATTGATGCATACGAGACTATTGATGGGTCTCCAGTAGACCCAGATAATCCCTATTCAAATAGAGATCCAAGAATGAAATTTACTTGTGTTGTGCCCGGAGATTTCTTTTTAGGCTTTCAATTTCCAAATTATATATATGAGGGAGGGGCCTATAATCATCCAGGATGCAGACTTAAACAATTTAGCGCTCGCAAGTACCAAATTGAACCATTATCTGAATTACCTCCTGTTGGGCAATCAGATTTGAATTACATAGTTCTACGATATGCTGATGTTCTTCTTGCCAAGGCAGAAGCCTTAATTGAAACAGGTCAAGATATTAATACGGCAATAATACTAATTAATAAAGTTCGAACTGAACGCAATGATGTAAAAATCACCCCTTTGTCAATGGGATTATCACAATTTGAGGCAAGGGAAGCGCTACGTCACGAAAGACGTGTTGAGTTTGCTTTTGAAGGTACTTATTGGTCCGATATTAGAAGGTGGGATATTGGTAACGAGATATTTCCGTATGAGGTAAGGGATCAAAATGGCGATGTAATTGAAACTAAATTCCCGAACGGATATCTTCCTTTTTATAATCTGCTACCTATACCTGATGGAGAAATATCTTTAAACGAGAATCTGACACAAAATCCTGGATGGTAGTATGTTATACAACTCATATTTATAAGAACAAGAACATATGAAAAGCTTAATGTTGATATTTTTATCGATTTTTAATTTTTCGACCTGTCTATTTGCTATGGACAAACCGACGCCTCCTAATATTATAGTTATATTTTGTGATGACCTTGGCTATGCGGATATTTCCAGTTATGGATCTTTATGGAATCAAAGCCCAGAGATTGATAAAATGGCTGTTGAAGGGCTACGATTCACAAATTTTTATGCCGGAGCGCCGGTTTGTACCCCATCACGTGCTGGCTTAATGACGGGTTGTTACGCAAGACGGGTGGATATGGACTTAGATGGTCAAAACCGATGGGTGCTTTTCCCGGTAGCTCAAAAGGGGCTAAACCCAAAAGAAATCACATTGCCCGAGGTTTTGAAAAGTGGGGGATATGCAACTGCCGCAATTGGAAAATGGCATTTGGGGGATCAACCGGAATTTCTACCTACAAGAAATGGATTTGATTATTGGTTTGGTCTGCCATATTCAAATGATATGCAGGATTTGAAAAGAGGTGATCCACCATTACCGTTAATGCGCAATGAACAAATTATTGAGCAATATAATCTACCTGAAACCTTGGATCAATCTACTTTGACAAAACGTTATACAGGTGAAGCAATACAATGGATCGATAAACATAAGAAGAAACCGTTCTTTTTATACCTTGCTCATACAATGCCGCACAACCCTGTATCCGCTCGTCCTGGATATTACGGGCATTCTGTTAATCCAAAAGAAGGATTTGGAGCTGCGGTAGCTGAAATAAGTTGGTCTACCGGGGAGATTCTAGCCTATATTAAGAAGGAGAATCTCGATAAAAATACCTTGGTGATTTTTACCTCGGACAACGGAGGAAATCCTCATTGGGGGGCTAGCAACGGTATTTTGAAAGGACAGAAAGGTCAGACCTCGGAAGGGGGAATACGTGTCCCGTGTATTGCTTGGTGGCCAGGAAAAATAAAACCCGGCACTACATGTAATTCGCCCGCTTCCGTGATCGACTTTTATGAAACTTTTTCAACTTTAGCAAACATTAAAGTAGACAATAATGTAAAAAGAGACGGTATTGATATTTCCCAATATTTTTTTAATCCAGAAAAAGAAGCGCAGCCGAGACCTTTCTTCTATTGGCATGTTGGATATCTCCAAGCTGTAAGGTACGGTAATTGGAAAGTTAATTTACTGGGAGAATTTGCCGAGAAAGATCAACAAAACATGTTGAAGAGCTCTTATGGAAATGTTGAATCATTAGACCATATCGAACTGTATAATTTGAACAATGACCCAGGAGAATTGATTGATGTGTCAGACGAACATCCTGAAATTGTAGAACAGTTATTGGCGATAGCAGAAAAGGAAAAATTTGCACTTGGAGAATGGACGAATAAGGGCCCCGAGGTTAGGAAAACAATTTATATTGAAAACCCAAAACCCTTAATAAGTCAATATTAAATAAAACCGATGAGTTTACACAATAAGTTTAAATATCTTTTGCTCTTAAGTATACTTCATTCACAAATAACTACATCGCAAGAATCCAAATTCGAGGACGTTCCCCTGAGCGATTTAAGTGCATTCAAAGATCCTGGAAAAAACTGGATCGTAACATCGAAGTTTTTCAATGATTATGCCGAGCCTTGGAACCTTAAAAAGCTGGAATCTGGCACGGGGATGGTAATAAATGACCTGACCGACAGGCACCATAGCCATTTGGTAACGAAAAAGGAGTTCGGGGATATTGAGGTGGAGCTCGATTTTATGATGGACAAGGGTTCCAATTCGGGGGTATACATCGAGGGCAGGTACGAGGTGCAATTGTTCGACAGTTGGCTGAATCCCGATCCCACTTTTACGGATTGTGGAGGCATCTATCAGCGTTGGGACGAATCCCGGACTGTAAAGGGATATGAGGGTATGGGGCCCTTAGCAAACGCCTCTAGGGCACCAGGCCTTTGGCAGCATCTACGAATAAGGTTCCAGGCGCCCCGCTTTGATGACAATGGGAATAAAACGGCCAATGCCCGTTTTGAGGAAATATATCTCAATGGGATATTGGTGCAACAGCAGGTAGAGGTTAGCGGCCCTACAAGGTCCTCAATTTTTGATGATGAAAAACCTTCCGGCCCTTTGGTATTGCAGGGCGACCTTGGCAAGGTGGCCTTTCGGAACATCCGGTATCGCCCGTTGGGTACATCGACCGATTCCAAGAATCATGTAGGCCCCGGTGCCATTGTAGTAAAACCGGACGACAAACCTTATTTGCTCCGTAGTTTTATGATGTTCGGAGATAAGAAACTGGACTATATCATCTCGATGGGAGCACCACAAGGCCTCAACTATTCCTATGACCTTAGGGAAGGAGCATGGCTCCAGGTATGGCGGGGAGGTTTTATTGATGCGACCGATATGTGGCATAATAGGGGAGAGTCCCAATTGGCCGTCCCTATGGGAAGTGTGATACCATTTGCCGATACCCCGACGGTGGCCCAATTGTCGGATACGAATATGGCATGGCCAGACTCCCTGGCTTTTGATGACCTCCACTATGACGGATATCAATTGGATAAAAAAGGGATACCCACTTTTAAATATATGGTCAATGGAACCAAAGTATCGGATAAGATTTCCCCATCTAGCGACGGTTCTGGTTTAGACCGATTACTTACAGCGGACAATCCATCTGGAGATTTGTATTGCAGGGTTATATCGGCCCATAAAATTGAACTTGTGGATAAGGGACTGTACCTGGTAGATGGATCCTACTATATAAAAATGGACAGACATTTTGAGCCTATCATCAGGTCGAATGGCCAAGGGCAGGAAATGCTGGTATCCCTAAAGAATCCGCAATCCCCATTAACCTACTCCGTAATATGGTAACCTTAAAACACAGACCAATGACCCAAGGTATTATTACATTTTTTTGTAAAGCTAGCTTTACTATAATATTTTTATTGAGCTTGACTTTTACTTTCTCTGCCTTCGCACAGGACAAAACGGATTCCATTGTCCAGCCAAAAGAGAGCGATTATTACGAAATACGGACAGTACCCATTCCGGAGGGTATCTTTTTGGGCGTTGGTGGTATGGCCTTTCTGCCCAATGATAAATTGGCGGTAACTACCCGTCGGGGCGAGGTCTGGACAATTTCAAATCCCTATATGAAGGGTGGCCTGGCCCCAAGCTTTAAACTTTTTGCACGTGGGCTTCACGAACCGTTGGGACTCGCCTATCACGATGGATCACTTTATTTGGCCCAACGACCGGAACTTACCCGGTTAACGGATTTGGACGGGGACGGTACGGCCGATGAGTATAAAACGGTCTACACCTTCCATATTTCCGGGAATTATCATGAGTATGCCTACGGGCCGGTATTCGAGAAGGACGGAAAAATGGTTGTAACCTTGAATCTGGCATGGGTTGGTCACATGGAAAGTGTAGTTAAATGGCGTGGTTGGATGTTGAAAATATCGGAAGACGGAAAAATGGAGCCCTATGCTACTGGGTTTCGTTCCCCGGCGGCCTTTGGTCTTAACAAGGATGGGGATGTCTTTTATGCCGAGAACCAGGGAGGATGGATCGGTTCTGGATATATAACCGCTTTGGAGAAAGGTGATTTTGCCAGCCATCCAGCAGGACTCAAATGGTCGGGGGAACCGAATTCTCCCGTAAAATTAAAGGTAGAGGATATTCCAGACACCGGTAAGCCCCAATTCGAAGTGGCCAAAAACATACCAGGCATCAAAACTCCTTCTGTGTGGATTCCCCATGGGTATATGGGAGTTTCCACATCTGGAATGATTTTGGACGACAAGGGCGAGTTTGGACCGTTTAAGGACCAGATTTTTGTAGGTGACCAGGGCCAAAGTTTGATCAATCGTGTATTTCTTGAAAAAGTTAAGGGCGTGTACCAAGGAGCTGTTTTTCCTTTTCGGAAAGGGTTCTCCTCGGGTGTTTTTAGGATGGTGTGGGGATCGGACAACAGTATGTTTGTCGGGATGACCGGCAGGGGATGGGGCTCAACTGGCGGGGAACTCTTTGGTCTACAACAATTGGTGTGGAATGGAAAAATACCATTTGAGATCGAAGCGATCAGGGCCATGCCCGATGGTTTTGAACTGGAATTTACCGAACCGGTGGACCAAACTACCGCCAAGAATGTAGCATCATATAACATAAATACGTTTACTTACGAATACCACCACGAATATGGAAGCCCCGTTATCAATCAGGGTAAATGTACTATTAGTGCCATAGAGGTATCCCCGGACAACAAGAAGGTGCGCCTAGTTGTAAAGGGCATAAAAGAAGGCTATATCCATGAGGTAGATGTAAATGGTATTCGGTCGGCCGAAGAAGACCAGCCGTTACTTCATGCCACTGGTTATTATACCCTAAATAGGGTGCCCGATGGTCAGAAGTTGGTAATAACCGCCGCAAACCAGGTTAAAGTGGTTGCCAAGGATAAAGAGCTTTCGAAGAAGGAGATACAGACCAAAAAATCGGGTTTCAAAAGCAACCATGGGAAAAAATCGGAAACATTGAATTCTGACAAAGCATTTACCTATGCCGAGGTCAAGCCCTTGCTCGAGAAATATACCTGTACTGCATGTCACGCTATGGATAAGAAGCAGGTTGGCCCGCCTTTTATGGAAATAGCCAAGCGTGATTATTCCGTCGATAAGACCGTTGGGCTTATTTATAAGCCGCAACCGGGTAATTGGCCGGACTATGCCACTCCCATGGCTCCTATGGCGCATGTGCCAATAGGGGATGTTCAGAAAATTGCGAAATGGATCAGTTCATTGGGAAAATGATTATTGTCTTTTTTGTGATGCCTTGAAAACCATAACTTACATTCAGGTAATAAACACAACAGCTTGCTTTTGAAAAAAAGCCCTGAATTTCATTTTTTGCAAGTTACAAATCGAACCGTCTAAAATTCCTCTTAATGAACACGAAAAAGTTTTTGATTGCCCTGACCCTACTTCTAGTTTCCGTACCGATGATAGCACAATGGAAACCCGCAGGAAAAAAAATAAAGACCGAATGGGCGCAAAAAATTGACCCCAAAAATGTATTGCCCGAGTATCCGCGCCCGATGATGGAGCGACCGGACTGGAAAAACCTAAACGGACTTTGGGAGTATTCCATACAAAAACGCGGGAAGGCAATCCCTGAAAAATTCGATGGTAAGATCCTAGTACCTTTCGCTGCGGAATCCAGTCTGTCGGGCGTAATGAAGGAGGTCGGCGCGGCCAATGAATTATGGTACCGAACCGGTTTTGAGGTGCCCACCGATTGGGGCAATAAGAACATCCTTCTCCATTTTGGCGCGGTGGATTGGAAAACGGATATTTGGATCAACGACATAAAAGTAGGTTCGCACGAAGGTGGCTTTACGCCCTTTACCTTTAATGTCACCCCGTTCTTGATGAATGGAAAACAGGAAATGACCGTAAAAGTTTGGGACCCAACCAACGATGGCCCCCAGCCTAGGGGAAAACAAGTCAAGGAACCCAAGGGTATCTGGTATACGCCCGTTACGGGCATTTGGCAGACCGTATGGTTGGAGCCGGTGGCACAGAAAAGCATTGCAAGCCTCAAGACCGTACCTGATATCGATAATGGCACCGTAACCATCGACACCGAAATCAAGGGCGGCACCTATGGAGACCTTGTCGAAGTCGCGGTTTCCGATGGTAGCGCTACCGTCGCGACAGGGAAATCTTCCGCCGGCCAATCGGTAGTCCTGGGTATAGTCGACGCCAAGCTTTGGTCGCCCGAATCCCCGACCCTGTACGATTTTACCGTAAAGTTGATTAGCGACGGGAAAACGGTCGATGAGGTCAAAAGCTATTTCGGCATGCGAAAGATTTCCATGAAAAAGGATGATCATGGTATCGTGCGCATGCAGCTCAACGATAAGGACTACTTTCAGTTCGGCCCGTTGGACCAAGGTTGGTGGCCTGACGGCCTCTACACCGCCCCCACCGATGAGGCCCTGAAATACGATATCAAAAAGACCAAGGAACTCGGCTTTAACCTGATCCGCAAGCACGTAAAGGTCGAGCCCGCCCGCTGGTACACCCACTGCGACCGCATGGGTATTTTGGTCTGGCAAGATATGCCCAATGGCGATGACAGTCCCCAGTGGCAAAACCGCAGTTATTTTGACGGTTCGGAATTTAAAAGGAGTGCCCGATCGGAAGCGATCTACCGAAAGGAGTGGAAGGGAATCATGGATTATCTGTTTTCGCATCCCAGCATCGTATCCTGGGTTCCCTTCAATGAGGCCTGGGGCCAGTTCAAGACCGAGGAAATCTCGGAATGGACCAAGGCCTACGATCCCAGCCGATTGGTCAACGCGGCCAGCGGGGGCAACTTTTACCGCACCGGCGATATCGTGGACCTGCACAACTATCCCGATCCGAAAATGTACCTTTACGACGCCCAGCGCACGAATGTACTCGGAGAATATGGTGGAATAGGCCTCGCCTTGGAAGGCCACTTATGGCGGCCCGATGAAAACTGGGGCTATGTTAAGTTCAAGAATTCCAAGCAAACTACCGATCAATACGTCGAATACGCCAACGAACTGAAAAAAATGGTGAAGTCCGGTTTCTCGGGGGCGATTTACACCCAGACTACCGATGTCGAAGGCGAGGTCAACGGCTTTATGACCTATGATCGCAAGGTGGATAAAATGGATTTTGACCGGGTCAAGAAAGTGAACCAAGATATTATCGATGAACTTCAGAAGTAGTTTTAAACAGTTTCTCAATATGGTCCTCCCCTTTTTTCCCATGCCTCCGACGTTTGCAACGAGAGGAAGGCATGGTACCGCAGGCGGAGGGGTCGCCCCATAAAATCAACAAAAATGAACATACCCACTAAACTAGCTTGTATTATTTCAACAGTGCTTTTTGTATCCTCCTGTAAGGAAGAAACGAAACAAGAAACGGCCGCCCAGGACGACCGCCCCAATATCGTCCTCATCATGTCCGACGACATGGGCTATTCCGATATTGCGCCCTATGGCGGCGAGATTGACACCCCGAACCTGACGGCCCTGGCCGAAGGGGGACTCAAGTTCACCCAGTTCTATAACACGGGCCGGTGCTGTCCGACCAGGGCCTCATTGCTTACCGGCTGTTACCCGCATGAGGCCAGTATCGGGCACATGACCAATCCCCCCGAAAATCCCGATCAGCATGATTACGGAGTACCGGGCTATCGGGGTTTTTTGAACAACAATACGGTAACAATAGCCGAAGTATTGAAAGAGGCCGGGTACCGTACCCTGATGACCGGCAAATGGCATTTGGGGTATAGCGATGAGAAAATGTGGCCTTTGCAACGGGGGTTCGATAAATTTTACGGCCTCATACCGGGTGCGACGAATTTGTTCAAACCGGAGTATCCCAGAGGAATTACCGTGGGCAATGATAGTATAAGGATTACCGACGACGATTATTACACCACGGATGCCTTTACCGACGAGGCCATTCGCTTTATTGGCGAAACCGAAAAAAATGAAAAGAAAAGCCCTTTCTTTTTATATCTGGCCTACAATGCGCCCCATTGGCCGATCCAGGCCCCCCAGGAGGTAATCGATAAATACAAGGGTAAATACAGCGAAGGCTGGCAAAAGCTCCGGGAGGAACGTTATGCCCGTATGAAAAAAATGGGTCTTATTGACCCGGACTGGGAACTCACCCCGCAAGATTCGAGGGAATGGGATTCTTTGGACGCTGAAAAGAAAAAGGAAATGGACCTCCGCATGGCCATCTACGCCGCTATGGTCGACCGGATGGACCAAAATATCGGAAAACTCGTCGATAGCCTAAAGGCACGGGGCGAGTACGACAACACCGTAATCATGTTCCTGAACGACAACGGCGCCTGTGCGGAATTCAGCGAACTGGGGAGCGGCCCCGCCGAGCGGTTAGAAACAAAGGAAGGCTACGTTCTATCCTACGGCAGGGCATGGGCCAACGCGTCGAACACGCCCTACCGCGAATACAAACACTGGTTGCACGAAGGGGGCATGGCCACACCGTTTATCGCCCACTGGCCAAAGGGCATCCCACAGGAAAAAAGGGGACAGACCATTCGCGAATACGGCTTTTTGCCCGACCTGATGGCCACTTCGGTAGATCTGGCGGAAGCGACCTATCCCAAATCATACAGGGGGAACGAAATCGTACCCACTTCCGGTAAAAGTTTGCTTCCCCTTTTTCGGGAAGCACCGAAAAGAATCCACACCGAGCCCATTTTTTGGGAGCATGAAGGCAACAAAGCGGTGCGTATAGGCAAATACAAGCTGGTGCAAAAATGGGAACCTAACGCAACGGACAATTGGGAACTCTACGATATGGAAAAGGACCGTACCGAAATGCACGACCTATCCAAAGAAATGCCGGAAAGGACCCAGGAAATGATAGCGCTCTATGACGATTGGGCCAGAAAGAGCAACGTGCTGCCTTGGGAGGAGGTGCAACGGATACGTGAAAATTTGAATGCGGAGAGGAGTGGGAAATAAGGTGTGGGATTATTATCCTCTTTTGCACCAATTCGAAAAGTCGGCGTTGAATAGCCGAAAAAGTTTTTACCCCAACCCTAAAGGGAGAAGACCTCGTTATCCAGATTTTGTTTTACTGGTCTAAATCCAAGATGAAAAAATTTGTCGAAGATTAGTTTTATTGACTTAACAAACCAACCCAATATGAAATTTATCTCTAACTTTCTATCGTTTTTGCTGTTGGCCTGCTCGCTGACTGCTCAACAAAAGCCAAATATAGTATTCATGTTAGCTGATGACTGTACCCCTTGGGATGTAGGTGTTTCTGAAAATTAAGGGCTCAAGAAAACCATTTTGTTCAAAAATGGTGCCTCCCATATAATATTTTACATTTTCATTTCCCCCAGATATACTTACTGCATCACTTTATCTCTATTATGCTTAGATAGTGAATTTTACTTTTGGCTATTCGACCTTACTTAATTTTATATCCGCGGGCCTGTATAGTACTGTACAGGCCCGCGGATATAAAATGAAGAAAGGGCGATAAAGCCAAGAATTTCTATTAAAAACACCCTTAACTTCGATAATAAAACATATAAGTATAAAATGTTATGTAACCTTTAAAATAAGAAGTTGTTCCTTCCTATTTAGACAGAAAAGATGATCAATCAGGCAGTTTAACACTATCATACTCAGAAGCATAAATCATTGTTTTGTAAGCGGGCTTTACAACGTGATTAAGCTCCCTAACAAAACCTCTTGTACGCATAGCTGCAAAAACCGATATATCCGCATCCGGATAAGCTTCTTTCAGTTTCCTAACACAAGCACATGAAGTCCGGCCAAGGGTAAAAACATCATCTATCAAAATTATTTTATTAACAAAAGCAAGGGGTGGGGACGTAATTAGACTGTGATAATGAGTATTACAACTTGGGCGTTGGTCTGCATTACTAAAGCCACTCGACCTAGGGACTCTATAGGCTCTGAATATCAGAGCTTCTACGCTCCCCCCTAGCCCTGCTTCCAAAAAAAGGTCTGCTAATATTTTTGTTGGCCATAGTGCTCCCTCAACCAAAGGGGTGCTCCTGGGAGCGGGAACCAAAATAGGATTATCTTGGAACATCAAGGTAATTGGATGATCTTTTGGAAGTTGTTTAATGTGATAAATAAGCCGTTCGATTACCTTGGCGTTACCTGCTTTAATATTGCCACAAATCTGTTTGGATTGTTCCGCCGAAGGATTGGTTCCTCTAGAGGCAAACTCCAGCATTGTTGCAAAGTTTATGTTAAAAGGCATCCTGATACTTTGACGTTAAGTAAGGGATGTCGTTCAATACCATATCCATATTTTCACGCGATAGGGATTGCGCGCCATAATCCATCATTTCCTTTGCCCAAGTAAGAGATGGATCATTCGCAACATTCTCCAACAAATACACCTCCCTGCCCAACCTCAATGCTTCCCAGCCTTGGTGCCGGGTACCACTCTTATCCCCTGCCTCAATAATGATAGTTGCATCGGAGATTAAAGCCATTGTTCGGTTCCGGATCGGAAAATTCTTAGGCTGAGAGGGATACCCTTCAATAAATTGGGAAACCGCAAGGTGTTTTTCTTTAATAAGATCCAATAAGTCAGAATTCTGTTTAGGATATGCTATGTTTAAAGGAGTCCCCAAAACAGCAATTGTATGGCCTCCGAGCTCTATTGCTGTTCTGTGCGCCATTGTATCGATGCCCAAAGCCAAACCGCTTACAACAATAATATCATGTTTTACCAAAGCCTTGGAAACAATTTTGGCCCGTATCAATCCTTCTTGGGTAGCATTTCTAGAACCGACGACCGAAACCCTCCTTTTTTGGAAGAGCAGACTTTCGTCCCCTGCGAGAAACAAATTCTTAGGTGAGTGTTTTTTTTCAATGTCCGTTAGGGAATCAATATAGTATTCGATATCCATGTTTGTGTGTTGATAATTACTTTTTAACTGATGATGACCAACGTTTGAGAATCCAAAGATTGGAAAATATAATCATTTCTCTTTCATTACCTCTATAAATATATCTCAAAACGATCTGGTAAATGAAAATACGAGGTTATTATGAATTAAGAACCGAATCTTCACTGATATGCGCCAAAAAATCCGCATATTTTTTTTCCAATTTTCCGTATTCCATTTCTTTGGCCAGAAGCTCCAAGGCTTCCCTTACTATTGCGCCCTGGGACAATTTCGCCGCCGGGGTGGTAAGATCCTTCAACCTTTGGATCCTGTCGAGCAATACCTTTGTGGATACGTCGTGTCGGACCGTAAAGGAGTGCTGCACCTCCTTGGACGACGTTTTAACGCTCTTTTCCTTCTTAGGCGCCGTAGTTCCCTTCTTCCCTTTGTTCTGTGCTAATAAATCGTTTAAACCCATAATATGTTATTCTGAATATTTCTTAATTTTATGCAATACCTCTTTTCCAAGGTTCATATAGTCGATCGCTCCGGTACTCTTCTTGTCGTATTCAAAAATGGTCATCCTGAAATCCTTGTGCTGTGAATTTTCTATGGCCGTATTCCTCCTGATCCTGGTCTTAAAAAGTGCATCCCCCCACCCATTTTCCTTGATGTCCTCTTCGATACTCTTGCTTATCTTCAAGCGTTCATCAAAATGGGTCAGTAAAATGCCCAAGATGGTCAAGTCCTCGTTCAGGTTCTCCCGGACCCCGGTAATAAACTCGATCATAATGGCCACCCCGTCCATACTGAACTGGGCAGCTTGTACCGGGACGATCACAAAATCGGCGACCGCAAGGGCATTGACCGTTACAAGGTTCATATCGGGAGGGCAATCGATAAAGACATAATCATAATCGTCCCGATATTTTTCGAGGGCCTTTTTTAGGATCAGTTCCCTGGCAAATTTTCCTGAGATCAAAAGGTCGATACCCGCGAATTCAATGGAGCTTGGAATCAGGTCCAGATTCTTGCGGACATTTACAATTTCAAAAGGCCGACCTAAAAACAGGTCATTGATCGTGGTCTTGGCATTTTCCTGTCCCAAGTTTTTGGTCAAATTGGCCTGCTTGTCACAATCGATCAAAAGTGTTTTTCCTTTTAACGCTGCCTGGGCCGCAAGGTTCAGGCAGCTCGTGGTTTTGGCAACGCCCCCCTTTTGATTGCTAAATGCTACTATTTTCATTCAATATAATATTTATATGCAATATAGAAAATATAAAAAATACAGGCAACACTTTATTACCTGTATTTTTTATATTGCTTGTATTTACTTTATTCTTACATAATCCGAACCGCACAATTTACAGTGCAGCTCCAAATCGGGCTTTCCCCATACGTTGGAGCAATTGCAGGAATATTTTGCCTTTATCGGTCCCTTTGGCTTGGATTGTACTTGCGCCAAGGTCAGATCCTTTACCTGGTCAAATAACGGGCTGTCCTCATTTATAAGGTCGGCGATCTCCGGGTTGACTTCCAAGTATAGGCCGGTAAACAGATCACTGTTCATCAACTCCTCGGTGACTTCCATAAATATTCCCCCTTCGATGGGGTAATCGTTCATGCCTTGGCCAACGGTTTTTCCTCCAACATTTCCGGTAGTCGATGGCATTAACCCGACTTCCATCATTTTATTGGCCCACTCCTTGTTATGGTAGCCCGCCCTGGAAGGCTTACCATAATGATACTGCCACCCGTGGCACATTTCGTGCACTACGGTCTGACAAATCTCTATCAGGGGAAATTTAACGAACATGGACGGGTTAAGGGCCAATTCGTCCGTCTCCTGGTCTTTCACGTGGAACCATCTTTTATAGGCATAGTGTCCGGCAACATTTTTTTGCCGCGTGATGACGATAAGGCAATCCTTGATCTGATCCTCAAAGAGCTCGGCATTATAAAAGTCGAAAATGTATTGAAATAGCCCATAAAATTTTTTTGTGGGTTTATCTTCCCTATTTGAATTTTTCATTGTTCCAATTTTTACGTTTGAATTGTTCTTCTCTTTTTTATCCTCTTAAAAATATTTAGTACTATACATTTTTTGTAGCGCAAGCACATAATCCTTTGGGACCATCCTTTTTTGGGAAGGCATTTTTGGTCGGATTTTTTGAAGAAATAATTCTGGGCCTAAAAGTAGGGTCTGGGTGATCGGTCTTGATGTTGCCAAGATCGT
>Ga0105055_10004889_pt1 | contig 19253 bp, 14 predicted proteins | sample BON03_FD_78090 | JGI IMG/M metagenome (GOLD analysis project Ga0105055, IMG submission 78090) | Freshwater microbial communities from Lake Bonney liftoff mats and glacier meltwater in Antarctica - BON-03 | ecosystem: Environmental > Aquatic > Freshwater > Ice > Glacier meltwater | place: Lake...
AACAACAACAAAAATCGATTTTTAAAACTACTAGTAGTGGATTTTTCCAATTCAAGTGATTTTTTATTGTGCGTGATAGGAAAAAACTTGTAGTGAATTTTACTTAAAAAGAACTATAGTAGAATACCTCATTCAGGTGTTGGTGGTTGCACAATCTTCAACCTGTAAGATGCCGAAAGCAAGTAAGAAGGATCCCCATAAGCCAAAGCGTGCTTTGACTGGTTTCATGTATTTTAGTCAGGAATTTCGTCCAGAAGTAATTGCAAGTAATCCCAATATTAAATTTGGGGATGTTGGCAAAATGCTGGGAGTTCGTTGGGGAGAGCTTTCGGATGAAGAAAAGACTCCTTTCCTCGAGAAAGCGAACTTGGATAAAGAGAGATACCATTTCCAGATGAGTTCCTACATACCAGATCCAGAATATGCTAAGAAGAGTAAACGTCGAGATCCGAATAAACCGAAGCGAGCGATGAGCGCATACCTTTACTTTTGCAACGCCAAGCGAGACACGGTACAAGCAGGCCATCCAGAAAAGAAAATGACTGACATTCAAAAACTACTTGGGGATTTGTGGAAAGATACATCCGATGCTGAGCGAGTGCCTTACACGAAACAAGCAGAAGCAGATCGCAGACGCTACGATGAAGAAATCACTGCCCTTAACAAATCTAACACTACTACTCAACTGCCAATGACACAGCCCTATACTTATGAGGATGACGACGAAGGAGGACTCATTCAGGATGATTCGGATTAGTTTATAGAAACATAATTATTCTACTTTGGTTTTGATCTGCCTTGCTATCAATATTCTTACCAACAAAACAAAAATACACCCGAAAAGAATACACTGTTGCCAGGCTGTCTCAAAGTACCACGGACCTGCAGAAAACGAGGATATCCGTTGGGGCAAAATATCGTCCATGGAACAGGTGCTTCGAATAACCGAGTAAACTGGTTGACCTGTGTCGTCAAAAATGGTAACATTAATCCTTTCAAAAGAGCAATCTGAATCATTATTTTCTTTCCAGTGGATATCAATACCCCCAAAATTCTTGTTTGAATACATTGGATTTATACCGTTTCTATGTTTACCAAATAGATACCAAATGAATTCGCCAACAAATTTTGGAATGCCGCCATCAGAGCAATCGTGGGTGAGTCCACTACTAGTGAATTCAATAGGCTGAAGTTCAGGTCCTGCACTTAGCACTTCAGCTAAATGGACATCCCCTGACAGTACTAACAGACCGCGTGGTTTGTATGCCATGAGAAGATTAACAAGCTTGCGCCGAGCAAGGGGAAAATGACCAAAACTTTCGACGATCGGATTCGAGGTGAATACTTGAATGGAACTCACCAAGATAGTAATACTTATGTTTTTCGTACTGTTCAATTCCGATTCCAGCCACAACCACTGTGTATCTCCTAGTATCGTTTCCGTCTGGAATCGAACAAGACCCATGATAGTTGACAAGAGCCTGCTAGCGACGGCAAAGCCCCCCATGAACCTAAATGAAGCAACAGACGGAATCACAAAGTCTCCGCGTGAATATCGAGTGTCCAGAATAATGATTTTAACCGTTTTTGAACCATGGCCCAAAACCGTGCTGGAGTACACGCCATCCCTCATTCGACGAGCTTGGTCGTTCACGTCCAGAAAATCTAAGTAAATATCCTGCCGAATATCTCGATCGACCACTCCCACGTTGCTGAATGCATCTGCAATACCTCCTCCGTCTTTTATTGTCGAATTACAATCGTCATCAAGATTGTCTTCAAAGTAGGAACTTACCGTTGACTCCCCGATCATGGTCATCATAGGTACCCAGTACCGGGAATTTTAGTGCACTCACCATCTCCTGGTACAATGGAGACTCCAAACTTTTGTTTTTCGCATTCATCAAGCTCTCAATACTCAAAGGATCAGCACCCTTTCCTTCCATGTATTGTTTCGGACTTGTATAGTAAGCATCACCAAGCCAAATCCATAATTCAGGAGAATATTCTGTTACATGTTTGAATATTGAATCTGGCATCCATTGTTTGCGACAGCTTCCAAACGCAATTCGAGTTGGGACGATGTTGCTGCTAAAATCAACCATTTTTTCGAAATCTGCCTGTATAACCACGTGATTTGTGCTGTTACTAGGGATGTAACTAATTCACACCAGGTATAATGTGAATAAGCGAATTCCCTCAAGGTGCTGCATTTGATTTCCTCGCGAATTATCGCCAGGCTCTTTATTTCAGCTAGTATATACTCGCTATCTTATTAATTTAACTCTTCCTTTTGATTTGATTTTAAAATAAAAACTATAGAAACTATTTCAAGGCAGATACGAAACTGGCTGATTCAACGACAGACGTTTAAGATTCCTTTAGCCAGAACTCGCTTTTATAAGATAGCGGACAAATATGACATAAAACTACTTCAATAAACTTTTCACGTGAAAGTTTTCCTTCCACCGGATAGCCAGAATGTTTTCGAAAATAATTTTCCGCATTCTGCATATGTGTTGCAACATTAATAGGCCCATGTCCTTGAAAAATCCACTTTAGCTGATTCACCAGTGTCATTGCCTTCGAAGGGCTAATCAGTCCGTCTCTATCTATGTCAAATATTTCAAAAGCATCCCTAAGAGCTTTTTGAATTTCAAAAAGAACCACGATAGGGTTCATTGCGCACATAAAGTCATTGTAAGACACTTTTGCCTGCAACTCCGAGTCAACGTGTACCAGCGGTAAAACGATTGTACCAACAGGTTCCATAAGATATATGCTACAAATATCAACACAAAAAGAATTAAATTCATCAGTGGGAATGGAAGGAAATTCGCCTGCTTGCGACGCCAGTGACAAAAATGTGTCACTCAGATTTTGCTGCATCATGGAAGATCGGGGATCTGTTTCTCCTACTAGCCTCATAGCTTTGTCTCGATGATTTCTTATCCCGCATTTTTCTCCTAGGAAATGTGTCACGAAGAGCAATGGGTCGTCAGTTTTACTTTCAAGAGCGCATTTTAACGCCTCTTCCAATGTTTCAGTCAACCCGTGCTGGTCCATGACTGATAACGTTTTTTTCTTTTTTCGTCAAAAATGAATTTGTATTCGCTCATGTAATGTTGATTTTGTATAGGTGATCTCGCTCCAGATTTCTAATACAGTTTGGGTATGTTCAATAGCAAGACTCTTCAAGGGGATCGGATGGCTTTACTAGGTTGAGAAAGTCCTTAAACGAGCAGAGTATTATCCGCAGAAAGCACGGCTAGAAATGCCAAACTAATTTTTAATTTTGCAACAGTCATGTAAGTTCATTTACAATGTTAGCACTTTGAAACATCAAAGATCATTACAATTTGATTCGGTTCACTTGCAAATTAAAATATTTATTGAAGAATATGGTTTTATTGAGTTGTTGAAAGATCAACTCATCTAACGTTGCGCTGGAAGTTATCAGAATCAGAGTCTATGCACTGGGGAGTAGTGATAATTTTTTTAAATTAAATAATAATGAATGATAATGCCAAGTAATTAACAGCAGGCGTTACAAACACTTCAGTGATGAAATAGAAACCGACCCCAAGGAAAATTGAAATTGGAAGCGCTGGCAATGCTTTTCGGTAAACTGCTAGAAGGAATAACGTAGAGCCAAGTCCAGTCATTATAGAAATATAAACAGCAATAAAAGTGGAAAACCCATTCAAGGCGGCTTTTCCACCCAGAACACTGTAAAATACAAAGTCACCGAGTCCCAATTTAATGGACGATCGCTCTGCAAAGTCACTCACCATATGCTGGGCTTGGTCTCTGGATGGTTCCAATGCAGATACTTCATCATATTCATTCGTTGTAGATATCTCAACATCATTACTTGAAGCAACCGCCTTCTCCTTCAGTTTCGCCTCGTATAAGAGTCCAGGAAGAGGATCTTCACGGTCTTGTGCCATTTCCACCAGACATTTCAAAGGTCCACAAGGAGTCAAAACAGCACATAAATCGTAAACCGCCAGCAGCACCAAGAACGCCCAAGTGGTCCACTGAGGAAGAATCCTAACCAGAATCCAGGCCATCACTGAAGAAACAATCACCAAGTAGGATTGCGTGACAACCATAGGAATACCTTTCTGATAAAATATGGCAACCAATCCCACAACAGCAAAGTTCCAAAAGAAGAAATACCAAGTGATCACATCGAAAACAACATGGTAAATTTCAAAGGCAGTCAACACCACAAACGAAGTAGTGAAAAACAGCAGAGAGCCGGTTGACAGTAAAAGCCATCCTATAAGGATTTTAATACAATTGAAATAATACAGTGTCACCATAACAAAGGTAACACCCATAATGACTCCAATATACACGAGTGCGTTCACTACCGCCTTACCGGCCTGCTCTACTCCACTATCATCGGCACTCTCTGCGTATATTGTAGGAAGACCTCCAGTGGACGAACTACCATCACTTTTACCATTCAAACCGTCGTTAATATACACAATGGACAAGGCGGCAAAGATGATAGTAAGGGACACGGGCCAGAACACAGCCATGAAGCTGTCAAACACATGCATAAGCTCATCAATGGTAACCTTTTCTTCTTCCGTATCACTTCGATCCGGCAAGTTTAACTCTAGTGGCACCGCCAATGAATTCGCCATGATGAATGCGCTTCTTGCAAGTCTCTTCTAAGCAAGAACTTAGTAAAAACCATAACACAAAGTGTGTGCTAAAGTAATAAAATTTAAAATAGGCACGTACACAGTATTATTCACTTTTCGTTTTTATCAAGTGCCAAATATTTTCTTGCTGTTGGACCTTGGCTTCTTTCTTCAACTTTAGTAATATTATTCAACTTTAGTAATATTATTCACTTTTCGTTTTTATCAAGGACCAAATAGTTTCCTGCTGTTTGACCTTGGCTTCTTTCTTCAACTTTAGTAAATGCTGAGCAACGTTATTTTTAGCAGCTCTCAACAAGATCCAATTCAGTTTCTTTTCAGCATATACTTTGTCTACGATATCAGACACTTTCATTGGAGAGTCCTCCAGGCAACCAACAATTTGATTCTCTCGCGTTTGACGATGATAGATGTATTCTTGAATTCTCTGTGCTCCATCATGAATCATGATACCATGGCCTGGGTACAAACGTCTCTCTTGTTCAGCAGGAGATGATTCAAATTCCCTCAATAGAATCCTCAAACTTCCAACGTATTGGTGAAGATCGTCAAAAACAGCCGTCCCGTTACCCAACACGCAGTCGCCCGTGAATATGGACGCCTCCTCTTCAAGTATGAAACAAACGTGATCAGAACAATGACCGGGCGTGAGAACAGCTCGTAAAGTAGCTCCTTCCACAGAAACGATGGTCCCATTCTCGAGAATCTCTTCATACGGTAAACTGCATGGATCAAGTTCTTTAGAATGCTTCAAATGTTTCCAAATTTGGACGTCGGGAAATGCTTGTCGTAAGCGAGGGATGCCGCCTACATGATCCCAATGACCATGCGATATCAGAATATGTTCTATGGAAGCCTTTTCACGTGCGAGTACCTCCTTCACCAATTTCACATAATTTGCACTTCCATCCCCGGTGTCAATTAGAATACGTTCAGAACCGGTACCCACAAGGTACCTGGAGTTGTAAGTCGCGCAATCTACTTCGCAATATGAAACTTACGTGTTGGATCCCTGAAGAGTGAACGAACCAGGGTTAAGTCCAGTGATTCGAAGAACGCGAGAAGATAAACGAGTTTCTGGGTCAATTTCAGGCAAACCTTCCGGTTGCCTCCCCATGTTCATCACTTGATACCCAAGTCTCTTACGTCGGGCCTTGGCTCCTGGTAACACGAAAAGCCTCAATGCAGCTACAACAAGTGCTGCAACGGCGGAACCTCCTAAGCGCTTGAGCCACCAAACGAACGACATGCTTTTTTGCTTGTTATCTGGATTTTAGAGTTGAGAGCAATCTTGACTAAACTCAACCCAAAATATTTTTTTCGTGATGCAGCAAGAATAACATGCTTTTTTGCTTGTTATCTGGATTTTAGAGTTTAGAGCAAACTTGACTAAAATCAACCCAAAATATTTTTTTCGTGATGCAGCAAGAAGGACACTGGCGACAAAAAAATCAAAAATGGAAGATACACCGGATACACAATGAAAAGTTCATCACCAGTTAAGATTGCTTAGTTCAAATGCAGAGATCAGTTTGTTTGCATTGATTGAACGTTGTTTATAGCATTTTTTGAGATAATGGATGATGAAATATACACCGAGTATGGTGTATATGATGTGAAGAAGTAAAGATTGTTTTATTTTCTTGATTGCAATTAAGCTCTTGTATTTCTTGCATCTTTCGTCATAATTTCAAGATTCCCAAATCCAATTAGGCCTTGGAGCATTGCGTTAGCGATACGCTTCCTTGGCTTCTAGGGCAGAGTCTTGATTTTGTCTGGGTATTTCATTGAGGCATCGGTATCTCTCTTCGAAATTTCGATGACCTCTTTTGCAATCTTGATTTATCCCACCTCGAAATTGAAAAACCAACACTGACTACGTTAAATTGGCCCTCAACTTTTAAAATTGCATACACAAATTTCCTGGTTTATTCCTACTCAATTGAACCTCAACGTAACGAAAGGAACTTGAAATCGGTTGGATTTTCGCAGTTTCATTTAATAAAATATGAACGGAACAAGTTTCCACTTTCCAACTTACTAGTTATTAGTTACCGATATCCACGTTTTATTCCGATATTCCAATTTGAGCAAAACTGCAAAATATCCAAAAATTTATTTAGACAAATCACAAATACTATGTTAATAGTACTTGACGATGATGCACACTTCTGTATTCGTTCTGCTTCTTCATTTCCTGGCTCTTTTCCAGCCTGGGACCGCCTATAGAGTGAAACATGACGGCATGGTCTATATGGCGTACCTCACTCAGGGATCGAAAAAGTCTCCAAGCATGGAACGACAGCTCAGTTATCATGATGCTGCCAAGAAATGCAAATCGCTTGGCAAAGATTTGCATGGCATGATTGGAGGTCTTGCAGAGCCAAGGAGCCTCGAGGTGATAGATGTGATTATGAAGTATGCTATTCGGCATGAAATGGACGAGCTAGGAATTGATGCGTCCATAACCTGGCTTGGTCTAAAGGACATAATCAGAAATGGTCAAAATAGCCTTAACTGGGTATATGAGAGTGACGGTTCTGCGATTAACGAGTTTAAAGGTTAGTGGGAATCGAATCAGCCAAGCAACGATGCGAACAAATACTGTGGAAACGTATGGTTTGGTGGTACAAATTCGAACCCAATTAATAACGCTGTGTGTGAGGATCTGAGAAACTACGCATGTCAATTCAAACATGTGCCACTCGAAATGAACCGGATATGCCATTCCGGAAGTTCTCCAGAGAATGCCGAATGTGTAGCCTACACCACAAAGCTCTATAAATTTGACGAAGCAAAGCAAGCGTTCTTGAATGTGGGCATTGCTGAAAACCGCATAGGGTCCATTGCAACTCCTGCTGAATTCGACTCTGAACTCTTTACCATTGACCTTCAGACGAGGCTCCAAGTTGAAGGATGGAATACTTCTACGGCTAGATCACCTTGGGTGGTTGTTGATGGCGAATCTAATAAAGTGTTTGTATTGGATCTCTCAAGTAAAACCAAATTAGAAGTGAATAAGAACGACAATCCAGTTGCACGTCCTGTAATTTGCCGCCTGGCTCCAACTCATCAAGTAGGTTCAACAGAGTTTGATAACAAGATTTACGAGTTCATCACCGAGAAAGAAACTTATGATGATGCGCGTTTGAAATGTCGAGCAAGAGGAATTGACAGGTTCAAAATGGTTGGCTCACTCGTCCGAATTCATGGCGACTCTTTGTTTCCTACTGATTTACGACTGTTTTTAGGTGATGAAATGAAAAAGCTCCATTGGAATAAGGCTGAAGTTCATCCATGGGTAGACTATTTACGGGCTACCCAGTTTAAATGTGGGGTTTGGTATAACGAAGCTTCCAACCAATCCTCCTCTGCTAGCTGTGAAGACAAGCTTGAGTACATTTGCGAGTACTCAAAGATGGAAGTGAAGTGCGATGTAGAGGGTGATGGCAAGTGCTACGGATTTATCTCAGAGCCTCTCGGCCTAGTAGAAGCAGAGAATAACTGCAAGAAATACAGCAATGGAAATGGAAGATTGGTGGAGGATCTCAGCCCCGTCAGGAATAACTTTTTGGTGAAGGTAATGGAAGATTTTCAATGGAGCTCCTTTGACGATTTCTGGATTGGCCTTGGGCCAATTGACGAACAAAAAAATGTTACTTATGCAAGTTCGCCTATGAAAGTTATTACTGACAATGCACTATGGGCAGCGTCAGGATCTAACCGATTCATTTCCTGGAGAGTAAGTGCTCAAGTTTCTAATGGCAGATGGAAAGGTGTTTCATCGAACCAAGCTGAAAAGCCTTCTGTTTGTGAAATTGATCCTGAACTTTCTGAAATGGAGTGTATGGCTTCAGGCACTTGTTTTCTCTTTAGCACCAAAAATCAAACACGAAAGGAAGCAAATACATTGTGTATGAAATATGGTCTTGAGCATCACATGATCGGGTTTTTAGCCGAGCCTAGAGATACGGAAACTTCAGCATTCATTAAAGCGAGTGCTGCCAAGTGGAAATGGAGCACAAATGGTATTCGAACCTGGTTGGGTATTTCAAGGGTGTCATCTTCAGAGTTTTTCTACTTATCAGAGTCTGACAGTGGGACACATCATGAGTATAGTAATTGGAAGGATTCCGGCACTGGCAGCACTGTGGTTGACCACTTTGGTGAGTGGTACCGGGCCTCTTCATCAAAGCACCCAGCTCTTTGCCAATTGAGCAGGACTGAAATTGTGAAATGTCCTACAGACAGTTCCTCTTGCTATGCATTTGTAACCATGCCCAAAACATCTCTTGAAGCTCCAGTAGTATGTCAAACTATTGCGACAAACAATGGCAAAGCAACTGGAAGTCTTGTACAACTAAAGGATGCTCTCCTTACCAAGTATCTTGTTTCTGAAATGAAGAAACTGCAGTGGAAAGGAAATGGGATCGATCAAACATTGAAAAACAACCCTTGGATTGGGGTCCACGGTATTTCAAATCGTGCTTACTTCGGAAAACACAATCAAAAAATTATAGGTTACTCCAATTGGATGTCATCTGTAAATTATCCGATGAGTAGTTGGAGAGCTACAATTGATCCAGCAACTGGACAATGGGATCAACCGGTGGCTGAGAACTCTATCAACCAAGCACCTTTTATTTGCGAATTGGCGGATAAAGCAAATGATTATGTATCTCTAGCAACTTGCAATGCAATCACAAGTCAAAACAATATTGATTGTGGTTGTGGATTTGAACGTGATAGTACCAATTCGTTTTGCACCAAATCATCGTATTTAGATTACAATTCATTGGTACTGCACTACCTTGATTGCGCTTTGTCATTTCAAACGACGAATGAAAAGTTCGCGCGGGGGTTAAGGCGAGTTTTTGACTGTGGAGGACCATTTGCAAGACTTGAGAGCTCCAGGATGGACACATACCTTCACGTGGAACGCAAGCAAATAGTTCTTAGACTATTGGCGATTCAAAAGAACGTAGGCACTACCATCTTAAAGGCGAGTGAAATTGTTGACTTGGAAATGTTTAGTAAGCATATGGATGTTGATCGCAGTGTTCATTCCTCTTTGTGTGTTAATCTTTGCAGCGTGGGTCAAACGTGGAACCCAAGTAACAATAAATGTGAACCTCCATCTGGAATGAGGCCTCGCGAGTTCACAGAGTATGCTCGCTCTCTGGTTGCATGTGAAGCTAGTGCAACTCAATCGCAATCAAAAATCCTTTACGAATCGGGGACACATTTACTTTTAGCGCTTACTAACGTCGCAGTGGTGAAGTACGTAGAGACGGAAGACTTGATATACAGTGTGATTCAGGATATAGGTGCTACTGCTTCATGGACAGCAGGTAAACTTGTATCAAATTCTTCTCTTCTCTCCACCGTTAGTTCTCTAGTACGAGAATTCATACTTCGTCAGGGGATGGCAGCAGAAGCCCTGAACGAGGTCCCGAAGTACTCTTCTGAATCGTTGCTGAAGGATGGAGGTACCAATACCATGAGCATCAGGAAACTGGAGCTAAACCTGAAACAAGCCGTGAACGATTACAAGGACATCGAAAACAAGGACTTACTGAAGAAAATAAGGGACGAGATTAAATACAATACAGGGGAGTTGCAAGGGGCCATCGGCACTGTAGCTTTCGGTGTTTTTGATTCTATGAAGGAAAACAGCATGGCATCGATCAAAGCATTCAACAGTGAATTGGATGAATCATCGTTGGATGTGAATGAAAAATTTAATCTTACGATAGATTCGATTCGCATAACTCAAAGACAACTAGCTTTGCTTTTGGAAAACCACGACTTGGGAGAAGTTGGATTGCTACAAGATGTTTCGGATGCATCAGAGAGATTGGTGAATGCGACTTTAAACTTGGAGAAGGCAAAGCTTAGAAGGGGACTTATTTTTGGAGTTTTCAAGATGATTGCAGCGGGTATCAAGTTGGTTAAGTCTGTACTAAGCTTTGGAACTTCCGCGCTGCAATTTTTTCGATCCGGTGGTGCTGCAGCACGGGTTATCAATCTCATAGGCAAACAATTGAAGGGTTCGGCACTGAAGATAGCTGGCGACATGGCAGCGAATAGCATAATATTAGAAACCGCAGCTCTAGATGTAAACGCACAACTGAAGGACCTAGCTGAAACTATTCCTATCATTGGTGAAATAATGGAGATTATTGAAGCCATTCAGACATTTGCAAATTATAAGAAAGAAGTTGAAGCATTAGTAAAAACAGCAGAAGAAGATATCCAACATATTAAAGTTGCTATTCAGTCGATAAGTGATACGCTAGAACAATTGGGAAATAAATTGACATCCATGCAAATAATTCTTCTGCAAACAATGACCTGGATGAATGCGTCCGACACCGATTTGGATATCCGTGATACTCAAATAGATTCGTCAATACTGCAGAGTACTTTTGTATGGGAATTGACACGAGTCCAAATAATGGCAGCATTGACAAGCGATGATGTTAAACTGTGTCCAAAAGGCTATGAAACGAATCCATACAGATCACGCCGCTTACTTCTCGAAGTCAACGATAATCCACAGTCTGAGAAATTGAGTGTAGAGTCCCATCTCCAAGTACGCCAGTATCATGAACATGCCAAAACAAACGAATTTATGGATGTCTTAAGTGTTAAAAGCGCTAAAGCAGAAGCAGCAGATGCATGGGATGACTTGGATCGAAACTGTTCTGAATTTGCTGTTGTTTTGGATCGTTTTACAAAATTTGGAGCTGCATCTCAAGACATGATCTTTGAAACCATTCGAGCGATTCGAGGTCAAATTGTACTCAAAAAACGTATGGAGGCGCTACAGAGTCACAAAACAAATTGGGGGAATGCAATGCAAAAGATGAGTACTCTTTTGAAAACTCATTCTGGATTGAATCCTGATATCGATGAAGCAAGAGTCCGGTTAGCTCAAGCGAATGTTCTATCGGGGTTGTTTCCTGTGTCGCTGGAATATGAAGCAGAAAAAACACTGTTGGACTTTTGTAGAACCATACGTTATGAATACCCAACTTTTCGATTCTCGCGAGAATCGGATGGAGTGAAGATCAATACCGACACTTGTGAAATTCAATTTTCTAGCAAAAATTCAATTCCTTCAGCAACTGAGCGCTTGGATTTGCTCAGGTCGGAGTTGTTGAGTGAAGGGAGTGGTCTGGTATCTGAGTGGAAAAAGAAATATCCTGATGACAAGTTCACGCCAAATGAGAGAAGATCCTGTGATATGGCCCAACCAAGGTTTTTAGATCAGCTTTTAGAGACCGGAGATGCTCCTCTGTTAATTTCAAGCGCATCGTTTAAACGGAGTTTCAACTGCCTTGAAAGCGCCGATTTTCGTTATATGTCTGTTGTGTTTAAGGATTCCGATGGTTTCACTATACCCTTGAAAGAGCAAGTAAGACTTACAATGGTGACAACAAATTCAAAATATTTCAAATACACCGATGATAAAATGACTGAGAAGATTGAATTCCAGCTTACACGAGCGCCTCGGGAGCTTACTTTCACATACCATACCCCAATCGGAAAATATTGCACTTCAGGATCATCTATGAATCTTGAAGATGGTTCAACTATATGCTATTCAAGATCTGGGTACGATGACGACTTCAGTCGCATACCTTTGTATGGAGAATGGCAAATGAAGATTCAAGGATGGCCACAAGGGACTAAGGCTGCTTCCATGCAGTTGCTATTCGGAGATATGAAGTTTATTAGTTGTTTTTCAGAAATTGAACCTCAGATTACAGATAGAGGGTTTTTATGTGGGCGAGATGACTTCAGGTTATTTCAAATTGCTTCAACAAGATCGCCTGTAGCTCCAACTACACCATCAGTAAATCCAACAATATCACCTGTGACAAGTACGGCAGTTCCAACTAAATCACCAGTAACTCCAACTAAGTCACCAGTGGCTGGTGTAGTAGTTCCAACTAAATCACCTACAGTACCAATTCAATCGGCATCACCAACGACGGCTCCTGCAAATATTGTCGTGCAGTTAGGACAGCGTCTAGATGGTGATACTTTGAATGGTCGCTTTGGACAATCTATTGCAATATCATCTGATGGATCAAGATTAGTTGTGGGGTCCCCTTTCGACAAAAATATTGATGGATCTAGAAATGGTTTGGTCAAGATATATGAATGGCATACTTTCAATAAGGAGTGGATTCAAATTGCACCTCAAATAGACGGACAGTGTCCTGGTTTTGGTGCCTCAGTTTCACTTTCCGCAGATGGCAAAAGAATGGTTATCGGATCTCTGAATAGCAAAGATAACAGTGGATGCGTGATTGCATATGCATGGGATGAATTATCTTCATTATGGAACCAACTGGGTAAACGAATATATGTAAACGAGGGGAAATTCGGACACGCAGTTTCTATTTCAGATGATGGGATGCTGTTTGCAGTTGGTTCCCCCAAATATGATGGTGGTCGCGGGTCCGTTAATGTATATTCATGGAGTGAAGGAGCAGGATGTATTTCTAAAGGGACTCCAATATACGGAACAAATCCTGATGAAAGGTGCGGCCATTCTGTGTCACTATCTGCAGACGGGATGGTGCTTTTTGTTGGTGCACCTTACCATAACCTTCGGGGACTGTTGAATGTTTTTCAGTGGAATGGCGATGTGTTAGATTGGGATTCATATGGCAATAGTATCAGCGGTGGTAGCGACCATGAGCTATTTGGAAGCTCAGTGTCAGCTGCACTAGATGGATCAATGGTAGTTGTAGGTGCGCCTTCGAATGGTCTTGGAAGTGGATGCACCCGAGTGTACAAATACAACACAGGTTCATTTCGCTGGGTCCAGCAAGGCCAAGATCTCTATGGAAGAAACTTTGAATCTGATTTCGGCACTTCTGTGGCAATATCCTGGGATGGTACCAGGGTTATTTCAAGCTCGCCGTATACAAGAGCTGGTGCGTTGCTGGTGTATGACTGGATTGAACGTGGATTGTATTGGATTCGAACCAACGAAGTTGTTGAACCAGAGGGAGGCCTCCTTCGCTTTGGATTCGCAGCGTCGCTCTCTCAGCATGGACAAAGGATTGCAATAGGAGCGCCACTTAGCAATAAAACAGGAGTATTCAGTGGATCAGCTCAAGTGTTTGCGATCCCCGCTCTCAATGCAACACTTGCCTCCTCCGAAACTCAGACGCCAACCTCTTCTGAAACTCAGACGCCAACCTCGTTCGCATCTTCATTATCTGGAACTCTTTCCATCTGTTGGGCGGTTTTATTGTTTCAGTATTATTGATAAATCAGGATGCATTTTAAACACAGCCAAAATCAAAATTCTATTTTAATAGACAGCCTTTGGATAGTAGCCAGAGATCAGTGGCTGGTTGCTTTAAAAATAAAAGAACAAGTATCTTGTTGGAAGAAACCAGCCTGATGGCTATCCGTGAGGGAATCAGAAGCAGCAATCTTACACAAGAAAGTATTGCGTGATCACATCCAGATAACCTATTTAACTGTTAATTAAAAACATTGTTATAAAGTCGTTTGTTAAATAACAGAAGATTAAAAATGATTCAAAATTACTTGTAGAATCTGGTTTAATCTTAATTTGAATGTTTACAGGGATTTCAAATCATCCCGTTTTAGATAGAACTTTTATTATTTTCAGCAGTTCATGAATCTATTTTAAAAACGAACCTTGTGTCGTTCACATGCTCTCTTACATCATAACTTCAGAATCCACAAGATGAATGTGGCCGCAATGATCGCTTAAGAATAAGTGAGGAAATTGCATCCTCCTCTTCGAAAGACTTTCCTCTCTTTCTTTTCCCGCCAGTCTCCCAAAATCCTGAGCATCGAAGACCCTTAGCTCCAATTTGAATGGATTTGCCTTTGCTATCTACCATGCCCTCAAAACAAGGCCATAGCTTTCTTTGCCTCAGCAAATTTAATAATTCTCTTTCTACAGGTTTTTCAAATGGACTCGATCGACCGTCCTGACAAGTTAGGTGAGAAATGAGAGATTTTCTGAATCGTTCTTGAGGAAATAGTGGCGGTTGAGGTCTAGTTATCAGCCACTCTTCGTAGCATTGCCTAGATAACACGCCGGCACAGTCAATAACGCGATTTCCATGTCGGTCCATATATATTCTGGTGTGCTGGTTGAATATCTCTATAGAGGTTCTTTGAGGTTTGGGCGATCTTCCTACTGCAGGATGAGGTAATAATTCAAATTCTGTTGGTTCGTAGCTTTGATTCGAATCTGTGCTAGTGGAGGATTGCTGTGGTTCTTCCTTCATGTGACTCAACACGTTGTCGCTGCTGCGTGGGGTTGTGGCATCATTAAGAGCTTCTCGCATCCATGTTAGGAACTGGCCAAAATCTTCTTCTTCCACTTCTGGATGCATAGGTAGTCTTTCCAATTTCGATTTTGGTTTAAACTAATTCCGCAGCATAATCCAATTTCAAATAGTAACAGGAATTTTTAATCCATTTTTCAGATTTTTCTTCCTTATTAAGCTCCGACGCGCCAATATTTTTATTGGCACTATTTATTCTCTGATGATAGTGTGAAAGCCGAAAATTGGTGAAGTATAAATAAATGGATTTATATCCGTTCAAATATTAAAATGCGACACCCTTACAGCGCTTTATATCCCAATTTTTCAATAGGAGTATCTATCAAAATCATTAGAACAGTGTCACGCCCCTCACTGGCTCGAAAAATGGTGGTAAGGTCCCCGCATGTCTTATTCGGAACGACCCCCTACATATGTAACTGATATATTTGATGAGTTATTTGAAGCCCACTTGCAACTCGAGGAAACGGCGGGACGAAACTTTAAAGAAGAAGAATACACCAAAAAGGAATATTTCGTCTAGAAGAATTCGTATTGAAATTGATACTGCGATGAATATGCCACCATCTTCCAAATCTGAAAGCCAAGTTGACTGCAAATTCCTTGAAGGAGATATTGAAGAGACCAGTGCATACAGTCTACACAAGTCCGCCATAGCGAATTCGGTTTTCATTGCTACGCAAGCAGAGCGACTGCGGCGTTTGAAAATGTCTGAATTTCACAATTTAGAGTCACCCGAAAAACAGCCGTCAGACTCAATAGACGAAAATTTAAGCCTATTTCTGGAAAGTCTTATCATCATAAAGGAGTCGATAGAGGTTGAAAATACAGAGAGAGAGGTTGAAAATACAGAGAAAGAGCCTCAAAAATTGGAAGTAATAGAACAGAACGTTGATATTACAGACCAAGAAAATATTCGAAACGACAACTCAGTCACTTCTTTTTCTGTTCAAAGTGAGCTATCAAAGACCGACAATAACATACCCAATACAGATCAAAGCATTAGCTCAAATGTAGAAAAATGTACGGGGATTCAATTCCGTTGTCGCAAACGGATCGTTCTTCATTCCATCTAAATAAATTATGGTTCAATTTTTAGTTTTTCGCCATTTGTAATACCAGTTCCGTCTTTCGGAGGTCTTTCAACTCTTCCTTTTTTACAAGAGCAGCCAACACCGCAAGGAATCCCATAATTAAACCGGAGAAAACTTGGAGCCTTAAAAGTTAGATCGTCGTCAGTTCGAAAGGATTCGACATAGTCTATCGTCAACTCGGTACCCGGTTTAATATGATCTTTTGGTACGACATAGCAGGCAGCTCCTACAAAATTCATGCCACAATTTGGTTTACAAGAATGATTCATGAACGAAGGACCGCCATAGAGCGCAGAACTATCTGGACCTCGAATGGAATTCACGTGCATGGCTTGTATGGTGTTCATGAAAAGTTTTTCCATATCTTCAAGGATCGTATGGTCCAATTTTTCAACTTTGCACACATTTAAAACATTATCTCGAGAGCAACTATTCCATTGGTCCCTAGAATCGTCTTCAAAGAGCTCGCCCGTCATGGGTTTCGCCATGCTATCCATAATAAAAGCTGTCTGATTTGTAGACAAAATCTGCTGCTCAGTAATAAACCTTATAATAAGTCTCTCAGCTATATATCCAAACCATCTCTTATTATCGGTTGGCTTTCCTTTTGCAAACTTCGTGTGAGTATCCAGTGCTTTCAAGTATACTTGTGCAAACATTTGAACTTCCGGGATTTCAGTTTCACAACCAAAGCATCCCTTGTCCTTAAAGCATAGAGCGCATTGATTAAGAGCTGTAAGCTGAGGGCTTCTCCATGCGCTTGCTAAGGGAAGGAAGGGACCAACAGGCACGCCTTGTCGCAGCTTCTCTGCTGCAATAAGAGCTCTACCTCCACCCTTAATTTTACTGGCCCCGATTCTTACAGATGGTGTTGCAAAGCATGTCAGTTCAGTCAGTAAAGATAACATTTCCTGAAGAACATTCGGCGGTGCATGCTTGGGTGCCATCCGTTCAACAAGTATGTAGGGGGGGCTTTACGTTTCCCTCATTTTGCAACTTGTACGATAAACTGCATTGGAAGCTTGGCATATTTGTACGGCAGGCGTGTTTCTGTTGTGAATAGTTTCAATCCTTACAAGGAGAAAAACGGTGGTCATTTTACTTGTTTTTCAGTCATGGAATTGGATTTTCTGTCGAAGTTCTGTTTCTCTCTGGTACCAGCAAATGAAATACAAAGGTGCCATGGACTCATCAAGTAAGCAACAAACCAAACAAGCAACATACCAAATAAGCAGCCTTATTCGTTCGATATAGTGGATTGAAGATCAAGTTGAAGAAACAAGACAGTGGCGAAGAATAGGTCACATTTGGAATGAGTGAACTTAATGTGTTTGGCAGGAGAAAATCTTCAGTAAAGCTTTTCCCCTTTGGATGTAGAAGCGAAGAAAGTAGTTCTTTTATATTTAAGTTGTTGATTGTTTCTTGGAGCATGATAATAGAGGGACAAGGTTATGTTTACGCCAAGTACAAGTCCATTTTCGATCGTGCCTTTATTTAATTAATTAATTAATAAAATACTACAGATGACGATTTATTACTATTTTGGTAACCATTAAACCTTTTTCTTCATCAAGATACTCGTTTAAGAAATATCAATTGGATGCTTCTATCCACTACTAGGTGCATTTTAGAGTGAATTTCGACCAAGTACTGTGGTACTAAGGTACCATACAATGTATTATTTTCAAAATATTTATCACATTGATTCATACCATGAACTGCGCACAAATAGAATTCCTTGCCGAAGAAGAACCTGTTTATATCGTCCCTAATTTTCGAGAGGAGGTGCTGAACTTCATAGCCGGTGACGTAGGTCCGTTCATTCCAGGGGCTCCAATCAAGGTGCCGCTCTGGCTGGCCATAAGTCTGCGGAAACAAAACAGATGCAGAATACAGGTACGTTTGAAATACAATTCGAATTATTGCGTTAACAATGATTCAGTGTCCTGATTGGCTCTTGGTAGAAAACCTTCGTGCGCTTAAAAAGCTTGAAAAAACATCTGGATTATCAGTTTTACATAAAATACCTGAGCATTATATGGAGATAGCTTTTCAAATATTACAGCATGCATCAGAAGACATTGAGAAGGTTCAGCAAGTTCGATCTTTGCTGGAAGACATTGAAAACCTGCGACAGCATAAAATACGAGAGGGTCTCCATAAAATGGCAGAGGAGGAAGGCACCGAAGCCCTTCATTTCCTAAAACTCAACAATGCTTCGGCCATGGAGATTAATTCTATCAGACCCATTTTACTTTTTACTCTTGAAAAGTTCCACAAAATGTATCTAGAAGGGACAGAAGCGATCCTGGAGTCTAAAAATAGGTTCGAGTACACTCCTATCAATGTAAATCGGACAATGGCACCACAATACCAAAGGACGCAAGACACTGGAGTTACAATTGATTCAGATGATGATTTTGAAATATCTCAAGCCGATGGAAACCGACTTCAGCGCAATCGTGACTAGACTTGATTCCTATTTGATTGTTTAATTGTTCTGGTTATATCTTTTTTAATTGTATTACATGAAAGCGGCCTCAGGAATAGCCGAGACACCAAAATTAGCGTCAATGGAAGGCATTATGGGCGATTCATCGGAAGTCATTTGGTCCTGGATGTAATTGAATTGATCCAATGACCAGCGGCAGCAAGAGTTCCACTTAACTTTAAACGGTGGAAATTCTGTAACAGGTTCTAGCACTTTCATTACGTTTAGTCTTTTGCTGACGAACTATCATTGCTCGTGCTTTTACAGGAGCAAACGATGTTCAGAAGAAGCGCACTATATCTAGCATCTTCCACCCCATTTATTGAAAATACCAGGGCTTCGAGAGAAACCTTTTTTAACATCGAGTCCGTAGGTAGCTGCTCACTTTCAATCCACTACATGTTCCTTATTATCACTCACAACTCAGTTGTAACAAATAAATTTTTAAACGGGTCTCATTAACTTTCGACGACAATCGAATCGGAATTCTCGATAAATTTCTTTCCCATGGATGTCTTTATTTAATTAAAATAGGTCATTATATGTTCGAGGTGCGAGGGTTTCGTCATTCATAATGATTTGATTGATTCCTTCTCTTTATTTAATTAAAACAGGTCATTATATGTTCGAGGTG
>Ga0105055_10004891_pt1 | contig 19249 bp, 11 predicted proteins | sample BON03_FD_78090 | JGI IMG/M metagenome (GOLD analysis project Ga0105055, IMG submission 78090) | Freshwater microbial communities from Lake Bonney liftoff mats and glacier meltwater in Antarctica - BON-03 | ecosystem: Environmental > Aquatic > Freshwater > Ice > Glacier meltwater | place: Lake...
AACTTACCCAAATAACATCCTTATTATTGTGTTTACCAAGCAGCGCTGTAATAGGGGATTTAGAAAATATTTTAGTATCTATGGTCATAAATTAAACCTACGCATATTGCATTGTTGCATATATAAGGCAAAAAAACACGCAATGCGTATATTGTATATCTAATATTTAATATACTGATAATAAGTAATTTAGGGTACGTTAAATTTATTTGGTGAAATGGTTATATTGCGTATATTTGTATGTTGCCTGCAAGCTAAAAAATAACCGAAACACAATATGGAACCAAAAATTTGGATTAGTAAAATAACATTTAGTGACAATACAACTATTGAATTTGAAAGTAAGGACATAATTGTAATTGTAGGTCCAAATAACTCAGGCAAAAGTGCTTCTTTGAAAGATGCTTCAAACTTTTTAAAAACGCAAAACACAAAAAGTAAGGTTATTAAAGCAATTGAATTTTCAAAGAGCGGTTCTGAATTAGACTTAATAGAATATCTAGAAAAAACTTCCAAAAAAGAATTTACAAGTAATCCAGAACCTTATTATAACGGAATGGGATATAGAATCTACGGAGGTGATGTAAAAACTTGGTGGAACGATATTTCGTCAGGAATAAATGATTTATCAATTGTGTTTTCTAAAAATCTTACAACCGAAGAGAGATTAAAAGCTGCTAATCCTGCATCAAATATAAAACTAACAACAGAATCCCCTAAACATCCAATAAACGTACTTCAAAAATCAGATGAAATCGAAAAACAGTTTAATCAATATTTTAAACAAGCATTTGATTTAGATTTAATTGTACATCGAAATGCTGGCAATGAAGTTCCATTATATGTTGGTAGCGCACCTAACCTGATAAGTGGGCAAGATAGACTTTCTGAATCTTATCAAATTGAGTTAGAAAAATTGGATTTATTACACGAACAAGGAGATGGAATGAGAAGCTTTGTTGGAGTTTTACTAAATGCTTTTATTGGTAGTCAAAACTTATTATTTATAGATGAGCCAGAAGCATTTCTGCATCCACCACAAGCTAAACTTTTAGGTAAAATGTTGGCAACAGATTTACCTTCAAATACTCAACTTTTACTTGCAACCCATAGTCTAGATTTCTTAAAAGGCTTATTAGAGGGCAGTTCTAAAAATTTAAAAATAATACGAATTCAACGAAATGGAAAAATCAATAATGTTAATTCACTAAATAATAGTGAAATTGATGCAATATGGAGTGATTCATTATTAAGACATTCCAACATTTTAGATGGTTTATTTCATACAGATGTAATCATTTGTGAAAGTGATTCTGACTCTCGTTTTTACTCTGCGGTTCTATCTGCTGAAAATGAAAAAAAAGGATTATCAAACTCGGACACTCTTTTCATTCAATGTGGTGGCAAACACAGAATTCCGACTGTAATAAAAGCGTTGAAAAAACTAAATGTTCCTGTAAGCGCAATATGTGATTTTGACGTCCTAAATGATAAAAATCCTTTAAAAGATATTTTCGAAGAGTCCGATGGAAAATGGAAGGAAATTGAGAAAGATTGGAAAATTGTTAAAGATGCTATAGAGTCAAAACGACCTGAATTAGAAGTTGATGAGTTAAAAGGAGAAATTGATGCAATTTTCGATACAATAAGTGAAAAAATAATGCCTAAAGAAAAGATAACTGCAATTGGAAAATCTTTGAAAAAAGCATCAGCTTGGGCTCACGCCAAACAAGTTGGAAAATTATTTATTCCAAGTGGACAAGATACACAAGCTTATGAAAGATTAATATTAAACCTTAAATCAAAGAATGTTTATGTCGTAGAATCCGGAGAATTAGAAAGCTTTGTGAAATCTGTTGGTAATCACGGTCCTAAATGGGTAAACGAAGTTTTAACAAAAGATTTGATAAATGACCCAGAAGTGGAATCAGCAAGGAAATTTATGGCTGAAATATCCCAAAAATAAAAAGCCAGCAGGCAACAATGTATATAAAAAATAGGCGAAACAGTAATAAATTCAAGGCTTTTGGCTCGTATCTAACTTTGTGCTTAACCGAAAGTTTCGTGCTTCGAAATCGCCTACTTTTCATATACTAACCGTTATATGATATGCTACGAGACCCGAACTAAACTCAAAACGAACCAAGTAACACGACTTAATAATGTTTGAAGATATCTTTAACAGCAAGAAGAAAAAAGAAAAAGAAAAATTGCATCAAGAGCGGGAAGCCGCTCTTGATGCTAATTTACATAAAACGACAAAGGTTCAGGAGCAGAATGCAGAGGTTCAAGGGAAAAATACCGAAATTCAGAAGTCAGCAATGGAAATTGCCTGGAAGAACCAAGAGCTAAATGAAAAACTTACACAACTTGTTTTAGATAACGAGAGAACAAAAAACATTTTACTTGAAAGAGAAAATAAAATCAAAACAACCAATGACGAATTAGAGGAAAGAAAAAAAGAAATAAGAAAAGAAGAAATTGAAATCATTGCACGAAAAGCCGAAACAAGAAAGAACGAGCAACTTGCAGACGAGCAACTAAAAAAACTTGATACGGAAACTAAAAAAATAGCAGGAAGAGAAAGCGAAGCAGAGAAAGTAAAAGAAGAAGCTGAAAGCGATAAAGAAAAATATCAAACCCTTTATGACGAGTTAGAAGTTGATAAAGGCAACACCAAAACTTTAGAAGAAGAAGCAAGAAGAAAAAACAAAGAGGCGGACGAAAAAACAGCAACAGCTAATGCAATCTTTGAAAAGTCAAAAGTTATAGATGAAGAAATTAAATCAAAGGAGGCAAAGTTTGAAGAATACCGAGAAACCATTGAGAAATCACTCAAAGAAAAAATTGAAGAATATGAGAGAAGGCTTGCAGACCTCGATGCAGTTAAAGGAATAGTTGACGATATAAAGTTTGACGATAGCGAAGATGGTAAGCAAGCAAAAATTATAGTTAAGGAAACTATTAGACAAGCAAAGAAAGCCCTTACTGATATTAAAACAACATTTGATGAACTGGACGAAAAGTATGCAAGTGGCACATTCAAAGGTTTTAGCACTCCTCTCACAGAGATTGACAAATATTTTGAGGAATTAAAAGCTCAATACTTACAGATAAAAGAACACATCGCATCAAATGAAAATTTACCTCAATCGGTTTCTAAATGGTTAAATGTAATTGAAGATTGTATTGAAAGTGCAGATAGAAGCATTAAATCTTGGGAGTTTTCAGAAGCATATCGCAATATTGTTTTCGGAATATCTGCTTGCAAAAACTACGAACTGCTTTTGACAATATTAATGGATTGGGCTGGTTCAACTTCAGACGAAACAAGCGAAGCAGAGGAAGATGAATTCGTTGATTGGTATATTATTCTGGAAGTTGAAATAGATGCAACAGCAGCAGAAATTAAAAAGCAGTTTAGAATTAAAATTAAAATCTATCATCCTGACAAAGCACCCGAAGATAAAAAGGAAGAACATCATAAAAAATCAGCAGAATTAAATGAGGCTTACGAAATATTAAGCGACATTGAAAAACGTAAAGCATTTGATGAGAAAAGAAATAAACGAAAACAAAAAACATAATTATGAGCGAAGAAAAAAAAGGACTTAATCTTCCCACAATCAAAAAGGGAACTGATTTAAGCAAGCAATCAAAAAAAGGCATTACATCATTAGACTTAAATAAAAAAAGTTCAGTTAGTTCAATATTGCAGTCGGAGAGTTCGTCAATTCAAAAGGATATTTTGAAAGCGGAAAGTGGGCTTGATTTGGTTTTGGTTGGCGACCTAACAACTTCTATGACATCATACCATAAACTTCTTAAAGATAAATTCAAAGAGTTATGCAAGGAATTATTTGCCATGATCCCAAACATGAGAATAGGTATTATTTTTTATTTAGACCATGATAGTCATTTGCCCTATGTTACTCGAGTTTCTAAATTGAGTAAGGACATTGAACAACTGCATCATTTTATAGAAAGCACTCCAGTATCACTTGACGGCAATAATTCTTTTGATGAAGCGGTGGAAGATGCTTTCAATGATATTGTAAACTTAAATTGGCGTGAGGTTGGTTCAAGGTCAGTAGTTCTTTTTGGAGACGCACAACCTCACGAACCCGAAGAGAATAAATATCATCATAGTTATTTTGAACTAACCAAACAAATGTATCAAAGCAAGATTATTGTCAATAGTGTTTATTGCGGACAGGAAGGATATTCAGACCAGCAATTACAAAATTTGATGAATACAAACGTTGGGGATTTTACAAACAGGGTTTCACGACTTGGTCATCCTAATTTCTTTTCTTGGGTTGCAAATGTAACGGGCGGGATGGTATTAGGCGTTCAACACATTGAGGACTTGGTGGACATTATAAAGGCATCTGCTGCTAAAGACTCTGGACACTTGGACGAGCTTGAAAAAGAAATGAAAAAATCTTCTCCGAGCAAACTCAAACTAATTGAAGTTGCACGAAAAGCAGAGCAAAGAAAAAAACTTGGTGGCGACAGAAAAATGCTGACATAATATGACGACAGACAACAGCACATCATATAACAGCACCTACAAAAAATTGGTGTTTCAGTGCTCCGCAGACACATTTGTGGTTAATCAAACATTGGTTCTCCGCATCAACATTTGTGGTAAAAATCGCCAACTTCTTGTAGCTTAAAACCGACAAACTGTCTAAGTACTCAAATCAAGGCCCTGAGAATTGCATAGTTGAAAAATTTTAAAGATAAATATCCGATTGTTTGAGTATTTTTGTAGAGTAATTAGACAGACTGACGTTATAAGCAACTATAAAGACATAGTGCAAACAAAAACAACTGACAAAATTTGAGCGACAATCACACATATATTTTACTCGCAGACAAACCAAGGAAAGGTGCAAATACTGAAGCTGGTTTTTTAATCATTGACCATTTTTTTCTAAACAAACGATCTCGAAAAAAATGGAAAAATGACAATCAACTTTATCAAATAAACGGTCAGGACAAAGGCGGAAATACTATAGTAAGTAACCCCATAAATTATTTAGAAATAGCAAGACACATAAGAGAAAAAGGACACTTTAGTTCAGACGAGTTTAACCTTCCCGAAATACAATGTTTTTGGCTTGACTTTTCGCTGGACTACAAAATATATTGGCACAAATTTGACGACACAGCACCGGAAGGACTTGCGGTTTTTGACGGTGTGACCAAACAACAATACGGTGATAAATATCCTATTTCGCCAAAGCTTATAAGAGAAGGACATTCTTTTACGACCTTACAACCACAACTATTACATCGAATCATTAAACAACGCAAAGACTTAATTTCAAAATCAAATCTTGCACTTTCGGACGATTGGTTTTTTGACCTAAGGACTTTAATTAATGACACAGTTTCAATTGTTGAAATAACGTTGAACCAACTCTACATTAAAGCTGAATACGACCCACTTCCGGGTTGGACATTTGACAAAGAGAAACTGAAAGAGAGATACGCAAGAAAATTTGAAGACAAACTGGGCTGGGTTTATAAAATTTCAGGCAAACACTTATGTGCGGAAAGTTACGTGCCAAGTTGTAATAAATTACGCGAGTTGCGAAACCACATGATGCACTTTGACCCGCCATCATTGATAGTAACAATTGAAGAAGCAACTATATGGTTAAATCAGATTATTGATGTTGGTTGGCTATTAATTAAAATTAGACAAGCGATTGGAGCAGAAATTTCTTTGCAACTTATAAATTTTATTTTGCAGAAAGAAGCAATCTTTAATCCTGAGAAAGACTATGCGAAAAGATTACCAATTGGGACAGGAAATGCCGACTATGCCTCATCAACATGGACAAAAGAACAATAAAAAATGGAGACGACATTTAAGCGGAAAGAAAGAAGGGCAGCTGCTAAAAGCACCTACAAAAAATTGGCGGTTCAGTGCTTAAACGAAGCTCTGTGCTTCGTATCAAGTTTTGTGGCGGCATATACTTTAGTGCATCGAAATTCGCTTCTTCGCCAACCGCCAAAACGTTAGCGGTAATTTTGGACGACACTACAACATCAACAGACAACGATAAAAAATGGCACTTTCAAACATAGAGATAAAAAAGGTTGACGACTGGGACAATTTGAGATATACAATTAACAAGTATTTTGCTCATTGGCCAGAATATATTTTCAGAGGACAGGCACAAGACAACTGGCTATTAGAATCAACTTTGACGAGAGCATTAAAGAAAATCAATTCGACAGACAAAGAAGATATTGTAGCTGAACATTACAGACGGTTTCGACTTGAGATAAGAGGAAGACGTGGTGACAATCCCAGAAGTTTAAATGAAAATGAAACTTGGGCTTTGGGTCAACATTTTGGACTTTATACACCCCTTTTAGACTGGACAGAATCACCTTGGGTCGGCATTTTCTTTGCGTTAACAGGTAGCGAAAAATCCGAAACTGGTTATCGAGCACTATGGGCTTTACACACAAAGGACATCGAAAGTATTAATACAGCATATAAATCTAAAGGGATAACAAATGACATGGTAGAATTAATTGAACCTATCATTGACGAAAATAGCAGACTCGTAAATCAGCGTGGACTTTTTACGAAAATTCACTTCGAGAATGAAATAGAAAAATGGGTAACTAATGCTCCAGACCTTGGTGACTGGATAACACTTTACAAGATTACTTTTCCAGACAGTTTAAGACAACGAGCAATTTTATATTTAAATCTTATGAACATAAATCATTCAAGTTTATTTCCCGACTTATTTGGCAGCTCAAAGTTTACCAATCAAAGACTTTTACAGACAGCCTATTTGGACGAACTCAAACGGAAAGATTTAGATGGAACGACCGATGACGAAGAATAAAACTACCGCTAACATCAGTGCTTGTTGCACAACTAAAAAGGAAGCAATTAAGCTTAAAATGCAAAAAATACTGAACATCAACCTATTGAAAAATTAAATATTGCGAAAAATTTAGATAAATTCGCAATATTGTAGTTGTGCAACAAGCACAGCACCTACAAAAAATTGGCGATTAAGTGGTTAAATGAAGCTTTACTCATTCGTGTTGGTTTTTTTGGCATTCGTGAGCCCTTCGGGGTTGTGCTTTGTATCAATCCCGATAGCAATCGGGAGTGGTGGCAGACAGTTTAGTGCTTCGAAATCCGCTTCTTCGCCAATCGTCAAACTTTCTAATTACTCAAATCAAGGCCCTGAGAATCGCACGGTTGGAAAAATTTAAAGGTAAGTATCCGTTTGTTTGAGTATGTTTGTGGAGTAATTAGACGGACTGCCGTTGTAAGCAAGTCTAAAAAACGACAGTGCAACCATAAACAGACGACTAAAACATAAACGAATTAACAAATACAAACCATTTTGATAGGTGACCAACATACAGACCATATTTCAAAAGAACATCGACTAAGCCGACACTCATTGCCGACACTTCTGTATTTTATATTTTCCCCAACGTACAATTTTTTAAATTCAATTTTAGCCAGCCGCATCCCGAAAGCTTTCGGGAGCATATTTAGTTCTGCCCCGAAACACAAAGCCGACCCTTCGGGAAAACCAAAAGAGCCACTTTTTTGCCAACGCACCAGTAACTTATTCCTATATTTGTCAACACAATAATATTATAATGGCAACACAATGTGGTGAACGAATAAGAGAGCTGAGAACGAAGCAGAATATGCTTCTGCGGCAGCTTACTTCTCAATTGGATGAAGACACTTCAATCATTAGCGAGATTGAACGAGACGATAGACAAATAAAACGGGAACTAATACCCATTCTTGCCGAAATTTTAAAAACGGATAAAGACCAATTGCTAACGCTTTGGTTAGCCGACCAAATTTATGCAGTTGTCAAAGATGAAAAATTTGCCAATGAAGCAATCTAAGCAACAGAGAACAAAATGAAAATTAAGAAGAAAAAAAAATAGTGAAAATAAATTCAGACATAAATGTTTTAGGCAGTCTACCTGATTGGAACTTGATAAAAGTTTTTCTTTCAGAAGATATGGCTTCCATCCAAGAAAAAGGCGGGATACATACCTACACTGCTATCAAAACAGATAAGTCTGTAAAACGATTTGAAAAAGCCATCAAGGCTACTTTTTTAAGTTTCAAAAACTCCAATTCAGAATCTATTTTTCAATCGGTAATAAAGGAGAATGCAATTTCAACTGAAGTACTTTTACTTTTATTCTGGAACGCTTCTGTCAATAATGAATTATTAAACTACTTGAATACTAAAGTTTACTTTCCTGCTTTTTATAGTGGTAGGGTATCAATTAAAAACGATGAAATAGTTGCTTGTATAAAAGATTTGAAAGAATCAGAAGATGATTTAAAAAAGTGGTCTGAAATTACAATAACTACAACAGCTTCAAAATATCTAACACTATTAAAGAAGTTTGGCTTAATGGAAGGCTCTGTCAATAAAAGCATCACCCATCCACATTTATCGGATACAATGTTTGTTCTATTTGCTTACTGGTTGTCAGCTATTTCAGATAAGCCAAATCTATTGAACAGTGAGTGGCTGCAATATAGTTTCAACGAAAAACAAACTTTTATCGACAGGCTATTAAATAAAAAGTTCTCAAAATATTTTAATGTGGTTTACACTGGAGATAATCTTAGTATAGAACCAACAAAACCTTATGAATCAATTTATGAGCACAGTACTAAATCCTGAACATATCATAACGCAAGTAAAGCGATTGGTAGAATCAGACAAGCGGTCTGAAATACGACTCAATGCAAATGGAGGTAACTCTATTTTGTTGGTTTGTCCTCCCAATTTAGAGCACCAGTTCATTGTGAAATTAAATGATCTGATGGGTGCAGATTATTCAATCATTGATCTTGATGAACTTCTTATTTCTTTTGTTGAAAGCAACCAAAACCATTTAGCTGATATGTTTGATTTGCTGCGGGGTTCAGTACACCAAATTTTTAAAGCACCTGAAGGCGAAACAGGACCCGACCTATTCTCTATTATACTTTCTGAAATTGAGAAGGCATACAATGAAGATAAAATTCCGGTGATGATTCACTCAGGTGCATTGTATGGAAGTGGCATTGATAGTATCCACCTAATGGAAAGTGAATTGGTAATGAAATCAAAAAAACCTTTAATCATTTTGTATCCAGCAACCCAAGAAGGTGACCAATTAATGTTTCTAAATTCTCGTCCAGCATCTAAGTACAGATGTATGATTGTTAACTAAAGAATTAAATAAAAATGAAGATAAAAGACATCCTAACAATAGATTTAACCGAAGACATTAAAAACGTCATCGACTTAGAAGATATTTCCGAAAAAGAAATACAGACTGAAATTGAAAGCTATATCGTTACAGATGGTTTAGCAAGAGAGTATGCAGATTTTGTAGGTATCTACACATCTAATATTCTTGAAACAGGTGTATGGATTTCAGGTTTCTATGGTTCAGGTAAATCATATTTTGGTAAGCTATTGGGCTATATGTTGAGTAATCGTATAATAGCCGGAACACCTGCAAGAGATAGAATCATTCAACGTTTTATAGGGATAAATGATGAAGCCTTAGTGAAAAATGCTTTATCCAGATTGGATGCTATAGATTCAAGAGTTGTATTCCTTGATATTGCCAAACAAGACACCTCAAAGGGCTTAGCTTTCACACTTTTCAGAAATTTGCTCAAGTCACTTAGTTTGCCTGAAAATGAGCACGGTATATTTTTGTTTCAGTTAATGTTAAGCGAAGGTAAAACTGCTGTACAAGACTTTATTTTTGATTCCACAGGCTCAGATTGGTCTGAATTAAAAACAAGTTCTTTTAAATATGCAAAAGCCATCAAAGAATTGTTTATTAAAAAAGGAAACACCGATGCAGATTACGACAACCTAATTACAACGATTCGCAGGGATATTGACCAGTTTAGTGCTGCTCGATTGAGAGAAGAAATAAGCAACTATTTACAAGTTGAAAAAAATGAAAAAGTAATTTTTCTTTTTGATGAAGCCAGTGAAGCCATTAATCAGAAAAAATTCAACTTATTGGACTTAGAAGGTGTTAGCGAATCCCTTTCTTCATTAGGCGGTAAGGTTTGGACTATTGCCATTGCTCAGGAAAAATTAGATGATGTTATTAATAACTCCAATGTAAGTAAAGCCCAACTCACAAAAGTTACCGACCGTTTTAAAACTAAGATTCACCTCGAAGCAACCGAAGTTGGTGTAATCATTCGCAACAGGCTATTGAAGAAAACCGAAACAGGTATTCAAAAACTCACAGAACATTATAAGAAAAATTCAGGAAAAATTGCTGACCACGCCTCTATTCACGGTGCAGGTATCTGCAAAACAGATAGTGCAGAAAACTACGCTACTTATTACCCCTTTTACAAGTATCAGTTCGACTTGCTTCAAAACTTCCTTTTTGGCACAAAGGGTTATGCTTCTACCAAAGTAGCAGCACGGGGAATGATTATAACTACTTACGATATTCTAAAGCAGGAAGTCCAACACACAGATTTGTTTCATACCGTTACAGGTTGGCACATTGCTAAAGAAGGTCAACCTCAGCCACCTGTACGTTTGGTAAGCCGATACGATAATGCAGAACGAATATTGTCCGAAGCTGGTTCGCCTATTTCTGGCAGAAAATTGTTAGAAACCATCAATTTTTTAACAGAGGCAGAAGTGACGCCTTCTACTTTGCCTAACATTATTAAATCCTTCATCAGCGACCCTGACGAGCAGTTTAAAGTACAGGATGATATAACAAAGGCACTTGAAATATTGACAGAAGCAAAAGTGTTGTTAGACACCAACAAAACATACCGCATTACATCAGATATTGAACAACGTTTGTTGGATGAAATGAATGGTTTCACTGTTCAGGGCTTCGTAAAAAAGAAGCAATTAGTTACCGCATACAAAGCTGCTCAGTTCACAAAAACGATAGCTAAAGTAACAGATACCGGGTTACAGTTTGACTTCTTTATCACAACTGATAATGATGATGAATTGACTACTCCAAATCTGAAATACTTAAAAGTAAAAGTTAAAAGTGTTTACAATATTTCAGACAGCCGTTCCACAGATATTGATGCATTAAAAGTGCAGCATCAAAACGATAAGGATCTATTGTGGTTAGTTCCGGACAACAGCTATTTTAAAGAATTAGACCGCTTAATTGATGAAGTAGAACGTACTACTTATTTGGAGCAGAAATACAATAATCCAAACTCAGAAGAAGGTAAAATTCTCATTAGTTTCTCAACTGCAAAAGGTGAAAAGCAAAATCGTATCAAAGACTTGGTTGAAGATTCCTTGTTAAACGCAACAGCCATTTATTTATACAATACACTGCAACTAAATAAGGACAATTGGCAAACAACCTTGCAAGCTCAACAAAAGCAAATTATTCAGAACGTATATAGTAAGCGTTTGGGTTCGCAACTAAGCGACAGTGTAGCTGCTGCGGTTATCAAAGAAGCCAATAATGCAAGGTTAAAACAGTATTTCACAGGAAGCGACTTTGCTTTTTTTGATGCACAGGGTAATTTTATTGGGGAAAACCTAAAGGTTTCCGAAGAAATTCTATATAAGATTAGAAACACTTTTGTAGATGGTACAACACTTGAAAAGGATTTAGAGCAACCTCCTGCTGGCTTCACATTTGGTACTGTTATATCTTCTGTTGCAGCATTAATGAGAGCAGGTAAAGTAATTGCCAAATATAATGGTGTAGAAAAGTTCTCTTGGCGTGACGATGGTGTACCAGCCATTTTTAATGCAGCCAGAGAGTTTCGTAGAGCCACTTTCAAAGCCGTTTCTAAATCACTTTCTGCATTGCAGAAGCAAGAGTTAGCACAATTTCTATTGGATATTGAAGCTGAAAAATATATTGGTCACAAAATAGATTACAACACCAATGATTTTGAATTGGTTTCAGCCGTAAGAGATACAGCTAAACACTTTGCTGATAAAGTAACTACACTGCGAAATAGCGAAAAGGAATTTGATAAATTATTTCCAAAGGCAGATGAGAACGCCACCTTTATTGGTGGTTTTACAGGTGCAGTAAGTGAAGCCAACTACATAGATAAGGCTGTTGAATTTTTAGCTTCTAAAGATAAATTTTTAATTGCCTTGCAGGATATTGAAAAGGTAGAGAAATTCATCAGAAATAATTTACCCAAAGTAAAAGAATGGATGGGTTTTGTTATTGCAGTACAAGATGAATTAACCAAAGCGGCAATTAGTAACACCAACATACAGCAACATAGAGCAGATTTTGATACCCATTTAACCGGTGATGTAATTAAAAACTTTGCTGCTTTGCAACAGTCATCTCAAAAAACCAAAGATGAATACCACAATCTATTTAGCCAAGCAATGAAAGATTGTGCTGTAAAATACATAGAGATAGATGCAAATGCTGTTACATTAATAAAGGCAATTGATGCTTTGCCCGAGGGATTAAATACCCTTGCTTTTACCAAAGCAAATGCACTAAGCCAATATGCAAAGCAAAGAACCTTGTCTGCAATTTCCATCGACTTTGATGTAAAAGACAAACAAAGCAGATTCACTTTTTCCGAAGTGCTTTCATTCATTGATTTGTATCCGAGCAAAAAGGCAGAGATAGAAATAGCAAGTGCCGGTTTAATAAAAACAAAACCACCGGAGCCACAACCGGGAGCACTACCAAATCCAACAGTGAAAAAGTACTCGGTTAAATTACCGAACTCAAAAATGAAAGTAGCCGAATATAAATTTTGGTTGCAAGGCGAATTACAAAAATTGGCTTCTGCTTCTGATAATGATGAAATAGAAATTAACTAAGATGAAACTATCCGAACATACCGAACATATACGCCAACTCATAGACCAAGCATTCCGCAATCGCTTGGGTAGGATGGGCATCAATGAAGGGCAATTATCCCCTTTGGAAACAATTCCACAGGAATATCAAAGTGAACGCAAACGAATGGAAACGATTCGTGAAGTGTTTATTGCTGAAACCGGAACCATTGCCGATGCTTACGAAAAATTGGTAGAAGAACTCACGTTCACTTTGTTCAATCGTTTGGCAGCACTCAAAGTGATGGAAGCTCACACCTTGCACCCAGAAATTGTAACACAAAGAGAAAGTCACGGTGGTCGTTCCTTTGCTCATTTGGCTTGGTTGGAGCAAAATACTAATGGACGAAATGAAGAAGCAGAAGGCTTACGACCCTTTTTGGAAGACCAGTTGCAAAAATTATCTGGTGATATTCCTTTATTCAGTCCACAGCACCCATATCACCTATTACCAACTGCCATAGAACTGCAAAGCATCATCAATGCTTTTAATGAGGTAGAAACCGACACACAAGTAGAAAACGAAATATGGCAAAGTGATGATGTGTTGGGTTGGTTATATGAAAGCTATAACAACTACAAAAAAGCAGCCCATAAATTAAGTGGCGATAAAACAGAATACAACAAAGTAAGCATCCAAAGTCAGGTGTACACACCTCGTTGGGTAGTTCAGTTTTTAGTAGATAATAGTCTGGGCAAGCTCTACTTAGAAATGTACCCTGATAGTGAAATCAAAAACAAGTATAAGATTGCAAATGCACCAAGCACTCAAACAAGAGAGCGTAAACCATTAAACGAAATAAGAATGATTGACCCTTCCACAGGATCGGGCAACTATTTGTTATATGGCTTTGATGTGTATTACGACTTATACATAGACCAAATTGAAAACTATGGTGCAGATTACAACGAAGCAGACATACCCAAACTAATAATTGAAAATAACTTACACGGAGTGGACTTAGACGACCGTGCCATACAGTTGGCTCAGTTGGGTTTATACATAAAAGCAAAACGCAAAAAACGTACTGCTAAATTGGAGCATTTCAATATTGTTAGTTCCGATTTCTTCCTACCTACTTACGATGAAGTAAAACATTTGTTTGAAGATGGAAACGTAGGAGAAAAAGAACGTAGCATTATTGCTGACTTATGGGAAGACCTTCAAAATGCCCATAAATTTGGTTCTCTTATTCGTTTAGAAGAAAAGATGAATCTGAAATGGTTTGGAACAAAACAAAAAGATGATGCCAACCAAGTAGTACTATTTGGGCAAGAGAATTTAGACAGTTACGAAGCATTTAGAACCTCGTTTTTTACCAACCTGCAAACGGCAGTAGCACAAAACACCGCCAAGCAAGGACAAACTTTTTTAAATACCAAAACACAGGATGCTATTACCTTTTTGCAATTGCTTACGCAGAAGTATGATGTAGCAGTTGCCAACCCACCTTATACCGATAGCTCGGATTTTGGGCCAGAACTGAAAAAATTTATTGAAGCGAATTACAAGCAGCCCTATAAATTCAATACCAACCTTTATGCAACTTTTATAAAAAGGTGCTATGAATTAACAACAGATGATGGCTATGTAGGAATAATTCACCCACATACTTTTATGTTTATCAAGACTTTTCAAGATGTTCGTAAATATCTGATTGAACATACCCATATTGATATAATGGTAGATTATGGTTTAGATAGAGTAAACCTTTTTGGCACAGGGATATTATTAGATGCTACTTGGTATGTATTGAGTAAAAAGAAAAAAGAAACACAGGGTATTTATTTTAACATTACTGCCAACCAACAAGAGAAAGCAAAACAAGCATCATTAGAGCAAGCCTATGAAGATGCTATAAATAATCGCTTCAACCCAAGACTTTACAAATTATCACAAGAAAAGCTCAAAATCATTGATGGCAATCCTTTTATCTATTGGATAAGTGATGGATTTAGGGAGAAGTTTAAGGGAGACTCCTTATACGTTCATTTAAGAGCAAAAAAGGGTTTGGGTACAGAAAATATCAGGTTTTTTAGATTCTGGTGGGAAGTAAATCCTTTAGATATTTCCTCAAATTATAATTTAGATGGTAAAAAATGGGTTGGTTATGTCAAAGGCGGACCATTCAGGAAATGGTATGGCAACTTGTGGTTAGTAATAAATTGGTTGAATAATGGTGAAGAAATAAAAAAGCATCCCAGTTTGAATATGCGAAATCCAGATACATATCTAAAACCTGGCATAGCTTGTAGTCTATTATCATCAAAAGGAACGTCATTTAGAATACAACCATTAAATTACATTTACGACTCCACGACCAGAAGTATATTTCTTGAAGAAAAAGCAAAATATGATTTGGAAGTTTATTTAAGTCTCTTAAATACTGACTTAATTAGTTATATCCTGAATTGTTTAAATGCCACTGTTGCAACAAATTCAGATGACATTCACAGAGTGCCAATTGTTAGTATTTCACAAGAGCATCAGTCGATTTTAAAGAAACTTACATTAAATGCTATTTCTATCCAATCGCATATAAATAGTTTTAAGATTTTTGAAAAAGACTTCACTTGCAACCCTTTAAGATTTGACGAAAAAGATGTTCTTAGAGAGCGAGTAAAATCTTTTCTAAACCACGAAAATTTAGAGATGACTTTATTATTAGTCTTTGAAGCATTAATAAATGAAATCGTTTTTAAAATTTATGATTTAAATGAATCTGATATTAAATTAGTACAAAGTGAAAAGGGAGTTCCTATCGGTTCATTAACTGTACTGCAAGCAGCTAAAGATGCCTTTTTAGCACAATTAGAAAATCCACTTAATGAAGTAACAGAACATATTCAAAACCTACCCATTACTAATTTTGATGAACAACAAATTAGAGAAATAAAGGAAAGTTTTGCTACACTCTACCAAAGCAATAATAATTTAGAAGAGTTCTGCATCCGCCATCAGGTAAATCCAATCAATGTTTGGTATTGGTTTAAAGAAGCCAAAACATTGCCAGCAGCAAGAGCAGCAGAAATTGGCTTAGAGTTTTTGGCAGATACTATACGAACACTCTTACAAGAAGATGAAGATGGTATTATTCCATTGGTAGGCCTGCCGGGCGAAGAAGCCCTGAGCCAACGCTTAGAGCAACATTGTTTGCAAAATGGTTTTACCGCAGCTCAGTATATGCAGTTAGATAGTTTGTTGGGTCGTTCCATCAATGAGTATTTAGAGCATCATTTCTTTAACCAACTCAGCAATCATCTCAACCTGTTTATGTACCTACCTAAAACACCATTTATATGGCATTTAAGCAGTGGGCAGCATCAGGGGTTTGCCGCTTACATTCTTATCTACAAATGGAACAGAGATAGTCTTTTTACACTCAAAACAAGATACCTAAGTGAAAGGGTACAAAACTTAGAATACCGACAAATTACCTTACAAGATGTAAACACGGCACAGGCACAAACAGAGAAAGAAACCATCCGTTTGCAATTGCAAGAAATAGAAACATTCAAAACTAAAATAGACGAACTAATAGCTGAAAACTATGACCCTAAATTGGATGATGGCGTAGGTAAAAACATCGCCCCATTACAAAAGAAAGGTTTGCTGCGAGCAGAAGTGCTAAAAACTACAGGTGGTAAGAAGTCACAGTTGGAGAAATATTTAAATGCGGATTGGTAATTAAAAAATATAAATATGTTAGAACCAAGAGCTATAAATCAACTATACAATAAGCAGTTTTTTATTCCGCATTACCAAAGGGGATACAGATGGACTGATACGCAGGTGACGCAGCTATTGGATGATATTGATTCATTTATACCAAAAGAAATTCAGGGTAAACCCACTGAGAAAACATTTTATTGTTTACAGCCTGTAGCTGTAAAACTATTGAGTGAAGAAGAAAAGTTGGAGAATAAACTAGAAGGTGAATGGTTCGAGGTAATTGACGGTCAGCAGCGACTTACAACAATATTCCTAATTCTACAATACATCAATCAAAAATGGAGAGGAGAAGATAAGTTAGACCAATTCACTCTAAATTATGAAACTCGAAAAGGAAGTACCAATTTCCTAAAAACCTTAAAAATTAATGAGGATAACACAGTTAATATCAGTAAAGAATACATTGATTACTATTATTTTTCTAATGCACTTCAAACAATCAGAGAATGGCAATTGAATTACGAACAAGAAAAAGGCAAGAAGCTTAATACTGCATCATTTCAATCTACTTTTGAAGAGTTCTCAAAGGTTATTTGGTATGAAGTTGATATTCAGGACGGAAGAAAGTTATTTGAAAGATTGAATCTTGGTAAAATTCCGCTTACCAATGCAGAATTAGTAAAAGCCTTATTTCTGTCGTCAGAAAGTTTTAAAGAATTGCCGCAAGAAGAAAGAAGGATAAAGCAATATGAAATTGCTCGATTATGGGATGAAATAGAACATAAGCTAAACGAAGGAGATTTGAAATTTTGGTCGTTCATTACCAATAAAAAACGAGAAATTTTTGAAACTAAAATTGAGCTCATTCTTGATATGATAACAGAGAAGGATGAACAAGAAATAGATAATTTTTATACTTTTTTAAAACTGGTAAAAAAACAAAAAGCAGATCAAGATGGGTTAGGTAAAGTTTGGGAAGAAATTGAACATTTTTATAGCACATTAATTCAATGGTATTCTGATAAGGATTACTACCACAGGATAGGGTATCTGATTTCCTCTAAACATTTTGGGAAATATCAGGGTGTAAATTTGAATACGCTGGTACAATTTGCAATTACTGAAAGTAAAGATACCTTTAGCCAACGAATTGATGACTTAATAAAAGATTCTGTTAAGTTTGAACCATCAGAATTAAGATATGAAAATCATTCGCATCAGATTTTCAATATTCTACTTCTATTTAATATTCAAATTTTTATTGAATCTAAATCAATAAGTGAATTTTATCCATTTAAACAACATAAAGATAACCATTGGAGCATTGAACACATACACGCCAGAAAATCTGAAAACTTTGATAAAAATAAAAAAGATGCTTGGTTAAAGTGGTTGGAACTTCATAAACAGCTTTTGGAAGAATTTAAAGAAAATATAGAAGCTGAAAAACTTATAGGTGAAATTAATCAGTACAACAACGCACACATAACCTGGGAGAGGTTTTCAGTCATTTTCAAAAATGTAAATGATTTTTTCACGAGTGAAGTAGATAGTATGGATCAGGAAAGCGAGGGATTAAGGAATCTAGCTTTATTAAGCCAGCCTGACAATGCAGCTTTAAATAATTCAGTATTTGAAATTAAAAGGAGAGATGTAATCAACTTAGACAAAGAAGGACATTTTATTCCGCTATGTACCAAAAGAGTATTTATGAAGTATTATAATACTGAGAATGTTTCTGCACAAAACTATTTTTGGTCATCTGGCGACAGGGAAAACTATTACAATACTTTAATAGAATCTCTTAAAAAATATTTACCTCAATCATCACAAGTTAACGAAATAAAAGAAGATGAATAATTTATTGAATCTTTTACGTGAGTCTAAAATAGTCATTCCGCCTATTCAGCGAGATTATGCACAAGGTAGGAATACTGGTAAGATACCAACTATTCGAGAGCGGTTCTTGGATAATATTGTTGAGGTTTTGACAAATGAAAAGCAAGCTCTTATGGAGCTAGACTTTATTTATGGATATACAGAAACTGACAGCACAGGAAATTCTCAGGTAAGCATTTTTAAGCCTTTGGATGGCCAACAAAGATTAACGACTTTGTTTTTAATTCATTGGTTTGTAGCTAATAAAGAAAAAGTAAAGGTGGAAGATGTAAAACCCCTTTTAAGCAAATTTTCGTATGCTACCAGAAAGACATCAAGAAGTTTCTGCGAAAAACTAATAGACTTTAAAATAGACTGGACGGATGAAAAAAAAGTGGATGAGCAAATTGTAAATCAATCTTGGTTTTATTCTAATTGGAAAAATGATCCCACAATTCAGTCAATGCTAGTCGTGTTGCGAACTATACAAGATAAGTTTGAAGGGCTCAGTAATTTATGGGATAAGTTATCTGGTGATAATCCAAGGATAGTTTTTCATTTACTTTCAATGAATGATTTAGGGCTTCCCGATGATTTGTATATCAAAATGAATGCAAGAGGAAAGCCATTAACAGATTTTGAACACTTTAAATCAAGTTTTTCAGAGATTCTAAAAGATGACAAAGCCAAATACTTTAATGATAAGGTTGATGGTGAATGGTCTGATTTATTTTGGAAAATTTTTAAAGATAGGGAAACTGGAGATATTGCTAAACTTGTTGATGAGGGCTTCTTGAGCTTTTTTTGGTACATCACA
>Ga0105055_10004894_pt1 | contig 19233 bp, 20 predicted proteins | sample BON03_FD_78090 | JGI IMG/M metagenome (GOLD analysis project Ga0105055, IMG submission 78090) | Freshwater microbial communities from Lake Bonney liftoff mats and glacier meltwater in Antarctica - BON-03 | ecosystem: Environmental > Aquatic > Freshwater > Ice > Glacier meltwater | place: Lake...
CAGTACTCTGCCAATTCTTCCTCGTTCAGCGCTGCAGTTTCTATCACCACAGCCAGCTTGTTGGCACCACTCCATTTTTCAGGGTTAGATGGATCTGCAGGCACGGATATCCCCTCATGACGTAATTGATTGCGTCAATTATATAAGGTTTGTTCCGATACACCGGTGTCCCGGCTGACCTGGGCGACCGACGTCGCATTTGGGGCCATCATCATCTGCATGGTGCGTTGTTTGAATCCTTCACTGTACTTCGGCATTTCTTGCTCACTTGCCGCCCCCTGAAATTTTAGTTACTAACAAAATGGACACGACAACTATGCTGACACAGGGGGGGACTCCCCTTACGCTTTCGACAGGTAAAGGCCCCAACCGGAAATGAACTAACCAAACTGGTGCATACGATTGCTTCTCGCATAGCCCGCAACCTGGAACGCCAGGGCTTGCTGGAGCGTGACAGCGGAAACACATATCTCACCCCGGATGCCATGACCACTGCTGATGAAACCCATCAAACCACCTGCTTGGAAGTTCGATTACTTATCGTATAGCTGTGGGGCCACAGCAGGGGCGTAAGGTATTGACTTTACAGACCTTAGACGATTATGGAGATGACCAGTTCACAACCAGAGTTGGAGATGTTGCTGGTTTTTCGCTACATGCCGGGGTTGCTACCAAAGCCAATGAACGAGGAAAACTGGAACGCTTGTGCCGATATATCACAAGACCAGCAGTATCGATAAAGCGGCTATCTATGACCCGCAACGGCAGGGTGCGCTATGAGCTGAAGACACCCTGGCGCAACGGTACCACCCATGTGATTTTTGAGCCGCTGGATTTTATTTCCAGATTGGTTTCACTGGTCCCGAGACCAAGAGTTAATCTGACTCGTTTCCATGGTGTCTTCGCGCCTAATAGCAAGTATCGCTCAAAGGTAACACCAGCCGGGCGAGGCAAGCTTAGGAAGCGCCACCCAGCTAGTGATGTCGACCAAACCCCAGCCGAAAAACGGGCTTCAATGACCTGGGCAAAACGATTGAAGCGTGTTTTTAATCTAGATGTGGAAACCTGTGATAAGTGCGGTGGTGATGTCAGGATCGTTGCCAGCATCGAAGACCCTGCAGTGATCAAGACCATACTTGCCCACCTCGATGATACGGCAAGTTCATCCGCGGCGGCACTGTTGCCGGATTGCCGAGCCTGCCGGTAGGCTTATTCGACTGAAGAAATAAATTCAATCATGACACAGATTTGCTGTTTCCATTTTGGAAACGGTATGGTCGGTCTCGTCCCGGGTTCGGGAATTGGCGAAAAACACTATTATATCCAGCCAAGATTTGGATCTGAGCGCGCAAAGTTGACCAGTTTGTGCGCCATTTCAATCGAACGATGGGTGTGAGTGGTTATTTGGTACTTTGATTTTTACATGAATGTAGCGTTTATTTTACTTATACTCTGACCCTGACCACGGATGAGTTTATCCGGCGCTTTCTCCTGCATGTCCTGCCCAATGGCTTTCACCGCATCCGCCACTATGGATTGTTCGCCAACAAGGTCCGCAGCAAACACCTGGCCCGGGCTCGTGAACTGCTGCAGATACCACCGGATGTAACCGATGATAGTGTCGATAATGAGCACACCAGCGCTTGTGTTTACCTGTGCAAATCCTGTGGCTCGCCGATGCTCATCATCGAAACCTTCTACGCCGCTCACGCACCTCGGGCACCACCCATAGGCCAGCCATGATCCGCATAAATCAGACTTTACAAGCCCCTGAAAACTGTCTCTACCAGACAGTTACCGCAGCGCTATGTCCCAGCTCAGACCAGCAGGCAAAATCACTGCTTGACCACGCTCTGGGCATCACTGAAATACATGACTTCCCGCCAGAAATTGATCTGCTGGCCGTGGAAACCAAATCATCCACCATCGTCCTTACTTATCTCCAACCCAGCGCAAGCTTACAATCCCCATAGCACGGCAACAGCACTGAACCTTGTGCGACGACCCCCGCGGTTTCCTCCCTCGGGGCCTAGCAGACGTCTGCTTCAGAGCGGATAGCGGAACTTCGACTTCTGTAACTGCGTAATGCTCCCGTAATACAGAAACCCCTGAAAGACCAGGAATGTAAGCAGGGCAAGAACAAAGACTGCGCCACCACCCCGATTCGTAGCACCCTACCCCGTCAACAAATTAGAAAGTCTAGCGATGCTCTCGAATTCACTTTGGCCAGAACGCAAAAAAGCCCCGTCGAAACGAGGCTTTCAGAAGGGTTCTCTAGCAAAACCCCAAAATTGGTAGCGGGGGTAGGATTCGAACCTACGACCTTCGGGTTATGAGCCCGACGAGCTGCCAGACTGCTCCACCCCGCATCAGCAAGGGACGCATGATAATGACTCGACGGGCGAATTACAAGACCTGAATTCAAACTTTTCGGGTTAATATCGAAAAGTTGATATTCGGCTTATAAAAAGCTCGTCATACAAATGGCAATCAAGGAGCTGGAGAAGATCCCCAGACCGATAATCATGATGCCATTGAGGGTCAAAGCAGCGCCAAAATCTACCGGAACTGTAACGGCTTTTTCATTCTCGTTTTCAGGTTCATCAAAGTACATGTATTTGATCACGCGTAGATAGTAGAACGCACCAATCACCGCAAATACTACCGCCACAAGAGCCAACCACAGCAAGCCGGCATCCAATACCGCTTTGATCACCATCCATTTGGCGAAAAAGCCTACCATGGGTGGAACGCCCGCCATGGAGAACATAACGATGCCCATGATCGCAGCATAAAACGGGTTGCGTTGGTTCAGACCTTTGAAGTCTTTTAAGTTTTCTGCCTCGATACCACGTGCACTTAGCAGAATCACCATGCCAAATGCTGCGGTGGACATCAGTGCATATACAATCACGTAGTACATTGAGGCACCGAAACCGAACGGGCTGCCAGGCAACATTCCCAGGAACACGAATCCCATGTGCGAGATGGTTGAGTAGGCCAACATTCTTTTGATATTGGACTGCATGATGGCGGCAAGATTACCCACCACAATGGACAGCACTGCCAATACCATCAGCATGCCCTGCCACTGCATGTGCAGCTCGCCCAGCCCGCTGCTTAGCAAGCGGAATGCCATGGCAAAAGCCGCCAGCTTTGGAATGGATGAAATAATCAAAACAACGGGAGCCGGTGCACCCTGATAAACATCTGGTATCCACATGTGGAATGGCACCACGCCAAATTTGAAACCGATGCCCACAACGACAAATACCAGTCCAAATACCAGTAGGGTTTGATTCGATCCGTCGGTGGCAATGGCCTGTGAAATCTCGGCCAGACCGAGGCTGCCAGTTGCGCCGTAAACCATCGACATACCGTAAAGCAACATGCCGGACGCCATTGAGCCCAACACAAAATACTTCATCGCCGCTTCCGAGCCAGTGCCGGAATCACGATTGAAAGCAACCAGCGCATAAGTCGCCAATGACACCATTTCCAGGCCAAGATAAATCATCAACATGCTGTTGGCGGAAATCAGCAACATCACACCGAGCAGGGTAAACAGGCTCAGGGTGTAGAAATCGGAACGGAACAGGCCAAAGCTGCGCAGGTAGTACTTGGCGTAGGTAAAGATCAGACCCATCGTGACAAAGCTGAATACTTTCAGCACATCGCCCATCGGGTCGCGAATAAACGCACCCTTGAACGCCGTTACTGCCCGCACTCCTTCGACCAGGTAGTCGTGGCGCAAGGTAATGATGCCGGCAAACACCAGCGTCAACATAGCCAACATATGAATGATGCCGCGGCGCTCTTCACGAATAAACAGATCCGCCAACATAATGACGCAGGCCATGACCAGAACCAAGAACTCAGGAGCAGCTAATAACATTTGCGCGCTGTTCATGTCACAAGACCTTTGATTGAACAATGTGTTGTAACAGGTGGTCGACCGAACCGTGCATCATTTCGACCAGCGGCTGGGGATAAATACCGACTGCCAAAATGGCGATCGCCAATATTCCCAGAATGAATGCTTCACGACCATTGATGTCTTCCAGGTTACGTACTTCACGGTTAGTGACTTCACCGAATATCACTCGCTTGGCCAGCCATAAGCTGTACGCCGCACCCAGAATCAAGGTGATTGCTGCCAGAAACGCAAACCAGAAGTCAGCCTGGAATGCTGCCAAAATGACCATGAACTCGCCGACGAAACCGCTGGTGCCGGGCAAACCGGAGTTGGCCATTAAGAACAACACCATAAACATGGCGAACCACGGCATAGTATTGGCAACACCACCGTAGTCTTTGATCATTCGACTGTGCATTCGATCGTATAACACGCCGACCGTCAAGAACAATGCACCGGAGATAAAGCCGTGCGACACCATCTGCACCATCGCACCCTCAACACCCATGGCCGCACCATGTACTCCGCCGGTATTGCGGTAAATGCCAAATGCGATAAACAGGCCCAGCGTGACAAAGCCCATGTGAGAAATGGATGAATAGGCGATCAGCTTCTTCATGTCCTGTTGCGCCAGAGCAACAAAGCCGATATAGACAACGGCGATTAACGACAGTGTAATTATCAACCAGTCCAAAGCCGCTGCTGCATCCGGTGTAATCGGCAGGCTAAACCGGATGAATCCGTAACCACCGATTTTTAACATGATTGCTGCCAGTATCACCGAACCACCCGTGGGTGCTTCAACGTGCGCGTCAGGCAACCAGGTGTGAACCGGGAACATGGGAATTTTGACTGCGAAAGCTGCGAGGAAGCCCATAAACAGCCATTTCTGTTCGCTCATGCTTAATGGCAAAGCGTGCCATTCAAGGATGTTCCAGCTACCGGACTGTATATACAGATAGATCAGGCCAATCAGCATGAACACCGAACCGAGGAAGGTGTACAAGAAGAACTTAATGCTGGCGTAAACCCGGCTAGGGCCGCCCCAAATGCCGATGACGAGAAACATCGGTATCAGCATGGCTTCAAAGAACATATAGAAAAGCAGACCATCAAGCGCGGAGAATACGCCGATCATTAAGCCTTCCATTACAAGGAGTGCTGCCATGTACTGGTGTACGCTCTTCTGAATTGAGCGCCAACCGGCAAGTACCACGATCACACCGAAAAACAAGGTTAGCAGGATCAGCGGTGCCGAGAAACCATCCACACCCAGGTAGTACTGGATATCAAAAATCTCGATCCACGGTCGTTGTTCCACAAATTGCATGGCAGCCGTGCTGCCATCGAATGAGAAAAACAATGGCAAACCGAATAGGAAGGTTGCTACAGATACGACTAACGATAAGCCTTTGGCCATTGCCGGACGTTGTTCGCCGGCAAACAACACTGCAATCGCGCCGAGTATCGGCAACCAGATTAATATACTAAGGAGGAATCCGTTCATGATTTATATCACTGTCCAGGAGCCAACGTAACCCAGACCGCCAACAGTCCGATCAAGCCAATTATCATCACGAATGCGTAGTCATACAGGAAGCCGGTTTGCCACTGGCGCACACGAGCCGCCACCCAACCGATCACCCGGGTCGAACCATTCACCAGACCGTTATCAATAAAGCCAGCATCAGCTTTTTTCCATAATCCCTGCCCCAGCTTGACGCTGCCTTCGGCAAAGAACTTACGGTAGAACTCGTCAAAATAATATTTGTTATCCAACAAGCTGTAAATAAAGCTGAAGTTTTTACGCAGCCACGAGGCAATCGACGGCTTGAACATGTAAATGATTGTCGAAATCGCGAAGCCAGCTATCATTAGCCAGAACGGCAAGGTGGAAATTGCGTGAGTTGCCATCGCCATGGGGCCATGGAAATGTTCGCCCAATTCCGCCACCACATCATTTTTCGGCAGCACCTTGATTGCATCATCCAACCAGCCGCCAAACAACACGGGCTTGATGGTCATAAAGCCGATAATGATCGAAGGTATGGCCAGCAATATTAATGGCAGTGTGATAACCCAGGGTGACTCTTTTGGCGCATGCGCGAGTTGACCGTCCGGTGGATGTTCGCCTGCATCGTGCACCACTTCAAATTTTGGTTTGCCGTGAAAAGTCAGGTACAGCAATCTGAAACTATAAATTGAGGTAATAAACACACCCAGCACTACCGCGTAGTAGGCTAGTGAACTGCCCCAGCGGTGCGATTCGGCTACCACTTCGATAATCGCGTCTTTGGAATAGAAGCCTGCGAAGAATGGAAAACCGACCAGCGCCAGCGTACCGACCCATGCGGTGATCCAGGTGATTGGCATGTATTTGCGCAAGCCGCCCATAAAGCGCATGTCCTGCTGGTGATGCATGGCGATGATGACTGAACCTGCACCCAGGAACAACAGGGCTTTAAAAAACGCATGAGTCATCAAGTGGAAGATCGCCGCTGAATAGGCCGAAACACCCAGTGCGACCGTCATATAGCCCAGTTGTGACAGCGTTGAGTAGGCAATGACGCGCTTGATGTCGTTTTGTACAATACCGATCAAACCCATGGACAATGCTGTGAAAGCACCAATCAGTAATACAAAACTCAGCGCCGCTTCACTTAGCTCAAACAATGGTGACATTCTGGCCACCATAAAAATACCGGCAGTAACCATGGTCGCAGCATGTATCAGTGCTGATATAGGTGTAGGGCCTTCCATTGAATCCGGCAACCACACATGCAACGGCGCTTGTGCTGATTTACCCATCGCGCCGATGAATAAACATACACAGATCAGCGTCAGAACATTCCACTCAAAACCACCCGCGATGGTGATGGTTTGGCCAACGGCCTGGTCAGCTTTGGCAAATACTTCAGCGTAGTCCAACGTGCCGAATGTCATCAGCACCGCAGCGATACCTAACAGGAAACCGAAATCACCAACGCGGTTTACCAGGAAAGCCTTTAAGTTGGCGGCAATCGCAGTGGGTTTATTAAACCAGAAACCGATCAACAGATAGGACACCAGGCCAACCGCTTCCCAACCGAAAAACAGTTGCATGAAGTTATTCGCCATCACCAGCATCAGCATTGCAAAGGTAAACAGCGCGATGTAACTGAAAAAGCGCTGGTAGCCCGGATCGTCTTTCATATAGCCGATCGTATAAATATGTACCATCAACGACACAAAGGTCACAACCACCATCATCAGTGAAGTCAGATGATCAACCAGGAAGCCGATTTCAAAGCGAATACCATCGGTAATCATCCATGTGTAGATGCTGATGTTGACGGTTTCCAGACCTTCATATATCTGCTGGCCCAGTATCCAGGCCGACAATGCAAATGAAATACCGACACCCAGAATAGTAACAATGTGCGAACCGCGACGACCTACCTGATGACGGAAAAGACCCGCAATTATGGCACCCACCAATGGCATCAAAGCTATCAGCAAAAGCGTGGTTTTCAGTGAAATAATCATCCTTTCAAATCATCCAGTTCTTCAACATTGATGGTCTGACGATTGCGGAACAAGACCACCAGAATGGCCAGTCCGATCGCAGCTTCAGCGGCCGCTACCGTCAATATGAAAAACACAAAGATCTGGCCATCCATATTGCCGAGAAAGCGCGAAAAAGCGACGAAGTTCATATTCACGGCCAATAGCATCAGTTCGATGCACATCAACAGGATAATGACGTTTTTACGGTTGATGAAAATACCCGCCACGCTCAGGCTGAACAAAATCGCACCGAGAGTCAGAAAATGAGCCAAAGTCAGCATCGTTTTAGACTCCCTCCGGCTTTTCGGATTTCATTTTGACCAGTCGCACGCTTTCATCACGGCGGGTTCGAATCTGCTTGGCCGGATTCTGCGTCTTGCTGCCGGTGCGTTTACGCAAGGTCAGCGCGATGGCGGCGATGATGGCGACCAGCAAAATCACGCCAGCAACTTCAAATGGCAACAGGTAGTTGGTGTATAGCAGCTCGCCCAGGGCCCTGGTGTTGCTAAAACCCTCTGGATGGGGTGGCGGCACCGGAAAAGCTTCAGTGCCAAATCGGCCCTTGCTCCAGATCACCAGCAGCAACTCGATTGCCATTGCCAGTGCCACAATCACAGCCACTGGCAGGTATCTGATGAAGCCTTCTTTCAGGGATACCAGATTGACATCCAGCATCATGACCACAAACAGGAAGAGCACCATCACCGCACCGACGTAAACCACCACCAGCACGATGGACAAAAATTCAGCTTCAAGCAACATCCAGATAGCGGCGGCACTAAAAAACGTCAGCACCAGATACAGAGCCGAATAGACCGGGTTTCTGGAGGTGATCACCATCACTGCGGCGCCAACCATCACCAGGGAAAATGCGTAAAATACCAGTTCTTGTATCATCATCGGTAGGCCGCGTCGTTCTTCCGACTTTCTGCAATTTCAGTTTCAAAGCGATCGCCGATCGCCATCAGTTTTTCTTTGTCCAGGATGTTTTCCCCACGGTTTTCGAAGTGGTACTCCAGAAAACCGGTTTCAACAATGGCATCTACCGGGCAGGCTTCTTCACACATGCCACAGTAAATGCACTTGAACAAATCAATTTCATACTTGGTGGTACGCCGGCTGCCATCTTCCCTTTGGGTTGAGTCGATAGTGATTGCCAACGCCGGACACACCGCTTCGCACAATTTACAGGCAATGCAACGTTCCTCACCATTGGGGTAACGTCGCAGGGCATGCAGGCCACGAAAGCGATTGGATTTGGGTGTTTTTTCTTCCGGATAATTGATGGTGAATTTTGGCCGGAAAAAATACTTCATGGTCAAGCTCATGCCTGCCAGCAATTCCAGCAACATCAGGCTTCGGAAATATTCAACAATACGTTTCATGATCAGGCGCCCCTCACAACAATGCCGAGCACTGAAATCAAGGCTGCCACCATGACCCAGACCAGCGTAATCGGGATTAATACCTTCCAGCCCAGACGCATAATCTGGTCATAGCGGTACCGCGGGAACGTTGCCCGGTACCAGAGGAACATAAACATGAAGACCAACGTTTTAGCCAGGAACCATAAAATGCTGCCCTGCCCTAAAAGGGTATCACCTATAACCGGCACACCCTGGAAGGGAGATAACCAGCCACCAGCGAACAAAATGGCGGTGAGGGCGGATATCAAAATCATATTGGCGTATTCCGCCAAAAAGAACACCGCAAATGCTGCACCTGAATACTCAACGTGAAAGCCAGCTACAATTTCTGACTCGCCCTCAGCCACATCAAATGGCGCGCGGTTGGTTTCAGCCAAACCGGAAATCATAAAGATGATAAACAGAGGAAACAGTGGCAGCCAATACCAATCTAAGATACCGCCTTGCTGGGCCAACACAATCTCACGAAGGTTTAAGGTGCCAGCTAAGATCATCACGCCCACCAGTGCAAAGCCCAGCGCAATCTCATACGACACTGTTTGTGCTGCAGAGCGCATCGCACCAAGAAACGCGTACTTGGAGTTGGATGCCCAGCCAGCGATAATCACCCCATAGACGCTCAATGAGGTTAATGCCAGCACATAAAGCAGTCCTGCATCGACATCAGCCAGTACCATGACATCATCAAAGGGAATGACTGCCCAGGCTGCAAATGCAGGTGCCAGCGTAATAACGGGGGCCAGCACAAACAAAAATTTATTCGCGTTTGCAGGCAGAATAATTTCTTTCAGCAGCAGCTTGAAAACATCCGCGAAAGGCTGAATAAGTCCCCAGGGCCCTACCCTGTTCGGGCCAATACGAACCTGCATTGCACCAATAACTTTACGTTCAAAATAAGTATACAGCGCCACTGCGATGATCAACGGGACACAAATCATCAGGACTTTGATCACTGTCCAAAGCAGATAAATGACAGAGTCCGTCATCAGACCGCTTCCACTCTGATCGGCCCGAAACTATCGCCCAATGAACTAACGGCCGGGGTGCCAGCTTTTACCCACACAGCACCTTCCGGTAACTCGTTGCAAATTCGAACAGGCAGGCTGATGGTCTCGTCACGCTGGCCCACTTTGGCTTTTTGACCAACGCTCAGTCCAAGACTGGCAGCATCATTTTCATTCAGTCCAACAAAATGGATTTGCGCTTGAACTGTTTGCTGCAGATATTCGGATCGACGGCAAATTGCGTTAACCGCATACATGCCATATTCACCAACCCTGTAAAAACCTTCGAATGCCTCGACTGCTGGTAATTTAACTGCTTCGCTCTGGCGCTTAGCGCCCTCTAGCTCAATGAACATGACATTGCGCACCGCGGCCAGATCTACTTGATCAAACCCCTCAATGTCCAATTGTGCACCCAGACGACGTAGAATTTTCCAGCCTGGCCGAGCTTCACCGGACAGTTTTGCAGCTGCTTTCACTTCGCTGCACTGGCCGTCGAAGGTATACAACGTACCTTCGGATTCTGGCAAAGGCGCTAACGGCAAAATCACGTCAGCACAGGATTTAAGATCTGCACCTGCATAACTGCTGACCGCAACGACTTTATCAGCCGCTTCAAGCGCGCTGGAAGCCAATGAAGGGTTGGCGAAATCAAAATCGGGCTCAACATCCCACAGCAAATACGCTTTCAAGGATGTGTCCAGCATGGCGCGAGCGTTCAGACCACCACCTGACAAGGCACGGACCATCGCGGCACCGGTGGCATTGCCGCCATGGGTGACGATATTCAATGATGTATCCGTTGCTGAACAGATAAAGGCGGACAACTGGCGTAACCACGCCGCTTGCGGATGGGATAATGCTGAATGTCCCAACAATAATGTTTTGCGCTCTGCGCCAGCCAATATCTGCGCTATCGCTTTATGCTGATCAGAAGGTTGTTGTTTGCCGTACGCTGATTGCAATGAACCGGGCATATCCATACCACTGGCTTGTGCTACAGCCAGCGCAACCAGCGCCAACTGTTCAACCATGTTCTGTGGAGCTGAAATTAAAGCTTCGGTAGCGGAAAAATTTAAATTCCAGTCAACCGGATTGACCACTACCACTTTCGCGCCTTTGCGCCAGGCCTTTCTAACTCGTTGGCCAAGGATAGGCGCTTCCTGACGGATATTGCTACCCACCAACAAGATGGCATCGGCTGAGTCGATGTCACTGATTGGAGCAGAGAATGAAGCTGCAGCAGCCGTCCAGCCATCATCACTGAAATCCTGTTCTTTAAGGCGCGTGTCCAGATTACTGCTGCCTAAACCTTGCGCCAGCTTATGCGCCAGATAAAAGTCTTCTGTGGCAGAGTCTGCCGACATCAATACGCCCAGCTGGTCACCGCCATGGGTACTGGTAACCTGCTGCAATGCATCTGCTGCTGCCAGAATGCCTTCTTCCCAGGAGACTTTCTGCCAACGTCCATCAACTTTTACCATGGGTTCAACGACGCGGTCTTCAGCATTCAAACCGAAATGCGCAAAACGATCGCGATCGGATATCCAGGTTTCATTACGGCTTTCACAATCTTTGGGGACAGCACGCAAAACACGTCCGCGACGGGTGTGGTACCACAAATTAGATCCGACACCGTCGTGGTAACCCACCGATGTCTTGGCGATTAGCTCCCAGGCACGGGCGGAATAACGGAATGGCTTGTTGGTCAACGCGCCTACCGGGCAAAGGTCGATGATATTGCCGGATAATTCGGAATCTACACCCTGTTGAATGGCGGCACCGATTGAAGACTGGTCACCCCGGTTCATCATGCCCAACTCGTTAGTGCCGGCAATTTCTGACAGAAATCTTACACAACGGGTGCATTGAATGCAGCGTGTCAGATCAGTTTGTACCAATGGGCCGATGTCGTGATCAGCAACAACGCGCTTGCGCTCTGCAAATCGCGAAACAGAACGGCCATAGCCAAGCGCCTGATCCTGCAATTCACATTCACCACCCTGATCGCAAATCGGACAATCCAATGGGTGATTGATCAGCAAGAATTCCATGACGCCGTGCTGGGCATCGATCGCCCGGCGCGAATGGGTAAACACTTTCATACCTTCCATCACCGGTGTAGCGCAAGCTGGTAATGGTTTCGGCGCTTTTTCAACATCCACAAGGCACATGCGGCAGTTGGCCGCGATGCTGAGCTTTGAGTGATAGCAGAAACGCGGAATGCTGATGCCAACCTTGTCGGTGGCCTCGATGATCATCGTGTGTTTCGGCACATCCATAGAGATGCCATTGACTTCGATATTGACAGTTTCAGGCGCTGTGGCCGGCTGCGTACTCATGCAGCTTCCCCTTTCTGCGGTTCGACCATGGAATGACCATGCTCGATATAATATTCAAATTCTTCCCGGTATTGGCGTAAAAAGCCCTGCACTGGCCAGGCAGCTGCTTCACCAAAGGCGCAAATGGTATGCCCTTCGATCTGTCCGGCGGCTGATTTCAATAACTCCAGATCCTTGAGTTCGCCATGCCCGGCCACAATACGCTCCAGCACTCGATGCATCCAACCGGTACCTTCACGGCACGGCGTGCACTGACCACATGATTCCATATGATAAAAACGCGAAATACGAGTACAGGCTTTGACCATACAAGTGGTTTCGTCCATCACGATGACGGCGCCAGATCCAAGACCGGAACCGGCTTTGCTGAGGGCATCGTAATCCATGGTGATATCCATCATCACCTCAGCAGGCAATACCGGCATGGATGAGCCACCCGGAATAACGCCTTTCAGTTGGTTGCCATTTTTCACACCACCCGCCATTTCCAGCAACTCACTGAACGGCGTTCCCAGTGGGATTTCAAAATTGCCCGGGTTATTAACGTGACCGGAAACAGAGAATACTTTTGGCCCGCCATTGTTCGGCTTGCCGATGTTCAAAAACCATTCAGCTCCGTTACGCATGATGTGCGGGACAGACGCCAACGTTTCGGTGTTATTGATGGTAGTAGGCTTGCCATACAGGCCGAAATTGGCCGGAAACGGTGGCTTGAAGCGTGGCCAGCCTTTTTTGCCTTCAAGCGACTCCATCAAAGCTGTTTCTTCACCGCAAATATAAGCACCGGCGCCTAACACGCCATAAATGTCCATATCGACGCCACTATTAAATAGGTCTTTACCCAGCAGGCCAGCTTCATAGGCATCTTTCAGCGCTTGCTCGAAGTGCTCGAAAGGTTCGTGATGAAATTCGCCACGCAGATAGTTATACGCCACTGTTGCGCCCATTGAATAGGCTGCAATCGCCATGCCTTCAATCACTGAGTGCGGGTTAAAACGTAAAATATCACGATCGTGGCAAGTGCCTGGTTCGGACTCGTCCGAGTTGCACAATAGATACTTTTGCACCGGCGCAGAACGCGGCATAAAGCTCCATTTCAAACCGGTTGGAAAGCCCGCACCGCCGCGTCCACGCAGGGCTGAGGCTTTAACAATCTCAACAATTTCAGCAGGATCGGTCTTCTCGTTGAGGATTTTTTTCCAGGCCTGATAACCATCGATTGCCAGATAGGTATCCATCGACCATGGCGTTTCGGCGTCCAGCGTGGTGAAAACGACTTTTTGTCCGTTATCCATCAATCCAGCCCGTCCAGAATTTTGTCTATTTTTTGTGCATCAAGGTTTTCATGGTAATGGCCATCGACCATCATCATCGGCGCGCCCACACAGGCCGCCAGACATTCTTCTTCCACGATCAGAGTAATGCGGTTGTCTTCTGTGGTCTGTCCCATTTTGATGCCGAGCTTGTTTTCAATGAGGCTGACAATATTTTCAGCGCCATTGAGCCAGCAGGAAATATTGGTGCATATATTAACCTTGTGGCGACCTACCGGATGGGTCTCCATCATCGAATAAAAGCTGGATACCTCATAAGCCCAGATCGGCGGCACTTCTAAATAATCAGCGACCGCTTCGATCATATCTTTATTCAGCCAACCACCATTCTGATCCTGCGCAGCGATCAACGCCTGAATAAGGGCGGAACGTTTGCCTTCAGGTGGGAACTTGCTCAACCAGTGATCGATTCTCTGGCAGGTCTCAGTGCTCAAAAGCGTTTTTTTACCAGCAATAAATTCAGCTTTATGGCTCACTAGCGATCAACCTCACCAAATACAATATCCAGAGTCCCCATCATTGCCACCACATCGGCCAGCATATGACCTTTAACCAATTCGCCCATTGCCGACAGATGAGAAAAGCCAGGCGCTTTTAAATGCACGCGGAATGGCTTATTGGCACCATCGGACGTCAGATAACAGCCAAACTCGCCTTTCGGTGCTTCAACCGCAGCATAGGTTTCTCCCTTGGGTACGCTATAGCCTTCGGTAAATAATTTGAAGTGATGGATCAAAGCTTCCATGTCACCCTTCATTTCTTCTCGGGTTGGCGGAATGACTTTGAAATTTTTCAGCATTACGTGGCCAGGGTTGGCTCGCAACCAGTCCACGCACTGCAATATGATTTTTGCGGATTGACGCATTTCTTCGATGCGCACCAGATAGCGGTCGTAACAATCACCATTGACGCCAACCGGGATATCAAAATCCATTTCGTGGTACATGGCGTAGGGTTGCTTTTTACGCAAATCCCACTCGACGCCGGAACCGCGCAGCATCGGGCCGGTAAAGCCTAATTGCAAAGCGCGCTCGGGTGAAACCACACCGATGTCAACGGTACGTTGTTTCCAGATACGGTTGTCGGTCAATAGTGTTTCGTATTCGTCAACTTTGGATGGAAAATCCTTGGCGAAAGCCTCAATGAAGTCCAGCAAAGTGCCATCACGCCATTCGTTTTTGCGTTTGAGCTTTTTGCCCTTGCTCCACGGCGACTCTTTATAAGCCGGGACTGTATCCGGCAGATCCCGATAAACACCGCCCGGGCGGTAGTAACTGGCGTGCATTCGCGCACCAGAAACTGCTTCATACATGTCCATGGTCATTTCACGTTCACGGAACGCGTAAAGGAAAACCGTCATTGCGCCCAGATCGAGGCCACTCGTGCCGATCCACATCAGATGATTTCCCAAGCGGGTAATCTCATCAAACATGGTACGGATATACTGCGCCCTGACAGGTGCTTCAATACCCAGAAGTTGTTCGATAGCGCGCACATAAGCATGCTCATTGCACATCATCGAGACGTAATCGAGCCGGTCCATATAACCGATAGACTGATTGTAAGGTTTGCTCTCAGCCAACTTTTCGGTACCGCGGTGCAACAGGCCTATGTGTGGGTCTGCGCGTACAACGGTTTCGCCATCAAGTTCCAGCACCAGGCGCAATACGCCATGCGCAGCGGGATGCTGCGGGCCGAAGTTCATCGTGTAATTGCGAATTTCAGACATGCCTAATCAACCTCACTCGCTTCAGCCCCACGTGACTGTAATTCGGCAGCGTCATCGGCAGCCTTGTCAATGTCATCCACCTGATAACGTGAATCATCGCGAATAACCCGCGGAACCAGTACGCGCGGCTCAATTTCAACGGGTTCATAGACTACCCGGGCTTTTTCTTCATCGTATCTGACTGTTACGTTGCCAATCAGTGGGAAATCTTTTCTGAACGGATGGCCCATGAATCCGTAATCAGTAAGAATGCGGCGTAAATCCGGATGGCCGTCAAAAACGATACCGAACAAATCAAATGCCTCGCGCTCATTCCAGTTGGCTGAGCTCCAGACGTCCACCAAAGATGGCACCACCGGCATACCTTCATCGGCAGCAAATGTTTTGATCCGCAGGCGTTTGTTGTTGGTGATTGACAGCAAATGCGCCACCACGCAAAACCGCTGGATCATTTCTCCCGCTTCAGGACGCGTCGCCCAATCAAAGCGGCCCGGCCCCAGACCTTCAACACCACGACTGAAGCCTTCGTGAGTTGCATCTTCGGTATCCCACTCGTCCTGACCATAGCTGAGATAGTCAACGCCGCACAGGTCAGTCAATTGAGTGAAAGCAAACTCAGGCTCATCGCGCAAGGCCACGGCCACGGTACCCCAGTCGTCAACCGGCACTTGCATGGTGACTTGACCAATTGCGGAAGTGCTGATTTCCACCTGCTCACCAAAACGCTCAAGCAGCACATCAGACAATGTTTTAATCATTGGTATCATAATGTTACCGGTCGTCTGCAGGGCTGGAGATTGCCGGGCGAGCGATTGCCGGGCGAGCGATTGTATTCGTGCGGCGAATTTTTTTCTGCAGTTGTAGAATGCCGTAGATCAATGCTTCTGCAGTGGGCGGGCAGCCGGGCACATAGATGTCAACCGGCACTATGCGATCACAACCACGAGTAACAGCATATGAATAGTGATAGTAACCACCACCATTGGCACAGGAACCCATGGAGATAACCCACTTGGGCCCTGCCATCTGGTCATAAACCCTGCGCAAGGCGGGTGCCATTTTATTAACCAGCGTTCCAGCCACGATCATCACATCAGACTGACGCGGACTGGGGCGCAATATCACCCCATAGCGATCAAGATCGTAGCGGGCCGCGCCGGCCTGCATCATTTCTACTGCGCAACAAGCCAGGCCGAAAGTGACCGGCCACATGGAACCGGTTTGAGCCCAGTTAACCAGCGCATCCAGTGAAGTGGTCACAACGCCACGGTCGAGAATCGGGTTGCTATCAGCGCCAGGCCGAAGTATATCGTCGATCTCGCCCAGTTCGGCTGACCGATCCGGATACATTATTCCCATTCGAGCGCTCCCCGCTTCCAAACAACGATATAGCCGATCACCAACTCTGCAACAAACACAAACATCGCAGCGACACCAAACATGCCGAGCGAATCAAGCGCAACGGCCCAGGGCAGGAAAAATGCAATTTCAAGATCGAAAATGATGAATAAAATAGCTACCAGGTAGTAGCGCACATCAAATTTATTGCGACTGTCTTCGAAAGCATCGAAGCCACATTCGAAAGGTGCCAGTTTGTCGGCACTGGGATTATTGGGGCCAAGAAGACCACCAAGAACCACCAGCACGATTCCTATAACTGTAGATACACACAGAAAAATCAGAATTGGCAGGTATTGTGCTAGCATGCTCCGTTCTCGATTTTCGGGTGACTTATCTTACCACCCTTTTTTTAATTAATTGGTGCCCAAGGCCGGACTCGAACCGGCACGACTTGCGTCACTACCCCCTCAAGGTAGCGTGTCTACCAATTCCACCACTTGGGCAATACGTTTTTCCTGATGCCAAACGGTCGATCAGGAATCATTTTTCCCGCCGGCTTTCGGCTGCGCTGAATCAGGCTCTTCAGTAGCTTGATCCGTTGTAGTCTCTATTGACGGCAAATCACCAGTCGTTTGAGGCTGGTCAGCGGCTTGGTTGTTTGCATTCAATGCGGCATCAACCGCAGGTAAATCAGAGGATTGGTTGGCTGCTGGATTAACCGGAGCAACAATTACGCCATCTGCAGGTGCTTCAACACTTGCCGGTGAGTCGCCCATCACGCCCAGGTCTGTTTCAGGCGAAACGCTCATGCGGGAAGCCATTACTGCCATGGTCAGGCTGATTAGACAAAATGCCGCCGCCATTACCCAGGTGCTGCGTGAGAGAAAATTGCCAGCTCCGCGCGAACCAAAAACAGTACCAGATGCGCCGCTACCAAAAGCTGCACCCGCGGTTGCGCCTGCGCCCTTCTGGATCAGAATAAAAACCATCATTGCAATGGCAATGAGTACATGAAAAATGTTTAAAACCTGCATGTGCTTTCCGTATTTTACGCGTTGCTTTACGCAACGGCGTTGTAAATGGCGAGGAAATCATCCGCTGTTAGCGAAGCCCCTCCAACAAGTCCGCCGTCGATGTCACTCTGGGCAAACAATTCAGCGGCATTGGAACCTTTCACACTGCCACCGTAAAGAATCTGTATTTGACCGCCTATTGTAACATTGAGCGAAGTCAATTTGGAACGGACAAATGCATGAACTGCCTGTGCCTGTTCCGGGCTGGCGGTTAAACCGGTACCAATTGCCCAAACCGGCTCATATGCAATCACTGCATTTTCAAACGCTTCAATACCAACCAGTTCGATGACTGCATCCAGTTGCCTGGCCACAACACTCTCGGTCTGATTGTTTTCGCGCTCCTGCCGGGTCTCGCCAACACACAATACCGGCGTCAACCCAGCGTCAAGCGCTGCTTTAAAACGCCCAGCGACATCCACATCGCTCTCTGCGAATAAGGCGCGGCGCTCTGAATGACCAACCAGAACATAGCGACAACCAAAATCCAGTAGCATCTTTGCGCTGGTTTCCCCGGTATAAGCACCCTGCCCATTAGGGTTGAGTGTCTGTCCACCATATTGAATGTGGCTATCAGCCAACAATGACTGGGTTTGCGATAAATAAGCAAACGGAGGGAATACGGCGAGATCAGCTTTGCCATCGGCAGAACTACCTGCCAATAACCCTTCCAGCAAGCCGGCAACCATGGTTTTTGAACCATGCATTTTCCAGTTTCCTGCAACCAGTAGTCGTCTCATTGTCCTTTCCTGCCCGGCATTGCCTTTGACCGCGCGCAAGCATACCGATGCGCCACCCACTTCGCAAGCACAAAGCCCCTGAATATTGCCCGCCGCTTTTGCAGTAGCTCTGCAGTAGCCTGGCGTTTTTGTAGTAGCATGGCCACATATTGAATCACAGCGGAATAAATATGGATACTCGACAAGCGGCCCAACACACAAGCGGGCAAACAGGCTGGGCATTGGTCACTGGCGCATCAGCTGGAATCGGTGCAGAGTTTTGCCGGCAGTTAGCGGCGAAAGGGTTTTCATTGGTTCTGGTAGCTCGCCGAATCGAAAAATTGCAAACGCTGGCGGACGAACTCAAAACCAGCCAAAGTAATGCCGGTCATCCTATTGAATGCATAATCATTCAAGCTGATTTGTCAGACAAGACCGCCAGTCAACACATCGTAGAACAGCTCGATGCCAACAATATTGAAATAGATTACCTGATTAATAACGCCGGTTACGGTCTGCCCGGTAGCTTTCATGTACCAGACTGGAAGGCGCACGAAGATTTCTTACAGGTAATGGTAACCGCCGTGTGTGATCTTACTCATCGGTTGCTACCCGGCATGCAATCCAGACATCGTGGCCAGATTGTGAATATCGCCTCTGTAGCAGGCCTTATACCCGCTGCTGCCGGCCATACTTTGTACGGTGCAAGCAAAGCCTTTTTAATCAAGTTTTCGGAATCATTGGCACGAGAAAACCGCAGCAAAGGTGTAAAGGTAACGGCCCTGTGCCCTGGCTTTACCTA
>Ga0105055_10004896_pt1 | contig 19230 bp, 16 predicted proteins | sample BON03_FD_78090 | JGI IMG/M metagenome (GOLD analysis project Ga0105055, IMG submission 78090) | Freshwater microbial communities from Lake Bonney liftoff mats and glacier meltwater in Antarctica - BON-03 | ecosystem: Environmental > Aquatic > Freshwater > Ice > Glacier meltwater | place: Lake...
ACACACACACACACACACACACACACCCCACACACACACACACACACACACACACACACACACACACACACACACACACACACACACACAAACACAAACACACACACACACACATACACACGCGCGCGCGCGCGCGCACACACACACATACACACATACACACATATACACATACACACATACACACATGCACACATACACACATACACATATACAGACATACACACACAACCGAGACCCGACTGGTTGGAAGTGCTCACTCGACCCTCATGGCTGCTCTGTGTGTGGTTGGTTGTGTTGTTGAAGAGCAGGTAGAAGGAACGGGTCCCAAGACACGAAGCGGCCATTCTGGTGTGGCGTGGCAAGACAAGGGGCTCGTCATAGTGGGCGGCATCAACATGGCCCTCGAGACATTCTTTGACGACGTCTGGTCTCTTTCCTCCATCGTCTCTGCGCCCTGCCTGCTCCTGTGCGGTGCGGTGCGGTGGGCGGTGTGAGTGGCACTTAGTCTTGTGGTGTGACTTGCAGATAGTCTTGCTTGCTCCACCTCATGTGACTTGCAGATAGTCTTGCTTGCTGCACCTCATGTGACTTGCAGATAGTCTTGGTTGCTCCACCTCATACCATATGCCTTGCTGCAGATAGCCTTGGTTGCAGCGCCTCATACCCATGCCGTGCTTGCTTGCCATCATACCCATGCTTTGGGTGCTTGCGCCATTCGGGTACCTTGGCACTCATACGGGTGGTTGCACTGCGAGCTTCACCTCGATAGGTGCTGCCTGACAGCGCGTGATGGATTGTGGATCTTGTGACACACGCGATGGCTGGGGATAGATAGCCTGCGGGCTCTTTGTCTTTGCCTTGTCTTTCAGGTGTGTCTGTTTGGTGACAGGGCGCAAGGTGGCAGGTTGTTAACAAGGGCAGGGCATGATGCACATGATGCACTTGATGCACTTGATGCACTTGATGCACACTGGACATGGTCACAGGTAGCATACCACGGTGCAAAACCCAAGGCTCGCAACTCCCACACCGCCTGCCTCATTCAAGACGGACCCCTGGCAGGTCAGATGGTAGTCATGGGCGGGAGCGGTTGCGAGGGTCCTATGCTGAGCATGCAGTTGGGGCATCTGAGAGACCTCCCGCATACCATTAGGTGGTCCAACATATCACACCCTTCACATGCGCTCATGGCCCCGCGTGAGATGCATGCGGCGGCGTGTATAGGTTGCCACTTGATCGTCTTTGGAGGCCGTGTCACAGGGCAAGAGCAGGTGTCAGATGAGGTCGTGACCCTCTGCGCCTCTCACAACACCCTCAAGGTCATCAGTGTCGACCAGGTCTGTGTGCTGCAGGCAGCCCTGTAATGAATGTGAGGAGGAGGGAGCATCAAAGTCAAGTCCCCGTACACTGTGCTATGCAGCCAGCAACACCAAAAAGAGCTTTGTTTGTGTTGCTGGCTGACAAACAAGAGCACAGCACCTCAATGTCGCACCACACATAAGATGCGAAACAAGGCCCGTATGCATAGGCATAGGGGCACGTGACACATGACATGCGCTAATCGTGACATCGTGACATGGCCTCAGGATGATATGCCCACGCCTCAATCGCCTTCGCTTGCGTGCGTCTCTGCCATGCATTGTGTGGCAAGCATGTGTGGCATGGCTGGCACAGGTTGAGGCATGTCTTGCCTAGTTTGCGGCATGCACGCCTCAAAGGATGAGGGCTACATGAGGGTGAGGGCTACATGAGGGCTACACGAGGGCCGTAGGGGGGGTGGTGATGGCATAAGAGCAGGCCTCATGGCATAGCACGAGGCCTCATGATGCGTCACTAGCCTTGCTGCTTGAGAGGTCGTGCATGAGAGGTGATGGATGAGAGGTGATAGATGATGACAGGTCTTGCATCTGCCGACCTCCGATCTGGCCACATGCGACGTCTCCACGTCGGATCTCACATTCATGTCCAATGTGCGATCCGACGTCGAGACGTCCGATCTCAAAAAGGGGATTAAAAGGGTTTTGCGGGAGAGACGATGCATGGGGCGAGTAGTGCGACTGCTATCCAGGCATTGTGCATGCCGCGCGCCCGCCCATCCTACGGAACCATCCTACGCCCAACCATCCTACGCATCCTTGTCACTCTATATCTGGTTCTGATCAGATTCAGGGCTTTGGATTAGCCAAATGCATTATTTGACCGTTTCTGAATTATCCTCGAGGAGAATTCCTGAATAGTCAAGTGGTCATGGTTGGTTTCGGCTAAGCCCCGAATGCTAAGCCCCGAATTTGATGGTAAGCCCCGAATGTTACCACCCTCTCTTGCACCATTGCTGCTTACACGTTTCTGCTCCTGGTTCCTCTTGATATCATAGCCACCTGAATTCTGTATGAATGCGAAAGTAACCGAAAGCGCGCGTGCCGCGTGCACGTCGCGGTGCAAACCATGCATCAGAGCCAGCGCACCTCTATGCACACGTAGAAAGTGCAGAGTGAGGATGGAGGTGTAGAGCAGAGTGAGGATGGAGGTGTAGAGAGACAAGAGGTGCCAGCTAGTCGTGCAAACCCTTTGGCAAGTGCCAGTGAAAGGTGTGGTGTGCCGTGCGGTATGGTGTGGTGTGGCGTGCGGTATCGCAAAGGTCTCGCCACAGGTCTTGACACATGTCTCGTGACATGTCTCGTGACATGCGTGTCGCCCTCGCCTTGCCATCTCAAGCTCCCGAGTGCATACGCAGGCCAATTGACTTGCAGCCTCACCACATTGCCCGCCAAGCTTTATTCCCTATTCGCTGCATCTGGGGCAAATTCCTGTATGAGAGCGAGGGTAAGAGAATGCGTGCGTGCTGCATGCCCGACTGAGGGGTCATGGGTGTGGGTGCAGACGCGAGTGCGGCGGTGTGGGCACACGATGACGGCACTGGATGATGGTTGCCTCTTGGTGTGCGGCGGCATTGATATGTCAGGTCCGACCTTCTTTTAAACGATGCACCGCTGCTTGGGTGCTTGGGTTCTTGGCTCCCCTTTTCCGACGTGCACATCTGTTATCGGCACATGTCTTATGAGCACATGTGTTATTGGCACATGTGTAATTGGCATAGTGAGGCAGAGAGTCATGACATGAGGCAGAGAGTCATGACATAGGATACAGGACCATGACATATCACATGACATATCGTACAGGACCCCAGGCATGTACCCAACACCTTCTCCTCCGCTGGAGCTCCCAACCTCTTGGCGTGCCCACACAAGAGCAACAGGCAGGCAGCGAGGAAGCAAGCGATGCACCAAGAGAGGCAGCAAGTAGAGCGTGTCAAGGAGAGACCATCGCATTTGAGGGCAGTGTAGGCGAGCTCAAAACGGCGCTGCGAGCGCAACACGTCCCTCCTGGTCTATCCCCTGCCATCCTGCGCGTGCCATCCTCGTCTCCGTTATGCTTCTCTACACGACCTCCTTCCTTCCCGTGCGCCCTCCCGCCGTTGCTCCCTCGTTCCCTCCCTCCATCATACTCTCGCATGGCGTGCAGGACGGATGGGTAGGGCAAGGCGGGTAGGGCAAGGCAAGAAGCGGGTAGGGCAAGGCAAGAGGCGGGTAGGGCAAGGCAAGAGGGTCAAGTCCAGACAGCAGGGAGTGTCTTGGAGGATGTAGACTGTTTGCTAGGAGGATGTAGACTCTTTGTGCCACTCACTCCAACCCTCCAACACCAACATGTGCACGCCTCGACTGCACCAAGACACAGATGCACACCTTTTTGTCTCACACGCTACCTTTGCATCATTGCATCGCGCGTGCACACACCCACCTCATGACGCATGCACAGATGCAGCTGGGCAGCTGACAGATGTGCATCAACAGATGAGATACGGGCATGCACACAGCGCAGTGAACTGGAAGCTCTCTATGCCGCATCTGTATGCGCGGCATCAGCGGGAGCCAGGCAAGCGTTTGCACTTGACGTGTCTTGGAAGAGTCTTGTGCTCCATCAGCCCCACCAGGTCTGTGTCTTGCTATCTTTCCATGACACAAGTCGCCCTGTCACATCTAAGGTTGGGTGTGTCGGCATCTTTGGCCTAGACGCGTGCTTTGGGCGCGCGTGCTCAATTCTGAGGCGTGCTGAATGGTGCGGGTATTGTGGTGTGTGGAGCAGGGGTTTGGACGGTTTGCGCACTCGTCAACATTGCTGCATGACACCGAGGTGCTCCTCTTCGGGTAAGGCAACCCGGCCCGTTGGCTCCTTGCCCCTACCCCTGCTCCGTGTGTGCCTCACTGCCCCATCGGTGTGGTGCATAGTGCATCGGTGTGCTTTCGCTATCTTTCATGTCGTCAACCAGGAGTGGTGGTCAGAGTCGAGGAATCCGAGAACAAGGAGTGAGAGTCTTGAATCCGAGAACCATGCCTCACAGAGTTGCTGTGTTGGCGTGCTTGGCTTGCTTGGCTTGGTTGGCTCGTGACGAGCAAACTTCGTGACCACCAACCCGTTTTGCTCCTCCCTCTCACTCTCGTATCCTTCTGCCTGGCCAAAATCCCGGAAATTCCCTTTTGGCAGCCCATTCGAGGCGTCTGTGTGAATTCATTATGGGTGGAAGGGGGGGATTCCGTATTGTGCGGAGGTAACTGAATGCGCGCGTGCCATTCTCCTCGACTTGAAGCTTGTCCCTTTTGGCAGCGCATTGGAGTTGGTGGGCGGGGCGTTGAGCTGGAGAGGTAGAGTGACTTGTAGGCAGTGACTTGTAGCTGACTATGTGTCACAGGGGCATCGACTTCCAGCAAGACTACCAGTCCTCACTCCTCCTGCCTGCCGCGGCACTGTGCCGCTCGGAGACAGACCAAGACTAGTGCCTCTCTTTCACTCCAGACTCGTGCCTCTCTTTCACTCCTCACTCGTGCCTCTCTTTCACTCCACACCCACACCGAGGTCACAGACTTGTGCCTCTCTTTCACTCCACACCCACACCGAGGTCACACTCGTCAATTGTGGTCAACGCACACCAACCCCCGGGCCCCAAGATGTAATTCAAAAGTGCCATTTGCAGGCTGACGCTATGAAATGAAATGAGTGATAGACAGAGTGAGAGGAGTGGCGTATCGATACGCGTATCGTGATACTCAAGATGGCGTATCGTCATACTCAAGATGCACACGTGAGGATAGACAAGAGATGAAAGGTCTTGGTAGACCAGAACAATGCACGAGAGAGAAAGAGACAAAGCGCCTTTCTCATCTGTGCGTAAAGTGTGTGTTGCAGACAAAGCGCTTCTCTCATCTGTGCGTGCGTCTTGGGCGCGAAGCCGTCGCCTGGCAACCTGCAAGTCGAGAGAACAAGTCACTGAGTTGTTGTTGCAAGTCGAGACGCTGAGTTGTTGTTGCAAGTTGAGACAACAAGTCGCTCTGCAGGGCGGCGAGACAACAAGTCGAGACAACAAGTCACTCTGCTCGCGTATGCCTATCCTACATCTACATGCCGTATGCGTATCCTATATCCACATGCCTCTCGACTTGGAGGCTGACACAAGGTAGCGTGCTGCGGCCTGAAGCAGCAGGTGGATAGGCATCTAGGTCGCCATCCATACCCATGCCCTATTCGCCCCTATCAGCTCCATGTCAGCCAAATTTCTGTGTGAGAGCGAGGGTAGTCGAATGCGCACGTGCCGCGCGGCCGTGCGTATGCGCATCCGCTTCGAGTTTCACGGATTTCACGCTCATCTCCACCTGCATACCTATCTGTCAAGCTCCTAGCCTATCTGTCAAGCTCCAAGTCCACGCACATACGCACGGGCGCGCGGCACGCGCGCATTTGGTCACTCTCGCTCTGATACAGAATGTTGGTTGACATGTCAAGTCACTCTCGCTCTCATACAGAATGTTGGTTGACATGGAGTGAATAGGCAATACGCTTTGCAAGGGAATACGCTTTGCGGGCAATGGCTATCGACTCCGAGCCCCACTTTCATGCCTATCCACTTGCACTTGGCTCGTAGCACAACTCAGCGCGCTCTGCTTTGAAAGCCCTCGCCGCCACGCGCCCAATATTGTAGTTACACACTTGGGCCTGTCCCAGAGTGGGAAGGCGAGAAGGACATGGAGGCGAGATGGAGCCGAGGAATGAAGAGGACATGGAGCCGAGAGCACATGGAGGCGAGATGGAGCCGAGGAATGAAGAATATGGACTCGGAGGCGAGAAGGAGCGCCTAGTTTGCACCTCACCAGACTGTCCCTTCCAACGTGCGAGGCCGGAAGGTTGTAAGCTGACCAAAGGGTGCAAATGGGTGTTGAAGATGAGGTGTGAGAGCTTTTGATTCACTTTCAATTATCAGCCCCGCATCCTTGAGGTACCTACTATCAGTTCCTAAAAACTGAGATGACGGACGCAAGGAGATGTTGGAAGGAAGGTGGCACTCTCTACCTTCGGTTTGATCATTAAGGAGCTCAACCTCAAATGGGTTGCGTTGACGAGTAAATGGAAGCACTGGCATGAGATTCGTGATATGTTTCCTCTTGCCGCCCTTTTGCACCTGTTTCTTGATTGTCACGTCCTTGGGCCCGGGCTAACCTAAAGCAGCCCGTTCCCGAAAAGAAGACTCGGAGACTGGGAGACTCCAAATGGTCACCCGGATACAAATTAGAATCCCGGGCCTGAATAATCAAAGTTCAAGTTCTGGACCACTTTGTTCAATTCAATTAATGATTGCATTTTTGAATTTCAAAAAAAAATCTTTATTAATTGGAGTCCGGCCACAATAATTGGCGCGGCGTCCGGGCTGTACAAGTCATTTGCGATTGGGATGATAGTAACTGAAATACCGGGCGCGGGCCGGTATTTACTTACCACATAACGCCGAGTTACCACATAACGCCGCTAGCATTTTGTTAAAATGAAAGATAGTTGTGGAGAGCAACTTTGAAGCTATGAGCGCGACGGCAGATCTTTTTCTTTTCCTGACTTTTCTGACCACTTTCCCGAAGATTTTTTCATAAACGAGTTTTCAAGCACGAGATTTCAAGTTCTTCTTTACTTGATATCCAACTGAAATTACTTTGTGTCTGTGGAGTGGATTCGTTTTTCCCCGAATTAGAACATTTGATAGAAAAACGTTTTCACGGTCTCTTTTCCAAAAAAACTAAAGAAGCCTGTGAAATCTCGTTTTTCAAAAATCCGAGTCGTTCATGAAATGAAGCTGAGGTGACCTTCCTCCGCAGAGAAAAACTTTCCCGACGAGATTACTTGGTTTACTTGAAAAACGAAGCAAATTCTGGAGATATAGCCGTTTTTGAAATCAGATTTAGAAATTTCTCTCTGGAAAAATTGTCGAAAATTGGTCTTGCTAGGAACAGGGGCACGTATAATGGCCGCTTTTGAACACCCAACGCACCACATTTAAGTTTATTGACACACTTATATTTAGCGCACAGGCATGGGAATTGTTTTAGGAGATAGAGCAAGATCAGGGCAACGTCCCCCAAGTGCGTTTTGTATGAGTTTACTGAACCATACCACGATAGGTACCGTCCAAAGTGTCGATTTTGTTCACAGCGCCTTCAAAATGGCCACTTCTTTACCACACATGTTGAAGATCAAACAGTACCATCAATTCTGGTGTTTTTTTGGGAACCGTTCACTGGCAAATACTGTTCACTTTTGATGTATTCCACTAGAATTGGTGTGTCCGTTCGAACTTGGACAACTAGTCGGAATTATTTTTCAAAAGTGAATTAATCTTAGTACAAAACGTGTAGTAAGGAAGTGGCCAATTTGTAAGACATGGCCAATGTAGATGCCCCCCTTCCTACCGGCGTCAAGAAAGTATTTTCAATTTGAGATTCTTGAAATCCCAAACATAAAACTTGCCAATCTTGATAATTTCGGATCGCAATTGGAAGATTTTGATTTTGACCAAAATATGGTTACCCAAAATCTAGTCTCAATATTTGGGGATTTTGACATGCTTGAATGACTCAAAAAAAAGTTGAACAAAGTTGGCATACTAGTATCATTTTTCAATAAAAACTCTGCTCTCAAAAGTTACCAGCATTGACAACTCCAAATTGCGAGTCGAAATCTTGGATTTTGACAATCACAAGATCGGAGCCTTGTCAAACTTGAATGAAGCCGAAGCTCCAAGTCGATGGGCGTATCGATATAGTGAATACCGATATACACCATATGTCTGCACCGAATTCAAATAAGGGGGAGGCTCACATTTGAGATATCTTTGTAGTTCAGATATTTTTGTAGTTGAGATGTCTTAGTTCTAGGCCTATTAACCTCTCTTATCATCTCTCACTCCCTAACAGGCAAACTCCACCCGTTTCACACCCACTTTCTTTCTTTCTCCAACTCTAGGCGGGCGCAATTTGGTCACATCTGTCTACACGCACACACGTGACAGCTGATTATCTTTTTCTGTCTGCGCCGGTGCTGCCGGCCTTCCCTCACTCACACAGACTAACGTTGCACATAATGCAGTTATGAGTCAGATACTCCACTGGAGAAAGAGTGACCAACTCCTCTAAAAGGTGTCGAGAGTTGTGGCAAGATTTGAGTCGAGTATCTGACTGATTCATAAATGAAGTATGTCACGGTGACCCATCGAGTCAGATACTCCACTGATGAATAAGTCACCAACTCCTCTACCAGTAGACATTTGTATGAATATATGTGTTTCTATGTATAATTGCTCCACCAGTGTGGGGAGTTGGTAACTTACTCATAAGTGGAGTATGTGACGGATTGAGTCAAATCTTCCACTCACGTGCTGCACTCATAAATATTAGGCACGAACTGCTGACATACTCTACTATTATGGTGGAGTATGCGACAGATTCAATCTGATACTCGACCTATCAATACTTCGCCAATCATATTATCGGTGCTTGACTTTCTCCCTTTCTTTCTTTTGTGTTGAAAACCCAACTTAATGACGTAGGACCCAAGAGACTGTCCCGCACTGTTGACCGCCCACGAATTTTCGTGGACCTGGTGTTTGTCACCTCTGAGCATATGGGAGCATATGGGTGTTGCTTTGTTTTGTTGACCCGAGGGTGAGCAAGATTAGAAACGAGGCCTCCACTTGGCCTTGGATCTTCTTGAGAAGTGCGAGGCTTCGCGTGTACTATGTCGGTAGCTCCCCCGGTCACTTCTGAGCATCTCTTGATGAGTCTTGATGAAATGCGCAGATGCCGCGGCATCTCTTTCCATCTGCGCCGGTGCCGCTCTACATCCATATACATTCTATACACACATACACATTTGTACATGCATGTTTTTTACACACTGATCGCACACCTGCATATACACACACGTCACACCAGTATATCTCTTTCCGTCTGTGGCGATGCTGCTGTACATACATATACATATATACACACATACACATTTATACATATATACACACATGTATATAGTATACACTCTAATCACCTGTATAGACACACATGTCACAAGCGAATCACCTGTATAGACACACATGTCACAAGCGAATCCGTCTTATCAAAGACGTCCATCTTCCCCAAGAAAGAGAGAAGGAAACGTGAGATTTCCAACGAATCTGCACGGGGTTCGTCGCTCCGCGAGGTCAACGTCTAGGTGAGCGCCTCAGGCGCACCGCATGATGGGCAAGACACAGAAAAGACACTGCGAACGATCATTTGATACAAACGTGCTTGTAACAACTCGACGACTTTCTATCGCCGTTCCCACCTCTAAAAAGGACGTCAACAAAAGTGTCGTTATAGAACAAGTTCCGAACTAGAAAAATCTGTTCTAGAAATCAACCATGTCACGAACGTGACCACAGTTCTAAACGAGACCGCAGCCTCAGGTTGGGGTTCTCGCTTCACAGCAGCATGTCTCTTTGGGAAGGGCTTGCTGTGGTGTGCTCCGGAGCTTACTTACGTCTCAACCACGTCTCACGATTACAACACACCTAAATCATTCGCCGTCTTCATAACAAAACAAATAAAATGGATACAGATGTTTCAGTGACTGACTAGTATGATTGTGTGATAGTCGTTGGAGTGACGCTTGTTCTTAGCCTCTACCCCACACTCAGTTTTTCCAAGATATTTCGTCCTCTTTTTCGTCCTGGTCCCCGCTCTCGTCTGAGCGCACGGCAGGGCTTAGAGCCCCGCCGTGGCCGTTCATTCGCCCTTGAGCATTCTCTGTTGACACTTGAGCATTCTCAGTTGAAAAGCTCTCATCATGATTGCTTGCATTTTCGAATGTGGTCCGTGTCCAAACAAGAACAAACCCTTTGAATGCGTGGTATGGTCACGCAGGCATATGCAAGACGACAAGGAGGCCATGACGCTGCCAAAAAAAGGAGATCAACCGGGTTGTTTTATGGTCTGAAGGCCCCCCCCCGAGAGTCAATCTGGGAGAGGGTAAGTTAGGGGGTTCGAGAAAAAATAAAGACAAGTGGAGAAACCTGAGATCCCCAAGTGAATTTGGGTTTTGGCGTCTTGGAAATTCCGTATTGGCGCGAAAGTAACCTAATGCCGCGGGCCAATAAAACCCTCCCCCACATGGCTTGATGTTAAGCAAGGCCCCCCTTTATTTGAATTGGCGATTAGGCACACAAGGCATTCTGATTGACATGTTTCATGTCGCATCTTTCATGATTCAAGACTTCATTCAAGGTACGATGTTTCACGAGTTTAAAACTTAATGGAAAACACTCTTGAGCTTCTTGAATAAAAAATAATTGTGTACTGATGTATTTAAAACTGAATAATGTATCGATTTTGAGATTCGGTCCAAAAAAAATGGAAAAGCTTATCGGGATGTTTTTTGGGGGAGGGTTGAGGAACTCCAACTATGTTTTCGTTTAGGAACTCCAACTATGTTATCCGCAGCTCCAACTATGTTTTCCCATCATGCATTGGGTCCTACCCAGATGATGTGCGGCAGCGTCGGCACCTCGCCGCCGCGCGCCTTATCAAAACAATGACATTACACAGGTTCAATGTCTTGATAGGGCGCGCGGTGGCATCACACACGTTGACATTACACACCTTTAATGTCTGGTTCTTGGAAACTTCGACTTTGACTGTTGATGTGTCGCTTCTCAAAGCGCACATGAGGTTTTGAGGATAGTGGCTTTGTGTCTCTTGACATGACCACTTTGTTCAATCACCTGGAGGGTGTACTCTCAAAATAGAAAAATAAAACAAAAATGTGGAAGTTGATCCATTCAAAGACCACAAATTAAAGGTGTGGAAAGATGATGACAAAACACGACACACAAGACCATGCTGCGTGAATTTGATGATCTCACAAAAACAAAATTGACAACGTGGAAAATTCGTAATCTTAAAAAACAGTATCCAAAGATAAAGGACGATCGATCCTGCCAAAAAACACAAAATGACGAAAGTGGAAAGCCAATCCTCTCCGCAAAAAAAACCCCAAAAAATATTGAAATGTCACGGTGATGATATCAAAGAGCCAAACAATGGAATGTCAAAATTTAGTACTCTCAAAAACAAAATCCAAAAAATGAGGACTGACAAAAAAGGAAACAAATCCCATAGGTGGAGACAAGAAATGAAAAAAAATTCAGCAGCGGAACTTGAAAGTCCATCCTCTACAAAAAAAAGAAATTTCAAAATGTGGAAACAACATCCTCCCAAACACAACGCCAATCGAACACGAAAAAAATGAGTCTATCGAAACTAAGAGACACAGAAAGTGGAATGAATGAAATTTGAAAGCAACCAATTCGCAAAAAGCAGTGCGTCACTGAAAAAATGGATTCAAGTTGGGGCGGCTGCAACCGAATTTCGCACAAACATATTCAGGTTGAGTAATCCTCTCAGAAAAATGAAATTCATACTGTATGAAAGTGTGATGATATCAATAAAACAAATACCGAAATGTAGGATTGGATGCTCTCAAGGAAACACATCCAAATATCACTCTGCCCTCATTATCCAAATAATGAGGGCAGAGTGCATCCTTCCACAAAAACACAATCCTAGCAATGGAAAGTCCATCCTCCCGAGGAAAAAAATCCGAAATATGAAAATGACATCAAAAAAACAAAAGACAGCATGTGGGAAATTGATGCTTTCAAAAAATAACACGTTGAGCTGATGATGATGTTTGCTTTTTTTACTTTCAACAGTACTTTAGTACCCTTGATTGAGGGTCTATGTAGTTCAAATCCATGGGAATTTTATGGATGTATGCATATATATATACATATATATAAGTATGTATCTATGTATATATATATATATACATCTATATATATATATATATACACATATATTTATGTATATGTGTGTAAATATCAATATGTATGTATACATATATATGTATATATATATACATACATATATACATACATGTAGATATGTATGTATGGTAGTAGGGAGATTGAATGCGGAGTGCATCGTCTCTTTTGCGAATGTCGAGGCCGATGTTGAAATTTGATTCCCATTTCACTCTTTGCAATCATGAATCACGGCGCTAAGATACTGTGACATGGCACACTTTCTACACACTGAGACTACAGGAGACGATCAGCACAAAACAACACCAAATTGAAAATTTAAATGCTTTTATTAGAGTGGTCAAACATTAGTCATTTTCTGTCAAGATATTCATGGCGTGAGTCGCGTGACCTGTGCAAAACTTGGATGCTGGCCCCTCACCCGCAACTGTTTTTTTAGCTCAAGTGTGCATGGGACATTGACTTGAGACTGCGTTTGTGTCTTGACCAAGTGTCTTGACTGCGTTTGTGTCTTGACCAAGTGTCTTGACTGCGTTTGCAGGAGCCTTTGCAGGAGCTATTTTCATTTCTGGTCGCGGCCGCATTGCCATGTCGCCGGCCATATGGCCGCTTTGCCACTGGGCCATATCGTGCCTTGCCATATCGCCACGAGTGCCATATCGCCATATCGTGCCTTTGCCATATCGCCATATCGTGCGCACGTCAACGGGGGCGTCAAAAAAGGACTCACATCGCTTAGGCATCTTAAGGGATGCGAGTTCAATTCGACGCTCATGAATGTTTTTGTAAATGGCCTTTTTAATGACTACTGTCACTCCACAATGTGCGGCAGGCGTGAGCATGTGACTTGCGGAGTGACAGTCATGTGGTTGACCATCTTGTTGATGCTTACAACGGTCGATCCTGCCTTAAAACTAAAAAATCCTAATGTGGACTAAAAAGAAATTTCCAAAATGTAAAAAGTTGGGTGGTCGGATGTTTGGGGTGAGCAGAGTTTTTGTTGTGTTGTTGTGCTGAAATTTCTGAATGCGCACACACAATCCGTGACAAATGAGACATGACCATTCCACAACAGAAATGCCGACTCAGAAATGTGGAAACAAAATCCTCACGAACAAAACGCGAATAAAACAAGAGAAAATCTGGGACTATTAAACAAAACAAAACAAAACAGGGATGTGAAACTGTTCAAGTTCCAAACAAGCCTCCTAAATTCAAAAAAGGCAGTCCGTCAATGACACAAATGGATTCGACTCGGAGTTGGGACGGCGGCTGCACCCCTGAATATTGAGTGTGAAAGTGTGCGGAAAAAAACACATTTGAGCCGCCTGAACCTGGATCCGGCCCAGTCTCTTCCTCTCTTGAGTCTCTTCATCGCACGTACACCCAGCCTGTGCAGTGCAAAGGTAGACTTTGCAGTGTGTGGATCGAACGCAGGTGCGACAATCTTTTAGCGCACGGCTTTGAATGTTAGGCACAAAGCGACTTTGAATCCTAGCCATAAAGCCTAGTGACAAGACGCCCAACAACAACATCTGCCTCAGCTACCAATAAACGCATTTGTTTATACCAAAAAAAAACTGGGGGTGGGTTGACTCAGATTGGGCTGGCGACACAGACAGCCGTCGGTCACACACAGGCTACATCTTGATAATCAAACTTGAAGGCGGGCCAATTTCTTGGGAGAGTCGGAAGTCGCCGACAAGATAACGTCTCTCTTTCGACTTGAGAAGCTCAATTCCATTCATTATTGTCACAGGCGTGGCGCAGACAGTGGAGGCAACAAGGCAGCGTGCACTTGCGCGAATCCATTCAAGTTGAAAAGACATCTCTTTGTGCCTCCCCATCATTGCACGCACACTGGCACACACAGCATGGTCAGCCGTCATTGAGGCGTCATTGAGGCGTGAGTACCATGACGCCGACATCGGGCGGTCCATAGATTTCAACAATCTGCCCACAGCCTGTGCAGAGCTCACTGGCATGCGACCCGAACTTTAACTTGAATACTATTTCAACCAAAAACTTGACAGACCCCTACTTTGTGTGTTGAAGTGTTGGCTGTAAGGAGACGTTGGGGGCGGGGGTAGATATCCTGACTTTCAACTCCCGGCCATTCTTCACATTTCAGTTTCGAACCCATTTTTTTGGTTCGATTTGTACCAATAAATTACCCGGGCCGTTACAACGCGCCCATCAACGGTACTTAACGATATGTAATACGGGAACCTTGTACCAGTAATGTTGAAACAGACGCCTACGTCCGACGCTCATGAGAATTATTGTGTATGACAGTGGTACGAAAATCTTTTTGTTTTCTTGGGTCTCTATCCCCGCCCGGGCCCCCCACGTCTCGCTGTAAGTTGTGCTTTATCTTGCCCATCACTTAAGTGCGTCTGCAGCCAGCAACACTGCATCTACAGCCAGCAAAACTGCCACACAACCTCTCAACCTCCCTCCACTACACGTCAAACTCCATCTCCAGGGTGTGTGCATTACCCAGTCGGCACAAGCAGGCCTTGTACTGTGCGGCCTTACCCCTCTTCCAAACATTGAAACAGAGAGACAGAGACGTTGAGCATTGTCAAGGACGAGTCGAGGCTCGATTTGGTAAAGCAAGGTATCGCGCTACCTGCTCCGAAGTGCCGCCGATACCGGCAGTGACCCCACACCCTCGTCTACTGTAAGCCAACACCCAAGTCTAACCAAAGCAGCAAGGTAGCATGGAGTGAGTCATGCGTATAGCGCGTCATGCGTATAGCGCAACGCCTTCAAGATTATTTTTTGTCAAGACTTTACAGGTAGCGCCAAGCATACAAAGGCATCGAGGTAGAGTGAGGGAGGTACTAGGGACACGCCTGCCACCACTACCAGTCACACAACTTCCTTGAAAATTTTATCTCAGCTTCCAATAACAGTGAATTGATGGTAATTTTGAGTGTGTTGATGTGCATGCAGCCTTTGAAGTGTGAAGGCAGCCTTTGCAGTATGTGGAAATGGGCTGACGCGTGCTCCGAGGGGCACCTCGCAACCAAAACACGCACACCACACCGCACATAGCATGGGCAGTGTAGAGCTCGTGCGACCATGGCCCTCGTTTGCATCTTTGTATCAGCACTACAGGCTGGAAGATGCAAGATGGAGCTGATGGAGAGGACATGCTCAGGCGTGCATTTGCTTCTCGGCAGCGGCCCTGCGTTCAGTGATCATGGCGTTGATAAAGAATTCGCCAGCCTTGTAGGATGAACGCACCAGCGGCGCACTGGCCACGTAGGCAAATCCCATGGCCTCGCCCTGCTTGCGCCAATACTCGTACTTGTCGAGCTCGACATACTCGTAAACACGCATATGCTTTCGAGTCGGCCGCAGATACTGACCAAACGTCACGATTTCGACGCCGGCCGTGCGCAAGTCGCGCAGCGCCTGCATCACCTCCTCATCCTTCTCACCCACACCAAGCATGATGCTGGACTTGGTCACGAGATCGCTGCGCAAGCTGCGCGCGTGCTCAAGGGTGGTCAAGCTTTGCCGGTAGCCGGCGCGCAGGTCGCGCACTTTGCCCTGCAGCCGCTCCACAGTCTCAATATTGTGCGCGTACACATCGAGCCCCGACTCCACCACTGTGCGCACGCAGTCAGTGTTGCCCTGGAAGTCGCTCACAAGCGCCTCGACCCGGATTGTGGGGTCAAGAATTTTGAGCGTTTGGATGGTCTCGGCAAAGTGGCCAGCACCGCCATCCTCCATGTCGTCACGGTCTACCGAGGTCAGCACCACGTAGTCCAGACCCCATTTCGTGATGGCCTCGGCTACTTTGCGCGGCTCTCCGGCATCCACAGGTGGTGGAGCCTTGGCGGTTTTAATGTGACAAAACTTGCAGCCACGCGTGCACGTGTCGCCCATGAGCATAATGGTGGCAGTGGCAGTGCCGGACTTTCCGCCCCAGCACTCTCCAATGTTAGGGCACTTCGCCTCCTCGCACACTGTCACAAGATTGAGGCCCCGCAGCGCATCCTTAACCTTGCGAAACTCGGGGTCCTTGACGATGGACCGCAAGTGCTTGAATGAACCATCTGCTTTGGCATAGTCGGGTTTCAGCTGCCCCAGCACGCTCCTGTTCAATTCCTCGTCCCTGGTTTTTGCAGCCACGGCTGCCTCTTCCGACAGGCCCGCAGTATCCAGCGACCGCCCATCCGGCTGCAGCCCCCTCCCCGCAGCGGCTGGCACGAAGTCGTCTACTGTTCTTTGTTCTTCAGCCAGAGTGGCACGGAGCTCTTGCAGCCTCGAGCCGGGCTTTGGCGCCTCAGCTGGCTCCCTGTCGTGCAACTTTGCAGGCTGCGAGAACTGGCGCGCCCCGCCACTACAAAGCAGCCTGCCCTGAGCAGAAGTGTGAGACAGCGGTGTTATGCGCACAGTCCCGAGTGCCTTTCGCAGCGCGGGCACGCCGCCAGTCAGCACCGAAGAAGTCCTGCTCAACATCGCGCAAGAAACTCCCTTATTGCGCGGCTTGTACACGTTGAAGCACAACCCTCCTGCGAAGTCGGATCTCGCAAAAACCTAAAACCAGACTTTTAGATGTGTCCCGAGCGTGACTTATATCCCCACCCCCATGAGCCGCATGATGAGGCGGCTTCAAACAAAACAAAAACAAAAAATAGGCTCTCTCAGCCCCGGAGTTTTCCGACATTGCGTCCAACATTGCGTCAAAAAAAACAAGACATGCAAATCAGACACGCCAGTACTTGTAGAGGATGCGCCTTGCAACAATGTTCTAATCACATCGATAGAAAAAGTTTCTGTTTTTTGCGGAATTTGCCGGAGAAATCCCCTCAATATCGCCATTTGACATGTCAAATCGACCCCCATCGAGTAGCATCGTACTCAGACACTGCGTCACAAAAAAAGGGAAACTTCGAAATCATCAGACACGACAGTACTTGTAGAGGATGCGCCTTGCAGAAGTGTTCTAATCACATCGATAAAAAAAGTTTCGATCTTTGTGCGGAACATGCTGAAAGAATCTCTTCAATACGCCATTTTACCTGTCAAATATCCCCCCATCGGGTAGCATCGTACTTAGACACTGTGTCCAAATAATGGAAACTTCGAAATCAGACACGACAGTACTTGTAGAGGATGCGCAAGCTGATTTATCGAGAATCCAGCTACCCGCTGCAGGTTGTCAAAGGGAGGACAGATTGAGGAGGCACGTTTGCGATTCTCAATCGTGTATTCTTTCCCCTTAATGATTCCCTAATATCGGTTTTAAAAAAAGCAACACACACGTTTGAAGAGGCAGATAAAAAGAAAGAAAGGACGCGAGGAAGAGGAGGGGACCGGTATAACCAGCGACGGGGCGCGCGGCAAGCGGAGGGGCTTAAGCCCCGGAGCCGCCGCTCGCCACTCGCAGATAGCCAGAGTCTAGGGACGCGCCCGACGTCACCGCGCGCCCACTGGATCGGACCAGAACAAGGGAGGCATTTTAAAGAAATCCAGACCAATTTTAGCAACACAATTCAAAACTAAAAATAAAAATGTAATCTTAACATCAGATTAGTTGTACAATGAGATTTTAACACGATGAGATTGATTTTTTTTGTGAAATTTTGAGTATTCGATTACACAACGGACAGTCGAAAAAAAATTTCTTTGCCACAAATTTTCGGGTTGAGCCAGTCCAATTTGAAAAACAAAAAGGGAAGTGGAATTTAGTCCCAAAAAAAAACGGGTTGAGCCGGCTCAACCCGAATTGTATGGGAAAAAAATCGGGCTAAGCCGGCTCAAACCGATTTTGACAAACAGAGTGTTCTCAAGATATCCGTATTGCCTGATTCCATGTGCGAGTAAGAATTCGAGTCGTCTTTGCTCGACAACAAAAATTCCGAAACTGGTCGGTTAAGGTGGACGGTGAGGATCCGGACGCCCCAGGTTATTGAAGGAAGGACTGGGTCAGGAGGGATGTCGGCAATGTTTAATCGTGGGTGCGTCCCCCTTGGCTCGAGGAACCCCCGGGACCGCCGTTACAATTCCCCAATATCGGTTTCCACAAACATTGTGGACTGTTTTTACCCGCTGGTCAAAAACTCCGAGGGGCGGGGGGATTCCATGTCTGCACCTTCTCTCGCTGTTTCTGCGGGCCATGGCGTTGATGTTGCCTGTTTGAATGCGTTTTTGGCTGCTGCCCTTCAACGTGTCGTGTGCGAGGCTGTGCTCGTACAAGCTCCTGCTTCTACTTCTGTGGTCCCTTGTGCTGGTGTCCGTGGTGTGGATACAGGTGTTTCGGGCGGTATTGCCGCAAGTGTTGCTGGCCGTGTCGGTGAACTTGCTGCGGTTTGCCGTGAACGTGTCGTCGTCGGCGACCTGGCAGGCGTTCTTGTTCGGGTGGAGGTGCCTCATGCCAGGTCATGAGCCCTGGGCTGTCTAGTCTTGTGTCAAGCACCCTCGTCCAAGGTGCCCCTGGCGAAACAAACCTCACTAGACCTGATTTAGTGCCTTACCCCCTCCACCTTCACACCCCCGCACACTAGGCATCTGGGGAGCTTGACAGCTGCGAACTGGGTGTCTTTCGATCTCATTGTTTCTTGCTCCTCTTGCAGAGGTTAATCTTTAATAAACACCCTCAAATTAACAAAAAAATGAAAGAAAGAAGGAAAGTTTGGCCGTGTTTAGCTGTTCATGAAATGTCACAACCTGGTGCCGTTACTATCATCGCGAACGATTCATTGAGATGGCTTGTGTTGGCTCTCGGTGTAATGGCGGCAAGACACGAGAAACGCACAAACAATCAATGGCCAAGATTGCAGGATCATTGAAACAAAAGAAGCTAAAGAAACAGAGAAATAACCAAAATAGCGTGCGGATGAGGTGCCTTGCACTTCGGGAAAATAATGCGAAGACTGTGATCCGGGACAGGTCAGCTCGGCGGGGCGCCAGCGCCACCAGCCCGAGACGATGTTTGTTAATTACGAGGTTGCACCCAGTCGAAAGAAAACACAAGATGT
>Ga0105055_10004897_pt1 | contig 19229 bp, 6 predicted proteins | sample BON03_FD_78090 | JGI IMG/M metagenome (GOLD analysis project Ga0105055, IMG submission 78090) | Freshwater microbial communities from Lake Bonney liftoff mats and glacier meltwater in Antarctica - BON-03 | ecosystem: Environmental > Aquatic > Freshwater > Ice > Glacier meltwater | place: Lake...
AACCCCCCCCCCCCGGGGGGGTTTCCTATTTACTATGTTCCCTCATCAAGAACTGTGTGTAAGAGGACCCCCCTCGAAGAACATTTTATGGATCCTTCGAGGGGGGTCCTCTTACACACGGTTCTTGATGAGGGAACATAGTAAGTAGGAAACCCCCCCGGGGGGGGGTGGTTCTTTCGATCAAATTGTTTTTCACCAACACACTTTGTTGGTCACAGGTGTTTCCACTTATTACCGTACACCACCTGATGTTCGGGTTTTATAACAACAAACCAAACAGAACTTCTCACTCTAATCTCTCTCTCGCCTTACCCAACCCTCTATCTCCCCCGTTCCTTCCCCCCTCGCCACTAGCTCTCCCCCCCCCCCATTGGACGATATCCATTGTCAAGTATGTCAGAGTCCATTCAATGAACATCAGATGCTCCTCTGTGACATGTAACGCAGCATGGCATATGGTCTGCCTTCTCCCACCACTTACCACTATCCCACATGGAATTTGGAAATGTCCCCTATGCCTCCCGCGCCACTTCCTACCCCACACAGCAACACTCCTCCTCGCCTTCCTTTCCCCATTCTCGATTTCGACTCTGATTAAAATATTACAAAAAAATGACTCGCTATCACTAATCCGCGTTTCCGGACCACCAATTACAATTTACATTTTTTTAAAAAAAAGTACTTCCAAACGCCTATTCATGAGGGGTCACAATTTAAAACACAAGTTTAGTAAATATCTCGAGCGCAGCTCGCCATGGGGGAACTTGGGACTTCGACACATACGATTTTCTCCTTCGGGTTTTTTTCTTGGATTTTCTTTTTAAATGGGGATTGGTCCTTGCGGACTGATCCCCCCCCTCCCTTCCACTGGAATTCCTTTCTGCCACTGGAATTTCTTTCTGAGTGGAATTCCTTTCTGTCTCTAGTTACTGCTGTGTTAATTACACCCAAGGGTGTTTAGTCACCTGGCAGTCGTCGTATAGGAGTAATAGGTGCGCTGGTTCTTATCCTCCCATACCAGACCGTTGGAGCGCGCGACGGCCGAGGGCTTTAGCCCGACACCGCCGTGCGCCCACTGAATCGGACCAGAGTTCCACGGATTTGGAGAGGGGCGTGCATTCAAACTCGCGACAGGGGTGTTCATTGGTAAATGCACACCCCTCACCATAGTTTCAATGCACACCCCTGTGGGTAGTTTCAATGCACACCCCTGTCCATAATTTCAATGCACACACCTGTGGGTAGTATCAATGCACACCCCTGTGAGTAGTTGTACACCCCTCTCCAAAAAAACCAATGCACACTCCTTGCAAACCCCTTGCAATCAGGGAAAAAAACTGAATACACAGCCCTCGCTAAACAGGGAAAACATGGATAGAAACAGGAAAACACTTGGAAATGTAGAAACGGAGAAAAAACTAGACAAGTAATATGTGCGAAAAATACCCCAGTGCAAACCTCTCAAAGAACAATAACAACAAAATAGGAGCTCCGGGGAAAAATGAATTTGAATTTACTAAAAAATAGAGAGGTCCACGACGGAGGAATGCCAAACAAGACCCTGCCTTGCTGCCAGAGCCACACCTGCGGACAAACTTTCCTCTCCCTAGCCGGCCTGGTAGCGCACTGAGACAATGAGAAGTAGCCGATTGCCCTGCGGTAGCGGACTCCGTAGATGCCAGAGGATGCCCACAAAAGACAGCTGATATCGACGGTTTACGCTACTCCCCTGATGACCCCCACTACGGCCCTGGGCCTGTCCATACGTCTCTCTATGTTCGAGTTATGTGAGACTGGTGACTGGGACATCTTCCGGAAGATTTTTGAGGGCGGAGACTGGTGGAGCTGACCAATGGGTGTTAAAGCGGAGGGAATGCTCAGGGTTTGCCAGGGTGGATCAAGTAACTTTTCGCATCCCTGGGATATCAAATATCAGTTTTCAATAAAAACTCTACTCTCAAACAAACAACACGTTTGATGTAGTTGCAGTGCTAGTTGCGTGGCGGCACAACGGAAACAAAAAACAAAAACTGTTACTGCGTACTGCCTTGGCTCGCTGGCGAAGAAACCCCCGCACCGTAATGATTCCCCAATATTGGTTTAATAAAACAAAACAACACACACTGGTACTAAAAGACACTTGAACAGGAAGTCAGGCGGGTGCTGGTTTTGTCAGAACCAAGAAATATAGTATTACAATAATATGTATTTTGTGTATGTATAGAGAGAGAAAAAGAGAGACGAGAAACAGTGGGCGAGAGTCAAAGTCACAATGATTGAGTAAAGGCTCAGAGTCAGAAAACAGCAGAAACTTGAAAGAGCAAACATGGAGGGTAGTGTATGTAATTGATTCAAAAACAAACACTCCACGCGCATCTTGTTGACCGCCTCCTACTCCCGCACCTGCGGCAATGCCTCGTGAGGTAGACTAATTCCTTTATGTTTCACACTTGAGACATGAGCATTTCTTAGTCATCACGTTACCTTCCGTGGAAAACAAGCGCTCAGGAGTTGCTGAAGTTGCAGGAATAGCAAGTACACGCCTCGCCATACCGCCGATGACACTTCGCGTGTCTTTGAAAGAGTTGTCCCCCGCCCCGAAGCTTTGTATGTTTGTCGATGGGCAACAGCGCGTAACTTCCCGCCTCGGCCTGTGGGATGCAGGTACCGGTCAAGATTTACCAGGTTCATGGTTCGTGGGAAAAATTTGAATAAAAATGTGTACCACAAAAATTCACTCAACTGATCTCGCGCCAGTTAGTACGAAAAACTGAATATGAGGTCGCTATCGGTAGTGTCAGATTACTTTGTAAAGCAAGTTTTACCGGCTTCTCGCACCATATCAAAACCGGCTGTAATTTGCCGGTTTGTATCACTATTGATCGGCCGATGGAAAAGGTTTTTTCTTCAGGATTTTTTTTTCCGGTGAAATAAAGAGTAAGTTGATGTGATTATAATAAGAACACCCTCTCCGGAGGGACCACGTGGGCTTTCATTTTTTTTGTTCTTTCAAAACAATGAAAACGGAGGACCCCTCCTGAAAAACAACCCCATTTTTTTCCACCCAACAAAGAGGGGGGGGAGGGGTTCTACGATCAAAGTAAACTGTTGGTGATAATTAGAGTCGGCATTAGATTGAACGTCCACTGGACACAACTTGTTCACCACGAACCCAAAAAAAAAGTAAGCGTACGCCTATTTTTTTGGCGTGACATACATGATGAGAAGTAGCCCACAAGGCCAGCAAACCAACCAACCCCCCTCCCCCCTTCGTAACTCGCAACGAATGGGCTAATTTTCCAAAAAAATAAGCTAAAGGTATCCCCTGGGAAGGCTTCAAAGAAAGCTGCCCGTGATATTTTTGTTGTATAGTAAATGTCGGTTTGGATAAGTTGTAAATTTCTGCTGGGAAACATTAATTGGAAATTTTAATTGATTCGAGATGGGACGAGATCGGGCCGAACCAGTGATTCCTCTCCCCTCACATAGGCATACGTGATATCGATGATGAAGGGGTCAGTAAAGCGAATGACGTTGCAACATTTTTTTTGAAATTACACGAATGTTTACAAAAATATTTTTTGACTTTTTTTCCAGATTCCCTACGATTTTTATTTTTTCTGGGGCAATATTCGGGCTATTTCCAAGGCGTTTCCAGGCGCCGAAAACGGGCCAAAACACACCCACAACACCTCAAGAGGCCCCCGCGTTCTGGATCAACGCATTTATTTATGAATTGATCCGGTCTCGATTTGAAAAATCGTGTTTTTTAAGGTTGAAAAGCGCAGTATCCAGCGCAATGCAAGAACCTGGAAACGAAGATAAATACGCCCTGTGGAACCAATAAAAAACCCATACAGTACGAAAATGCTCCGACTGGAATTTCGGAACTTCGGATGGCGAGCGGCGACTGCGAGGCAAAAGCCGCTTGCTGACGCGCGCCCTTTCAGACTTTGCCCAAACCACGACATGAAATTCCACTGGTCGCCGACCACTTAGTCAGTTAGCTAAGTAGAGTACACGAACGCGGCCTAGCAAGTTAGCTAAGTGGGGTACACGAACGCCGAAGAATCTAAACTGTTATCTCTCCCTGACTCTCCCGTGGGTAGCACTTCCATCAAGGACTGTCGGTACATACACACATTGACACTTGTTCCAGTATCATACGTACAATCATGCTTGTGTAGGTCACCTCAAAGCATGACAGATGGACAAATGATGCAGTAAGACTTGGGAAACATGAGTCTACTCCAGGGGGTGGCCATGGAAGGGTATACAGGGCGGGTTCTTAGCTCAGGTAATGCTTGCCGGGGTACGACTGACAAGTCAAGCATGAAACCGGTGACAGTAACGACTCCAGCACTGTCTTGTGACGTCCTTGTGACGGCCATGTACCAGTGAAGAAAAGAATATCTCAGAATCTTTGGCCCCATTTTATTTCGAATTGATTCATCAATCAAAACCGTGCAAAACGCAGTTTCAAAAAACTACGCGGAGCACTTTTTTTTTTGGTGTTGTCAGCTGCAAAATTTGGAAAACGTGATTTTATTAGCGCGTGGGAGAGAGCATTTCCGGGTTTTTTTTGGCGAGGTTTGGGTTGCTCAATTCCCTGCACAAAGAGAGGTGTGTAATTCACTCGCTTTTTGTAAACGGTGTCGTCACAGCGTCGAGTCACGCGCTCTGACGTGTCCTTTCAAACAAATTAATCTGAGTGCTTGGTCACTGTTGAGTTGACACCCAACGCATACATACCTTTGAGGGAGACTCTGTTTTATCCAAGTTGTTTGCTCTTCACTGTCACGTTCACGCACAGTGACTCAAATTATGTCAACAGAAGCGCTTCTCTTAAACACTTCTCTTGAACTTGATGATCTTTTTCACCACCAATGAATTGGTAGACAGAACAAGAAACTTCAAATCAAATACATCCCAGAATGATTAAAAAGAACATATTTTATGAAAATCATGCACCGCAGGCCAGATTTTGAATGGAAAAAAAATGCGCCGCAGGCAAAACTTATCAAATAAAATGCGACACAGGCCAGATTTTTGGACTCTGTCCTGATGGATAATCTAGTTTGTCTTAATTGATATAGTATGTAATTCATTTCCCACCAATCGCAGCTCAGAATTTTCATCTTTTAATGAATTAATTCATTAATTCATCAAAAGATGAATTGAAAAATCATTAATGAATTAACCCTTGGCCGGCCTATGATACGTTTGTTTTCCCCACTGTAATGTACAAATCAAGAAGGGAGTTTTGTTTTGTGTTGTTTTGTTTGGATGAGCCGTCACACTGCTAACCCGGAGTTGTGAATGGTCACATTAAATAAAGATGGTGTGTGGGTTCGGAAAAGTACGGATTTCCAGAATTGTGATGTCTTAATTGATCTCTCAAATTCACATTCTGGAACGAACAAACAGGGACCCGAATTGTACTCTTGTCAGCCAAAACGAACTCATTGGGACCTCATTGGTTGGAAATCGCAGGAAAAATCATAGACAACCAAGAAAGAAGCCCGTTGGGGTTGTTATCCAGGATTATTACGGGTGGCAGCAATCTGATCAAGAAAGTGCCGTACATGAAAAGATGGCTCTGGCTAATGAGTACAAACGAGCACCGATAACGTCGACTTGTGCATTTGGAGTCGCCCGTACCAGCGCGAGGCGCATGGCCCATCCTGCCCGGGCCTTTCTTTCTTTTTTTCTTGGATGGCGAAGACCCAGCTTAAGGTGGGGTTGGGTATTTGTCAAAACAAACACAGATTTCCAGTGGAATCAAGTTTACCAAGACACTTCATCGAATTTGTGGTTGTGGAAACGAAACGATTCGTCAATAGTAATTAAGCGTGACCTTGATGCGGAAAACATGCGGCCAGCGCTCGAGCATCTCTGCGGGAAACAACACCCGAGCGCTAGAAAATTGTTTGTACAAGCGAATTTGCCATATGTTCGTAAGATCAAAATATAGACTAGATTAAGATCTAGGTCTGTGCTGTTTTTGAGTACTTGCGTAAGGAGACCTGCTACCGCGGCGCAATGCCAAGTTCCGATTTTTCCTGCGGGTGGTTTTTGGTTTGTTCAGTTTTTTTTTGTTTTGTTAGGCTTTAGGACTTTATTTATATTGTATCTGTTACAATCCCACTGCACTAAAGGGCTACAATACCCAAAGCAAAGCGACAGGAGTTTTGTTCTTGGTACAGGCGATTTGTTTGTTTGTTTGTTTCAAAACCCGCCACACCGCTAGTCCTCCCGTAAAGTTGAGAACACATACGAGTGGTGCGCAATTATAAGGTGACCGTGAAGTTCCCGGCACAGTTGCACTCCCACTGGATGGTGTATGTGTATGAAGTGGCATATGTGCATGGTTGTAGGTCGAAACATGGTTTTTGGTTTTTGGTTTGTTATGCCGCCACAAAATTAGCCCTCCAATTACATCAGGAACGCAGAACACAACTTTTTTTGATTTTTCTTTTGTAAACCAGACATCAAAGTGGACATGCAACCGGACATGCAACCGGTTGCATGCGCTCCGTCGCCGCGCGCCCCCATGGCACTGCCAGCACCAGCTTTCAAGCACGATGCCACTCAATCTTTCTTTTTTCACTCACCATCAAACTGGCCGTGATCCACCAGGGACGCGACCAGCTGCAGCAATTGCAACCACGTGCGCTTTTCCTTCGTGACAGTTGTAGCCGAGCTGCTTTCAGCCAAGTCAACGATTCTGGGATCTTGGATATTGGATCATGGATCTTTTTTTGGAACTGACCTGAGGGCCGGGTATCTATAGTATAATATACCATACAGGGTCGGTTATCTAAAATCATATAGAGGGTAGTGTATCTAAAGGGTGCTTGCCTACATGCAGTGCTACTAGGGTCCTGTGTGACTAAAGGGAAACAATGCCTGCATATTTCCTTGACATGTGTGCATATTATATTTTAAATTGGTGTTGATGTAATAGAGAGTGAGAGAGGGTCAACGACACACACACAGACAGCGATAGACAAGAAATATGCAGACAGAACACAGAAACAAAAGGACAGGGGAGCACGCAGTCTGGCAGATTGTACTTAAGTAGTTATCATCCAAGTCATGCTTGCATCAGCAGGGAAGGGTTGGGTATACATGTTCGTTCCTCTGATTATTTAAAAACAGAAAAAAAGGAAATTTGCGCCAGAAAAGGAAGCGGATGGGTTCAGAGGCTCATTTGAGCATCTGACCGTTGACTAAATTCTTTTCCGTACAATTTTAGACGCTAGCAATCTTCGTCAACTTCTAGTGTGCGTCAAAAGCCACCTGTTTCATCCTTCTTTTGGAAATTTTGAGATCCTCAAAATGTTTTGATCTCGGCGCGACTCGGGCCTATTCAAAATACCAAGGTGAACCTCTATTCAGGAGGTGGCACTGAGTGTAACAGGCTTGACAAAACCCATTCTCCTGGCACAAGAATGGAGAAATCGCACTCGTAACGCCACGAACTTCTCGTTTGCTGGATTGTCTTACACTACTGAATATCGAGCAAAAGAGACTGTTTACGTTACCGTTTCGAATAAGTTAGTTAGTCTACCCTATCCGATGGTACATTGGATAAAAATGTACCCAGAAAATCTTGATTCTGAGACTGAGGGTGAATTGGTTAACCATTTATACCGCCGGGAAATTCCAACGGAGTTTACAACACGTTGGGCGGACCTCATCCAAAAAGAGTGTGATTGACGCAATCTTGGGCGGGAGAGGCTCAGCGCGTTGCGTACCCCCAAGGAAAGGCTTCCCTCAGGGATCCTGAAGGAAAAATTCAGCCGGATGATTTTTGAAAAAAAATTTTCCATGGGCGTCCGTACTATGTTTTTCGACTTCCCGAATCTTTTTTGAAACGGCTCATGTTCGCCATTATTTGGGATTTCTGCATCTCACGTCCAGTTTTTAAAAAAATATCAAAAAAAAAGCATCCACAAAAAAAAAACATCCGTATTGACTCTGGCGGACTGCGAGTGGCGCGCTGTGGCTGGGGCTAAAGCCCCCCCGCTTGCCGCACGCCCGGGTAGCCCAGGAGCGCCCAGCCCGAGGGCACTCCTTTGACCTTGGAGCTCAAGTCATACATATACACATATAGGCAAACAAAAGAGAATTAAAACAAAACACGCATTCAGAAACACGGAATATTGAAGAGAATTAAACACACCCGAAACAGCAATACATTTTACATTTAATCTAATTTATTGAAATAGTTGTTTACATATTTCATTTTTTTGTTATTTATTTCAATTATTGCTATTTTGTTTATTCATTTATTTGTATTCATTGTTTTGTTGTTATTTATTTGTTTTAAATAATTATTTGATTGATGTTGCTTTTATTACTTCCTAAGAAATAGTTTAGTAGCTTTGCTTGAAGCTCTATTTGCTCGAATCTTTTTAGATTTGAGGTATCGATTATTATGATTATAATTTATTTTATTTTTAAAGTCATATTCAATTTGTTTCATGGTCATTTTATATGTATATTTGTGCAGACATAAATATGTATTATGTTACGTATGCATTTGTTTATATTTATTCTTTTTAGTTTTATTGAACAGAATTATGGTTTTTGGTTTTTGAATTGTTATGCCGCCACACAGCCATCCACTTGCCGCCACACAGCCATCCAATTACATCAGGAAATTGCATCAGGAACGCAGAGTGGTAGTGTGCAGTAATAGGGTAGCCCGGAAGCGCCCGGCCCGAGGCTTTTTTGGTTTTGATTTTTTAAACCGCCACACAGCCATCCAATTACAGCAGCAACGCATACAAGTGGTGCATACCGGTGGGGCAAACTTGCGTGACACGTTCTTTGTTTTTGTAGGGTGCTCATCGTGTGACGTACCACCGTTTTCACAGTCTGTCTTGCTGCAAGGAGGATTACCGCGCCCTGCAAAAAAGAAGAAACGAGTTTGTCAGGACGCGTGTGAGAAAGCGTTTGAGCAACACAGACAAGAACACAGACACACAAAATATAGAACCTGTGCTATCGCCGAAGACCGCCGAACTGAGGATGGCAACACAGCCTTGGAAGCACAACTCCCGCGCATTATCATTGGAGCCAGCACGTGACATATCCAACACTGTCATCTGGGTTCCAATCTTGACGACAGTGCGATACGTTCTGAAGAACTCGCAGTTCCAATTCCTGAACATCTTGTCTGCTGGAGCCTCGGGGAAGGAGCCATGGTCGCGATAAAATGGATGCATACCTCGCTCGATATTTTTCAAGTCGCTCAATTTGTCGGGCCTTGCTCAAACAAGATGGGAGTAAAGAGAGATTGTTGGTGTCGCAATACTGAAGCATGTGCAAGAAGTCGCAAATATGCTGGTGTTCCCATGCACCTTCGAATACTGCACCGCTGCTCGAATCTGTGCGGCAAGCTCGGTGCCGAAAATATCTGTACAACAGAATGCTTTGGCGACGAGTGTGCTTGTTGATCCAGAAGCAGATGACAACTGCGCGGTACATGTGGAAACTCATCGATTCTTTTGTGGAGAAATTTCCACGAACTCAAAATTATCATAGAACACATTTATAATTAAGAACCCGTTGATCAACCGCCGACCTGGTGTGGGGAGAAGGAGGAAGGGGGACAAGGAGTAGTCCCGATCAGAGTGCAAACTCCCTACTCTGGGGAGCGGGACGCGAGCCCGCGCTGGGGTGGCGTCGGCGCGATGGGCGACCGGACGGAATGGATCAAGGGCAAGGTCACCCACAACCTGGGGGTGTCCGAGACCCTCTTTGCGGAGCTCCTCGAGCGGCAGGGCCCAGACAGCAAGACATACTGGGAAAGCCTCAATGCTTTCCTCGACCATGAGGATACCGTGGAGAGTGTGGCCATGTTTTACACGACGGAGGAGCTGGTTGGCGGCACAGAAGGTACATGGCATGCGCAGGGTTGTATGTGTACGTTGCACGCATCTCGAAACGCTGCGCTATTCTTATGTCTGAAGTTTCCCAAAGCACAGTTCTTCCCCTATACGTGAGCCCTCCGATGCCATGGTGGTGTGTGTGTATGACGCGGTGCGATTTCGGAGACTGCAGTTCTAATCATCTTTTTGCTTGTAGACGCCATACCACCCGAGCCGCTAGCTGCCAAGGAGCCGCCCCCTGCTGCAGAACCTGCGCCGCTAGCCGAGAAAGAGGAGACGGCCGCACCTCTGGTAGCAGGCGGGACCCTGACGGAAGGGGAGGGGGGAAATGCAGCGGCGCCTGCTGAGACGAAGCTCGAAGGCGAGGAAGGGGAGAAGCCTGCGGAGGAGCGAGCGCCGCCAGTGGAGGGGGAGTCTGCACCTGCTGAGGAAGGGGTGCCACCTGCTAAAGCTGCGGAGAGTGAACCAGCGACGGAGGTGGAGACGCCTGCTGAAGCTGCAGAGGAGGTACCTCCTGTGCCAGAGGAACTCGCAGCGCCAATTACCAAGGAGGTTGCACCCCCCAGGGTAATTGTCACACTTAATGTCAAGATCCACGATTTTGTGGACTTTGCGCCGGAGTCCCGCGTGTGCTATTTTGTCAAGCGTCAGCTTCCCGTTAAGACAGTGGCGGATATGGAGGCTAAGCTCGAGTACGGTGTTCTGTGCGGCTCGAGTCTAGTGATGCTCGAGCAAGTGCTGAACCATGTGTATGTACCACTACTGTCCGATAACCGTTCCGACGGAGGACTAGACCATGAGGTGGATAGTGATCTCCTCAACAGTCTACAGAAATTCACTTCGCAGGTCAAGCACGCGGTTCAACAGATCGCTGGTGAAATCCGATTGCACATGCCCACGATCAGCATTGACGATGAAAACGCAGCCTCAAACGATCCCTCAATCGCTGCCGATTTGGAGTCGGCAGTGTTGGGCTGGACACAGCAGATCCAGCGCATTGTAGAGCAAGAGATGGGCAAAGCACCTGTTGGCAAGGGGCCGCTAGCAGAGATTGATTTCTGGAGGTCGCGGAGTGCCTCGCTCTCGACACTTTACGAGCAACTGAATTTACCCCACGTGAAGCGCATCATTTCAATGCTGGAGCGCACATCGAATTCCGATGAGTCCGACTCGTTTCGTGATTTCGATATTCAGCTCAAGGAGCTGACGAAATTTCATATTGAGGCCAAAGACAATGTCAAATTCCTTTCAACTTTGGACAGGCACTTCAAGAGCATTTCGCAGGGATCCTTGCAAGAAGTTGCTGACACAATACCACCTATGATGAATGCGATCCGTATGGTGTGGGTCATCTCTCGTCACTACAACACCGACGAGAGGATGGTGCCATTAATGGAGCGGATTGCCTTTGAGCTTGCCGAGCATGTCGGTGCACAACTCGACGTCAAACGTGTCTTTCGCATGGAGCCTGCCGACGCCAAGAAACGCATCGCGAGTGCGCGTGAAGTGCTTGAGAAGTGGAAGGACACTTATTTTAAAGTGCGTGAAAAAATCGAGCAATCAGGGCGCGATCAGCGCTGGGAGTTCGACCGAAAAAGGCTGTTTGAGCGCACCGATTACATGGTTGCCTGCTGCAACCATATCTACGATGTTGCGCAGGTGCTCGAGGACTTCCATAACATTCTTGGGCCGGAGCTCAAGGCCGTGACAGGAGACTCGCAGGGAATTGACGAAGTTCTCTCGCGGGTGGATGCTCTCGTGATTCCGTTGGAGACGATTCCTTTCGATATCTTTGACCGTCGCTTCGAAGCAAGCTGGGACGCGGTTATGCACCGGTTTAAGGATGATGTCTCGAAAATCGAGGAGGCGACAAAGACTTTTATCAACGAGTCCTTCAAGAAGCTGCGCTCTGCAGAGGGTGCGTTTGAATTGCTGCAAAAGTTCAAGCACATCAAGACACGCGATTCCATCAACAAGCAGATGATGGATAAGTTCTCTGATATTCTCGGAAGGTACAAGGAGGAGGTGCAGCTAGTCAAGCAGCTCTTCGAATCACACCGTGCAGACCCCCCCACTTTCAAGAACCAGCCGCCTGTTGCTGGTGCCATCGCCTGGTCCAAGGCGCTATTCCACCGCATCAAAAAATCGATCATCCGTTTCCAGTCTTATGAGGACATGTTGTCCGGCGAAGAGGGGCAGCTTGTGACTAGGTACTATGTCACGGTAGGCCGGATGGTCAGGGAGTTCGAAAATGGACTATTTGAGGAGTGGAAGGCCAAGGTGGAGGACGCTGTAGTTCAGCATTTGAAAAGCCCCATCCTCAAAGAGGAGAACAAGACGATCGTTGTCAACTTCAGCATGGAGTTGCATGCAGTCATTCGCGAGGCCAAGTACCTGGATCGGATGGGATTGCCAGTGCCCGAGAATGCGCTGAATGTTGCCCTGCAAGAAGATAAGTATATCGAATTTGCTGAAGGTCTCAAAGTGATGCTTGCACACTACCACTCTGTTGTAGCATCCTTGACTCCTGCAGAGGGCGAACTCCTCAGCGGCAAGTTAAGAGAACTCGAGGATACAATCCGCTTTGGGTTCGATCCTCTCAATTGGAATTCGTTGGCTATCAAGGATTACATCGAGAGGTGTACCCGGCACATCAATGAGTTCTCGACCACTTTGAAACAGGTGCAAATGAGTGCATCCAACATCGAATCAGTTGTCATTTCCATCATGAACGCCAATTTGGTCGATCCCGGTGACATTATCGGAAAGGAAACCATGGACATGCAAGAGTTCTATGAGATTTTGGAGCGCAAGCGCGCGACTGTTGTTGAGGGGCTCGTCAAAAAATATCGAACGATCAGAGAACAGATGGGCAAGATTGAGGGTATTGTTGCTGGCACCGGCACGCACAAGTCTCCATTGCTCGCCAACTACTACGCTTACTGGGAGAAGCTCATTTTCCGTGCACTGACGCAGTGCATATACAAGGCACTGGGCACTTTTAACTCATATCTCAACATTGGAAAGGACCTGTCATCGTCAAAACATCCACCGATTTTTAAAGTGATCTCGCGCCTCGTCGCGCCTGACATCGTGGTCACTCCTGCTCTGACCGACATGCACAAGCTCTTTACCAAGATGGTCAAGAATACGGTGGAGAGCACTAAAACATTCAATCGTTGGATGCGTGGCAGTTGTATCGAGGTCTTGCCTCAAAACTTTCACGGTGAAGAGGAGGAGCCCGTCATCTTCTCGTTCTACTCTGACATTTCAGCCGACCCTGCTGTCATCAAAATGATGCTCACCTTGAACCAGGCTGCTCAAAAAGCGTTTGCAGGCATGAAAAAGTTTCTGGACAAGTGGAAGCGGTACAGCAGTCTGTGGAAGCATGACAAGACTGCACTGCTCGAAAAGTTTGTCAAGACCAACCCCACCTATGTGGACTATGAGGACAAGTTGACGTATTATCGGAAATTGCTTGTGCAGATCCAGAACGAACGCCCGGTGATGGATATTGATTTTATGCAGGTTTCGTGCTACGAGTTGATTTCTGATTTGCAGAGAGAAGTGAACTTGTGGATTAGTGTAATTGGCAAGTGCGTATACGATGTTGCAAAACACGCTGTCTTGGTCCTGAATGATATGATAGCCGACAAGCGCGATAAGCTCGGGAGAACACCCGAAGATTTGGAGGCGTTGAAGGCCATGGTGCGTCTGATCGGCGAGATCAAAGACAGCACTCCTCAGATGGAGGAGAAGTTTACGGTAGTAGAGGAGCAATGTCGTACTCTTATCATGTTTGATTATCCCATCGAGGAGTCAACGCGTGATCTGATCATGGGGATTCGAGCCCAATGGTTCACTCTTATGGCCGAGGCCAAAGAGGTTGACTACACCCTGGGTGCGATCAAGAAACAGTTCAGACAAGTCACCCAGGATCAGGTTGCAGACCTTGTCGAGCAGACTAAAACATGCCTCGATGACTTCAGGAAAAAGGGTCCAGATTCAACTGATATCGAACTTCGTGACGCTACGCTCGACACTGGCTTGGATCGTATGGCGGAATTTCGGCAGAGGCTCGGTGAGTTGCAGAAAATCAAGGACGAGCTGAGTTTAGCTCAGACTCTCTTTGGTCTTGAGGTTACAGCGTACCCAGAAATGGCCATGGTGGAGGCAAGCTTGAAGAGCCTTCAGATGATTTATGGCTTGTTCGAAGAGTTCAAGAAGAATACAACCGAATGGTCGGGCACACTTTTTTTTAAGGATCTAAACGTCGACAAGCTGAATGATGGCATGGATGACACGACAGGCAAGCTCAAGAAGCTGCCAAAAGTTGTCAGCCAGCATGCTGTTTTCAATATCGTGAAGGAGGAAATGGAAAAGTTTAAGTCCACCATCCCCCTTCTTGTGCAGCTCAAAGCCGATTCACTGCGCGATCGTCATTGGCAAAAGCTTTTGAGCCTTACTGGCAAGTCGTTCAGTATTGATCAAAATACCTTCACGCTGGGCAAGCTATTCGAGATGGACCTGGGAGCCTACATTGAACAGGTTAATGAAATCTGTAACGCTGCTGGAAAAGAGCTTGCTATCGAGTCCGGCTTGCAAAAGATCCAAGAAACGTGGGCTGGATTAACACTTGAAATGGTCCCTTACATGAAGGGAGATATTCCTCGCGGACATATCCTCAGGGGCACCGAAGATGTTACCACAGCCATTGACGAGAACATGACTGCTCTTCAGGCTATGGCAGGTTCCAAATTCGTGATTCCTTTTCTGGAGGACGTTAAGGCTTGGGAGAAAAAGCTGTCGACCATCAGCGAATGCTGTGATATCTGGCTGGTAACGCAGAGAAAGTGGCAATACTTGGAAGGCATCTTTGTGGGCTCTGATGATATTCGTATGCAGCTGCCCGAGGCTGCAAAGGCCTTCGACAAGCTTGACAAGGGCTGGATGGATCTCATGAAGGAGACGAAGAAGAACACCAACGCACACGATGCATGTCTTGTTGATGGCCGTGTTATTTCTCTCAACGACATGTCAGTGTCACTTGATGTTTGCCAGAAAAGTTTGACAGATTACCTCGAGACGAAGCGTAATGCTTTCCCGAGGTTCTTTTTCCTGGCCGACGATCAGCTTCTGAGAGTTCTGGGAACTTCGGATGTAACAATGATCCAAGAGTTTATGTTGGGTCTTTTCGACAACACGGAAGAATTGCAGTTTGCCCGAAATAACAAGATCGTCAAAGGCATGGTCTCGTCTGAGAAGGAGAGCTTTGAGTTCCGCACAGTTTGTGCGGTTGAAGGTGCGGTCGAGTCCTGGATGACTGCCGTTTCAGCTGAAATGAAGGATAGTCTGCGCTTGATAATGAAGGAGGCTGTTTTCTATTACCCCAAAAACGCGCGACTCAAGTGGATGGACCAGTCGCTCGGTATGTGCTGCCAGACGGGCATCAAGGTCTGGTGGACATGGGAGATTGAGGATGTGTTCCGGCGTGTTTCCAAGGGCGACAAAGGTGCCATGAAGAGTTATGGTGGGAAGCTTAAAAACGAGGTCAACGATCTTGTTCGCGAGGTGCGCAAAGACCTGGGCAAGCTCATGCGTAAGAAGGTCAATACCCAAATTATTGTCGACGTGCATGCGCGCGATGTAGTGGACAAATTCATCCGTGACTCAATCATGGACATCCGCGAGTTTGCCTGGGAAAGCCAGCTCCGCTATTATTGGGACAAGACCATTGATGATTGTGTCATACGGCAGTGCACCGGCAAGATTATGTACGGGTACGAGTACATGGGACTCAACGGCCGGCTTGTCATCACGCCCCTGACTGACCGGTGCTACATGACCATCACTACTGCTCTCAGCTTCAGGTTGGGAGCAGCGCCGGCAGGACCTGCTGGGACTGGCAAGACTGAGACGACCAAGGATTTAGCCAAGGCGTTAGGAACTAGTTGTATTGTCATGAATTGCGGCGAAGGTCTTGATTATCAGGCTATGGGAACATTCTTTTCTGGACTTTGTCAGTGCGGAGCTTGGGGATGCTTCGATGAGTTCAACCGCATTACCCTTGAGGTACTTTCAGTTGTTTCTGCACAGCTCAAGACAATCTTCAATGCCCTCACTGCATTGCTGAAGCGTTTCCAGTTCGAGGGCAGAGAAATCGGCTTGATCGAGACGTGCGGATTTTTCATCACCATGAATCCCGGTTATGCAGGTCGTGTAGAGTTACCCGACAACCTCAAGGCTATGTTCCGCCCTGTGACAATGATTGTTCCGAATTTGCAGCAGATCTGTGAGATCATGCTTTACTCTGAGGGGTTTGAGTCTGCACGTGTTTTGGCACTCAAGATGGTTGTTTTGTACAAACTTGCTAGGGAGCAGTGCTCCAAGCAGCCTCACTACGATTTTGCCCTGCGTGCCCTCAAGTCCGTGCTGGTCATGGCTGGAGGTCTAAAACGTGACCCTGCAAATGAGAAGCTGGCAGAAAACATGGTTCTTATGCGCGCGTTGCGCGACATGAACGTGCCAAAGTTCATTTTTGAGGACGTGCCTCTCTTCCTGGGGCTTATTGACGATCTTTTCCCGGGGCTCGAGTGCCCTCGTGTACAGCTTGCTTCGCTCAAGAATGCAGTGGACAATCAGCTAGCGGAAGGCGGTTTCAAAATTCTTTATGATCAGGTCGACAAGGTCATTCAATTGTATGAAACGATGCAAACTCGCCACACCACCATGATGGTTGGCCCAACTGGAGGTGGTAAAACCACGGTCTTGGGCACATTGCAGAGGTCTCAGGGTGAAATGGGAATGCCCACAAAGCTCTTCATCATGAATGCCAAAGCACAAACTGTGAACGAGCTGTATGGTGTGCTTGACATTGTGACGCGTGAGTGGGCTGATGGCATGCTCTCGAACATTTTCCGCGACATGACAAAGACTCTTCCTCCTGGGAAGGAGACCGAGAAACGATATGTTGTGTTTGATGGAGATGTGGATGCAGTGTGGGTTGAGAACATGAACTCGGTTATGGACGACAACAAGTTGCTTACTCTCCCCAACGGTGAGCGTATGCGGGTGACGGACCATGTCAAGCTCCTCTTCGAAACTGGCAACCTCAACTATGCATCTCCTGCTACAGTGAGCCGATGCGGTATCGTTTTTGTTGATCCCAAGAACCTTGGATGGGAACCTTACGTTTGGAAATGGCTCAACGAGCGCGTGGACCAGACTCAGGGAGGCGTGCTCAAGACGTTGATCAATAAGTATTGGGCCAAGTGTGTCAATTACGTCGTCGAGGGTTGTTTGCCCTCTGGCGAATACTTCCCGAAGCCTGCGACCATTGTCGCCATCACGGATCTTAGCGCCACCTTTCAGCTTTGCGCAATGCTCGACGCTCTGGTGACGGAAGAGAAGAACATCCAGGAGCCCACTACTCTCGAAAGCTACATGGTTTTTTGTATCATTTGGTCTGTTGGAGCAACTCTGCTCGAAGGCTCTCACCGCAACGGTTTCGACAAATTCATAAAGGAGATCTCGGGTGTTCCTGTTTCAAGCAGCAAAGTTGTTGGCGCGGGCTCGCTGCCCGGAGCGCTGCCAACTCTTTACGAATACTACTTCGGAAATGACAATCGTTGGGTTCCGTGGTCTGATGATGTGAAGGAGTACGAGCATGTGCCCGGGGCTCCCTTTGCCAACATCATTGTGCCTACGATCGATGTTGTTACTTACACGTATCATCTTAACTGGAACCTTGCAGTTTTCCGCCCTACCCTGTACAGCGGCGACGTTGGTACAGCCAAGACTGTGACCATCCAAAACTTTCTAAAGAACCTGCCGTCCGACAAATTTGGCTGGCTTGGTATCAACTTTTCTAGCAGGACTACCAGTCTTGCCTTGCAGCGCAACCTCGAAGCTAGCGTGGAGAAGCGCACCAAAGATAGTTATGGCCCCCCTGCTGGCAAGAAGCTCATGATTTTCATTGATGACATGAATATGCCAAAGATGGACTTGTACGGAACCCAGCAGCCAATTGCTCTGCTCAAACTTTTGCTAGGGCGGGGTGGTCTGTACGAACGCGGCGAGAATTTCAAGTCAGGGGAAGGAACGAACTGGAAGCACATCAAAGATTGTGGATATATTGGAGCAATGGGACCTCCTGGAGGAGCACGCAGTGTCATCGACCCGCGCTTTGCATCCATGTTCAGCACTTTCAATATCCCATTCCCGTCTCACGAGTCCCTCTCATGTATTCTCTCGTCGATGCTCAAGAAGCACATGGAGCCATTCGCTGGCCCGCTCCAGGCTGCCGGGCTCAAGCTTACTGAACTCACGCTCAAAATTTACACTCAGATTACGGCTGCACTACCCCCGACTCCCAGCAAATTTCACTATCTTTTCAATCTGCGCGATCTTGGCCGAGTGTACCAGGGGCTGATGCAAACCACGCCTGACAAATTTGATGCCTCTGTTTCTATTGCACGTGTGTGGAGAAATGAGACCATGCGCGTTTTCTGCGATCGTCTCATCAACAATGAAGACAGGACTCTTGTCAATGGCATCATCGAGGAATTGATAAAGGGTGCCTTTGGTGGCGACGCTTCAAATGCCCTGGCAGACCCCATCCTCTTTGGCGATTTCCTGGATGTCTGCACTTCCAACGAGGATGATGAGGAGGAAGGCGCTGAGGTCGGTGCACCTCGCCTTTACATGGATCTTGGAGACTACGAAACAGTGAAAGTGGCTTTCGAGCGTGTTCTGAAAAAGTACAATGAAAAAAATAAGCCCATGAATCTTGTGCTTTTCGAAAATGCACTCGAGCACCTTGTGCGTCTTGAGAGGGTCATGCAGATGCCGCGTGGCAATCTTATGCTTGTCGGTGTAGGCGGCAGCGGGAAGCAGAGTTTGACGAGATTGGCGGCGTTTGCGGCGGACTGTGGCCTTTTTGAAGTTACGTTGGCTCGTGGCTACAACGAGAGTATGTTCCGCGACGATCTCAAGATTTTATACGGTCTTGTGGGATCAGAAAACAAAAAGACTGTATTTCTTTTCACGGATGCACATGTTGTAGAAGAGGGCTTCCTAGAGATGATCAACAACATGCTTGCTTCGGGAATGGTGCCTGCTCTCTTCGACCAAGGCGAGCAAGACCAATGCGTGAGTGCCGTGCGCGACGCTGTGGGCAAAGCAGGAATCGTCGAGACCAAGGACAACTGCTGGAATTTCTTCATCGATCGGTGCCGTGATAATTTGCACCTGGTTTTAGCAATGTCGCCAAACGGTGACAACCTGCGGACTCGTTGCCGAAATTTTCCCGGTATGGTCAACAACACC
>Ga0105055_10004907_pt1 | contig 19208 bp, 19 predicted proteins | sample BON03_FD_78090 | JGI IMG/M metagenome (GOLD analysis project Ga0105055, IMG submission 78090) | Freshwater microbial communities from Lake Bonney liftoff mats and glacier meltwater in Antarctica - BON-03 | ecosystem: Environmental > Aquatic > Freshwater > Ice > Glacier meltwater | place: Lake...
CACAATAACAGGAGGGTTAACCCAATGCCACTAATTCGTATTGACATGTTCCCAGGTCGGACCTTAGAGCAAAAGCGTGAGCTTGCTGAGGTTTTGACCCGCGAGGTCAGTCGTATCGCTGACTGTAGGCCTGAGACGATTAACTTCATTTTCACTGACGTCTCGCGTGAGAACTGGGGCCGTAATGGTTTCCTTTTCTGCGACGAATACGAGTACGAGAACCAACCGAACAACACGTCCTGAGTCCGTAAGAATTTACTGAAATGAGGCATCATGGTTAGTTTGAACTCCGATATGGGCGAGTCCTTCGGTATCCATTCCTTCGGCAACGACGACGCGCTGGTCCAGCTTATTGACACGGCCAACGTCGCTTGCGGCTTCCATGCCGGTGACCCGACGGGAATCCGCGAGACGGTAGAGAAGGCAGTTTCCGCCAACGTGACCGTTGGGGCACACCCTGGCCTCCCCGACTTGGTGGGTTTTGGTCGCCGCGAGATGAAGCTTGAGCGTGACGAGACCGCAGATCTTGTTCGGTACCAAGTCGGATCGCTCGTGGCGTTCCTTGACGATGCGGGAGCCCCGTTGGACCATATCAAACCGCACGGCTCTCTTTACGGGATGGCCGCGCGTGACGAGGACATCATGGACGCCATTTGTGATGTCGCAGTCCAGTATGGCGTTCCCATTTTTGGAATGGCTGGAACCGCTCACGAGTCCGTCGCGATCAAGCGTGACGTTCCGTTTGTTGCTGAGTTCTACGTTGACCTCGGCTACCGCAAGGACGGTAGCCTCATCATTACGCGACGCCCACGAGCCACCCCCATTGAAGAAGCCAAGCAACGGGCCCGCAAGGCTCTGACCAAAGGCTTGGCGACCGCAGACACCGGCGAGGACTTCCCAATACGGGTCGACTCAATCTGCGTGCACTCGGACACACCGAATGCGGTACAAGTTGCAGAAGCGGTTCGCGAAGTCATCGCCGAGTGGGAACTGCTCGTTTCAGAAGGCCGGTGAAGAGACAACACCTGACTACCGCGCGTACTGCTGGACTGTCCTAACGGATCCCCAACACCAAGCGTGAGGCAGCCATGATTCTCGCCGGGATCGGCTTCACGCCGTCCGACGTATTCATGATGCTTATTTGCCGTACCGTCGCCGAAGGAGGGCTGCCCTTCGAGCCGTTGGTGCAGTCGACAGAAACGTTGCCGCGATTGCAGAGCACGGCGCCGGGAAGTTGGTTACATGCGAGTCGATGTGCGCCTTGAGGGATCAACTTTGCCGCGCGACGACAAACTCAACCTGGCCAAGAGCAACAAAGCGGCCGTGACGTCGTGCCCTAAGGTTCGGCCCCGGGCACGCTGAAATCGTCGCGGCCCCGGCGGGCCACCGTCTCGCGCGGGGCAAGGTCGACAAGCTGCCCTGCCTACGTATCGGACTGGCCCGCTACTCGGTGACAGGCGCAAATCTCTTGGGCGATCCAACCGAAAACTTTAATTATGCGAAAACTCTTAATCTGGGGCTTGGAAGTTAGCAGGGTGATCGATTTTGATTCTGTTAGCGATCTGCTCTGGGCGCGCGGCCCGCACCCACGTTGGATCTCCGAGGAAGGGCTTATTGATCGATTTGAATCGCAGAGCAGGTGGCCTTGAGCGGCTATCTTTTCATAACCAACAACTCAATCCGAGAGGCGTTCCTGTGCGTAATAGCGCAACCGAGGAATAGTGATCATCTGCCCTACCTTGAGGCGTTTAGCAACTGGCTCTGATTTCCTCTGCGCAACGGTCGCACAACACTTGCTCATGTGACCCCGCGCCGCTGTGTAATGACGCAACTCACGCGAAATCGTTGACGGATCACGATTCCATAGTCGGGCGATTTTCCAAGCCTTCACATGCTTGCTCAAAAAGTCTCCAGTCCGTATTCGCCGAGCAAAAAATAATTAACGACTCGACATGTGCGCTAATGCAAAAAGTGGTGTCACCCAGCGCTATGGAACCACCGTTACCCACTGGTGCCAACGTGCCAACGTGCCAACGTGCCAACGTGCCAAAGGCAAGAGGAGCCGCTGAAATCATCAGGTGATTCGCTATCTCAATCCAAACAACCGTTGCGTTTCACGCAGAAACACTCGGGCAACTGGCGACTTTCACTTCTGCCGATCCCTCGATTTGCTAAATATTGACGACGAACCATCGCACATCTCCACATTCAAGGAGCGTCGCGGCAACCAGTTGAATCCACCTCATGACGTCTTCACCTGATGTTCGCAACGGGTCTCTGATTCGAGTTTCGCGGAGCAATAATGCGAGCAGGATCATGATGAACACACTGACAATAATGGTCAACAGTGATCACGCCGACAGAAAGATTTTGGCGACTCCGATTTGCCGAGATAGTTGACGGACTGCTCCAGCGGCCGCGTGTTTGCACCGAAGGGTAAGCGCGCGGACTCCTGCCTCAGCGATGTTAAACTTTTTACTCGCGGATGGTTGGAATGAAGAACAGCGCTCCGAAGCCGATCGTTAGTCGTCGGAGTATTCCGTGTTGCGATGCAGCACATGACTTGGATGTGTGTTCTAAATCTAAGAGTGCGGCGTTCGACATCGGAGTTATCCTATTTGTTGATCACCCCCCTGTGCGGCGGCAAGGATAGCGAAGTGGTGCCGGGTCCTAGACTTTAATGCGTGATACTTATCCGTGACCCCGAGGAAGCTCAGCGCCGGTTGGCTGGTACCGGCTACCTGGCAGACCCCGGACTGAGCACTGCGTTGTATTTGACGCTAGCAATGGGACGGCCCTTGCTTCTCGAGGGCGAGCCGGGCACCGGCAAGACGGCTCTTGCGGAAGCGGTTTCGGACGCACTGGAACTACCTTTAATCCGGCTGCAATGTTACGAAGGAATCGACGCGAGCCAAGCGCTTTATGAATGGGACTTCAATCGTCAGTTGCTTCACCTGCGAGCCCATGTCGACCAAGGATCGGCAGCGGACGAGGCAGAGGACTTCATTTATGGCGAGCGCTTTTTACTCTCTCGTCCGATCCTGCGCGCGTTGCGAGAGTCGCCCGCGGTCCTTCTTATCGACGAGGTCGATAGGGCTGATGACGAGTTCGAGGCGTTTCTGCTCGAGGTGCTGTCGACGAATGCCATAACCATTCCTGAGTTCGGCACGATTCGGGCTACCGAGCCACCCATCGTGATATTGACGTCAAACCGTACGCGCGAAATGCACGATGCTCTGAAGCGTCGTTGCCTTTACTACTGGATCGAACATCCATCGATGGAGCGCGAGCTGCAAATCGTGCTGACGCGCCAACCCGATGTGGGACAGCGGCTGGCTGCTCAGGCGGTTGCCATAGTGCAACGCTTGCGAGCCGACCCTGGGATGATCAAGCCACCGGGGGTCGCTGAGACGCTCGACTGGATTCGAGCGTTAGGACTCCTCGGCGTCGCCCACTTGGATGACCCAGTCGTACCGGCCACGCTCACAGCTTTGATGAAGCACTACGAGGACTCCGGGAGAGCACGCGATCTCCTCAGTGAAACGCGATAGGAGCGTGTTAGAGCCGATCTTTGCGCGCCTGTTGCTGCTCCCGGAGGCCTTGCGAACTGCGGGGCTGCGTGTGTCCGTCGACAGGACCGCAATTTTTGCCGAGGCGGTTTCCCTGCTAGAGCTTGGCTCAAGACAGGATGTGTACTGGGCCGGAAGGACAACATTGTGTTCCGATCCTTCCGACCTCGCCATATTCGACCAATGCTTCGTTGCGTGCTTTGGATATCCGCTGGAGTTTACGAACGCCACCCTCCCACCTCGAACGTTTAGCGCGGCCTCGCTGGATACAGCTGATAACGCAGATGATGTTGGGGAGCCAGGTTCCATGGCGGTTTCCAGCGATGCCGAGCGACTGCGAGACCGCGATTTCGCGGAGCTCTCAATCGAAGAGCGTGAGCGCTTGTGGCGGGAATTTGCAGCACTTCGTGTGCGACAGCCGATGCAGTGCGGTAGGCGTTTCCGGCCTTCCAGGCGGGGCGCGGTGGATTGGCGCGCTACCTTGCGGACACAGTTTCGACGTGGCGGGGAGCCTGCGGAGATTCGTCGTCGCTCGCGTCGAGAACGTCCATCGCGCGTTGTCCTTTTAATCGATATTTCTGGCTCGATGGAGGCCTATTCGGAAGCACTCCTGCGGTGGGCCCATCGAGTATTCGCGCAGACGCACCGGACGGAAGTGTTTACGGTGGGCACGCGGTTGTCGCGGGTGACCGATGCGTTGCGGCTCCGCAATCCCGAGGCAGCACTCGCCCGCGTGGCTACTTTGGCTCCTGACTGGTCCGGTGGCACCCGCCTTGCCGAGTCGCTTGAGGTTTTCCGGCGCCGTTGGGGACGCGCCGGGATGGCACGAGGTGCCGCAATAGTGATCGCTAGCGATGGATTCGAGCGCGGTGACTTTTCTCTTCTCCGTCGCGAAGTCGAGGAGTTGGCTCACCTAGCGAGAATCATTATTTGGGTCAGCCCACACTGCGGTAAGGAGGGGTATCTTCCGGTGCAGGCGGGCATAGTTGCGGTCCTGCCGCATGTTGACGCCCTTGTCGCAGGCCACTCACTTGAAGCGTTCCAGGAAGTGCTGGACCTGCTCCCAGGACATTAGGGCTAATGCATGTCATGCAGTCGGAATGCCAATTCGCATATAAGGAGAGCATCGAGAGTGTCGAGGTCTAGGCTGAGCAACCTGCTAACCTGTTCAGTGCGGTAACGCAGCGTGTTCCTATGAATATAAAGCATCTTGGCGGCGCGGATGGGCTTGCCGTCACTTCGCAGGTACGCACGAAGGGTCGCCACGAGTTCAGTTCCGTGCCGCTCGTCGTGATCAACTAGGGGATTAAGGAAGGCCTTACTCGCGCGCTGGCCACCACGGCCTGCTGACGCGGCGACAATCGAGGTCAAGTGGAACGCCCGCGCTCGTTTTGGGGTATTCTGATCCGGAGAAAGTTCCATCTGCGCCGATGCGAAGACCATTCGGATTTCCTCAGCATCGTGGGCCGGGCCAGCGACCACGATCCGTCGGCCGGGCATCACCCTCAAAAAGGTCTCCAGCACATCCTCGGTACCATCTGCCTCACCTTGCGCAAGCAGCAGTAGCAGTTCGCCGAAGCGTACGGAGCGAACGATTGGCGAGGTCAGTTGAGCCGCCAGACGCAGTCGCAGGGAGTACCCCGGGGAATATGTCGAACCTGGGTGCGCCAAGATCACAACGGTGGGGACGTCTGCGCCGAGCCCTGCCACCCGGAGAAGGCGTGTGAGCGTCGCCGCGGGCGTCGTCCAGTCGGTGAGCGCATCGACGACGTCTTTCATCCGGGATGCGCTTGAGGACTCTTCCCGGAGCCGGGTGTTGAGGTCGATGGCGACGAGGGTCGCAGCGGAAGCGATTGCCAAGCGTGCCTTGTCAGTTTGGAGCGAGTGGGCGACGAGGATATGGTCGTAAGCCCCAGCTTGGTCCAGGGCGACAGACAGGTACCCGTCAGAGCTTGTCGTCGTAAGTGCTTGAAGAATGTCGACCGACGGCCACTCCGCGTCCGTGGGCCATGTCGCGACGACGCCTCCATCAATATCAAGAATTGCGGCGGCACCGTTAATCTCCTCAGCGATTTGTTGAAGCAGTGCGGCGGGGGGCGCGCCGTTCGATATTGCATGCGCCAATTGAGCTGCAAGGTCGCCTGCCCGACGGACGTCCTTGAAGCGGTCCGCGACGATTAGGTCGGCGACAAATTCATTAACACGGATAAAGGAAATGTGATTCGGCACGCTCAACAACGGCATCCCGTACCGAACGCAGGCGTCCAATAACGCGCGAGGAATCTGAGGGTGAATGAGAGACGCGCTGAAGCCGATCGCTGTTGCGCCCGAATGCAGAATGCGGTTGACGTAGCCGTCCCACACTTGGGGGATGGCTACGTCGAATAAGGCACCGGTGGTCAACACCAATTCGCCCCCGCGAAGGAAGGGCGCCGGATCGCGCAACTCAATTGGCGCGACCCAGCGGATTACTCGCTCGAGCAACTCAACACTGCTCGGCGTGACCATCGTGAGCTCGAGGACATCTTCGGCGAGTATTTGGCTGAGCGAAACCCCCACTTTGTCCTCCCTAACGAGTTGTGCACCGTGCATTTCGATCCTACGTTGACACTTAGCGGAAATACTTTCACTGTGCAGATGCACAAAATTGTACAGGAATTCACGTAGGCGCCGCACATAGTCACAGAGGCCGTCCACATTTAATCTTGGGCCTGTCAACCTAGGTCCCGCTTGACTCGCGTTCAAGCAGTCGGCCGTTTACATCGAGGAGTTTCAATGATCTATAAACGTCACGCCGCTATGACAGCCACCATCGCTTGCGCGATGCTACTGCTGGTCGCCTGCGGAAGCGAAACCAGCAGTACCGACGCTGCCGGAACAACCACCGAAGTGCCGGCGGAAGTGAGCACCCCCCCCGCGAGCGAGGAGCCCGGCGCAGGTGCCACCTTCTCGGTCGATAGTTGGGCCGGATTGCCCATGGATAGCGAGCGCACGAAGGCCGAATACGAAATGCTCGCCAAAGCGTCCAAGGCTTGGAACTTGTGCGTTTCAGTTCCCCACGTCAAGGACCCCTACTGGCTAGGCCTCAATTATGGCGTGACCGAGCAGGCTAAGGCTGCGGGTGTCAACCTCAACTTTGTCGAGGCAGGTGGTTACGAAAACATAGACAAACAAATTCAGCAGATCGAGGACTGTTCCACCAATGCGGATGCCGTGATCATTGGAGCGATCTCATTTGACGGACTCAACACAACCGTCGATAAACTTGCGGCTGAGGGCAAGCCTGTGATCGATGTGATCAACGGGATGTCGTCCGAAAAGGTAACGGCGAAATCCTTGGTGTCGTTCGGCGAGATGGCGGCAGTGACCGCAGATTGGTTGATCAAGGACTCGGCGGGAGAGCCTGTGAAGGTGGCCTGGTTCCCGGGGCCCAAGGGGGCAGGTTGGTCAGAGGACGGTAACAAGCAGTTCCTAGAGAAGATAGCTGGTACGAATGTCGAGTTAGTCGATACTAAGTGGGGCGATACAGGTAAAGACGTCCAGAGCCAGTTGATCGAAGATGCTCTATCAGCAAACCCAGAAGTAGATTATTTAATCGGGACAGCAGTCACAGCTGAGGCGGCCGGTCCGATCCTTCGCGATAAAGGCCTAGACAAAAAGGTCCGTGTCGCGGGGTATTACTTCACCCCAGGTACGTTGGAAGGTCTCCTGCGTGGCACGGTGCTGGCCGCGCCAAGTGACAGCACCGTGCTCCAAGGCCGTATCGCGGTCGACCAAGCCATCAGGGCTCTCCAAGGCGATCCCCTAATGATTCACGTTGGACCGGAACTGGTCATAGTCACTGCGGACACGCTGTCCAGTTTCGACACGTCATCGACGCTGGCGCCAGACGGATTCAAACCCGTGTTTAAAGTCGAGACTGGTTAAACCACTAGGTTCCGGTCCGGTCCGCTCGAGCGGACCGGACCGGGCAACCGGTCCCACCATCGAGACTCGAAAGGAAGTGACCATGGAAGCCGACCGTGAGATCGTCCTACGCGTAAAGGGACTCACGAAGAAATACCCCGGAGTGACAGCCCTGGACTCCGTGGACTTCGACCTTGCCGCTGGCGAGGTGCATGTGCTGTTCGGTGAGAACGGAGCGGGTAAGTCGACCCTGATCTCGATTCTGTGCGGTGCTCAGATCGCCGATGCCGGCAGTATCGAATTTCGAGGCAAGGAAGTCGGGGCCTACTCAGTCGCGGCTTCCCGCCAGCTTGGGATTAGCGCCGTATTCCAAGAGTTCTCGCTGGCTCCGACGATGACCGTCGCCGACAACTTGGTCCTAGGTTCGGAACCAGGCACCTTTGGTTTCGTCAACTCGAGAACCGCGAGCCGCCTTGCCCAGGAGCGACTCGACACGCTCGGGTCCGATATTCCCACGGGCCGGTTGGTCGATTCCTTAAGTCGTGCCGAGCAGCAGATGGTTGAGATAGCTAAAGCGTTTCGACCCGAGTTGTCCGTATTGATACTCGACGAGCCCACCGCATCGCTCACTGATCACGAGTCGAGTCGAATTTTTCGACTCATTGAGCAGGCGAAGTCCAAAGGGATAGGTGTGATTTATATTACCCACCGAATGGCTGAAATCTCTCTTTTAGCTGACAGAATCACGATCTTACGCGATGGTCGTCTCGTTTCCACGGTGCCCGGCGACACCGACCACGATGAGCTAATTGGGCTCATGACAGGGAGGCAGGTGCAAGACCTCTACCCGGAACTGCCGGAGCCTAGCGATATTCCTGTTGTGCGAGTGGAAGGACTAACAACCTACGACTTCGCGGTTCGTAATGCGAACTTCGAAGTGCGTGCCGGGGAGATAGTCGGATTCGCGGGACTCTTGGGATCCGGCAAGTCTACTGCGGCTCGAGCCTGTTTTGGATTGGAACGCGTTGCGTCCGGAACAGTGAGCCTGTGGGGTCGCGATGTTACTGGACGAACCCCGCGACACCTCCTACGGAACGGAATGGTCTACCTGCCCAGCGACCGGAAAAAGGAGGGGCTGCTGCAAAACCGACCTATGAGAGAGTCTGTGACGCTCCCTTGGTTGGCTGGCCGAGGACTCTCGAGGGGGCCTTTACTGAGACTGCGGCGTGAGCGGGTCGTCGCGAGAGAGATGCTCGCTAGAGTTAATCTTAATCCGCCCGATTCCGAGCGGCCTGCGGCCAGCTACTCAGGCGGTAACCAGCAGAAAGGACTGCTGGGGCGGGCACTATTGGGCGATTGTCGGGTGTATATCTTCGATGAGCCAAGTGTGGGCGTGGATGTGGGCGCCCGTGCCGCAATCTACGAGCAGATTGTTGAACTCTCGCGGAATGGCAACGCTGTCCTCCTCATTTCCTCTGAACTCCCAGAAATTCTGCACCTCTGCCACCGCGCTTACGTTTATTCGCAAGGCAATATCGCCGCAGAAATCGGCGGTTCGCAACTAACCGAAGAGGTGGTCCTGCGGTACATGATGCAGTGGGACGACGTGGACCGCGTTCACACGACGAGAGGGACAAAAGTACTGTGAAATTGATCAAGCCGACAGACCCGGAGGTATTACCATGACGTCGCCTGCCAGCAGGCCCCAACTGAAAGTAGGGGTCCGCCGGCCGCTGGTCTCTTTTTTTGCGCGAGCATTCGTGCGGATCGGAGTTTTGCCAATTCTGCTGGTCGCCGGAATCCTCTTCTTTTCTCTGATTGCAGACAATTTCTTAACCGTCGACAACTTGCACTCCGCGCTGAGGCAGAACAGCTACATAATCATCGCAGTGATGGCTCAATTCATAGTGTTGCTGTCGGGCGGTTTTGACCTCTCAGTCGGCGCGATACTTGCGCTGGTCTCGGTCACGACGGCAATGTCTATGTCAGCAGTTGCCGACGGTGTTTCACCTGCGATGGCTGTTGCGATCGGGGTTCTAACTGGCATTGCTGTGGGAGTCGGAGCGGGACTCGTGAACGGGCTTGGCGTCGCTGTGCTCAAGATCAACCCCTTCATCATGACGCTCGCCTCCGCATCCGTCTTCACCGGCCTCGCGTTGTTGCTCACGTCAGGCGTTCCCGTTTACGGAATGCCCCCTGAGTTTAGCGACTGGCTCGGCTTCAGCACGCCGCTTGGTATCGGTATCGCGATCTGGGCGGCAGTGCTTGTGGCTATCGGGCTGGGGGTGTTCCTGCAATACACCAAATCGGGACGTCACGTTTATGCCGTAGGGTCGAGCCCTCTTGCCGCGCGACTTTCGGGCGTCAGTGAGACACATGTGCTGATTATTACCTATGTGGTGGCGGGCGGGCTGGTTGCGATCGGCTCTATCTTGCTAACCGCCAGGATCGAAACGGGAGAGTCAAACATTGGCACCACTCTTCCCCTTCTCACAATCGCCGCTGCGGTGATCGGAGGCGTCAGCTTGCGCGGTGGAAGCGGCAGAGTTCTAGGTGCTGTACTCGGCGCTGTGTTTATCGGACTGTTGGTAAACGGTATGAATTTAGCGCAGATTCCGTCGTTTTACCAAATGATTGTGACAGGTGTGGTTCTCGCTGTGGCTGTAGTGGCTGACCGACTCCGCGGTCGCGTCGCGGCCGCCGTATATGCTGGAAGGGTTTGAAATGGGACTCATGCCTTCAACCCACATTGTTCCCAACTCTAATATGGGGGAGTCGTTCGGGCTACACTCGTTTGGAAACGACGATGAGTTACTGGCCTTGATATATACGGCCAATGTCGCTTGTGGATTTCATGCGGGCGACCCCAGCGGCATGCGCACGACTTTAACAAAGGCCGCGGCAGGCATTTCCGTTGGCGCCCACCCAGGACTGCCCGACCTCGTGGGTTTTGGCCGAGGAGAAATGCGACTGACCGCTGTAGAGGTTCGTGACATCGTCCGATACCAAGTGGGTGCCCTAAAAGGATTTCTGGATGCCGAAGGCATACCTTTAGACCACATCAAGCCGCATGGCTCCTTATATGGGATGTTCGCGCGCGAGGACGCACTGATGGACGCTGTCTGCGACGTTGCTTTGACGTACGGCGTACCACTGTTTGGAATGGCAGATACCGCTCACGAACGGGTCGCCGAACTCCGTGGCATTCCTTTCGTCGCGGAGTTCTACGTTGACCTTGAGTACAATGCGCTGGGCGGGCTGATCTCAGGCCGTCGAGCGCAACCGACTTCGGTCGAAAGAGCGGTGAAACGGTTGCCTCTCGCTATCGAAGAAGGTGTCGCGATAGCTGACACCGGAGAGCGTTTCCCGATGCGCTTCGATTCCGTTTGCGTACATACCGATGCGCCCGGACAGGCCAGTGTAGCGCTGGCGATACGGGAGGTTCTCAGCGTTCGCTCGATGTCCTCACGAAAGGAACCAGTCAATGTCTGAACGACAAGTCTCGTCGCCGCTCCCGGGTGTCTTCTATCATCGCCCAGCTCCGGGTCAGCCCGCCTACGTCGAGATCGGTGAAGCGGTCGCTGCTGACCAAGTCATCGGACTGGTCGAGGTAATGAAGCAGTTCGCGGAGGTGCAGGCGGGCACCTCGGGTAGAATTGTGGCGTTTCTCATCGAAGATGGCGGAACCGTTGGCCCAGGCGAGGGCCTAGTGACTATCGACAGTGACGCTTGATATGCGCAAACTACTCATCGCTAATCGTGGCGAGATCGCTGTCCGTATCATTCGCGCAGCTCGTGACCTCGGGATCGGAACAGTCGCCGTTTACAGTGAATCGGATAAGGATTCTCTTCACACCAGACTCGCAGATGAGCGGGTGCTAATCGGGCCGGCCCCTGCGTCACGAAGCTACCTTGACATGGATGCGGTCATCGGAGCGGCGCTGGACCTTGGCGCCGACGCTATCCACCCCGGCTACGGGTTTCTGTCGGAGCGCGCTGAGTTCGCTGACAAAGTCGCCGGCGCTAGGTTGACATTTGTGGGGCCGTCAGCGGATTCCATTCGGCTCATGGGAGACAAGGCGCAGGCCCGTTCAGCGGCCCAGATTGCGGGCGTGCCTACCGTACCTGGGTCCGATGGGGCAGTTGAAACCTTCGCCCAAGCGGAGGCAGCCATAGAGAAGACTGGTTTTCCGGTATTAGTAAAGGCCGCTGGAGGCGGGGGCGGACGCGGCATCCGGACTATTTACGACGCTACCGAGTTGAAGGGCCTGCTGCCAGTTGCACAGGCAGAGGCTCATGCAGCGTTCGGGAATGGGCAGGTTTACATTGAGCGCTTCGTACCATTTGCCCGTCATATCGAGGTGCAGGTTTTCGGCGATGGAGAGCGGTTCGTCCATTTGGGTGAACGAGAATGCTCCATGCAGCGCCGCCGGCAAAAGGTTCTGGAAGAAGCGGGTGCGCCCGGACTACCGTCGCACGTCCGCGCTGAGATGACTGCCGCCGCCGTGGCGCTTGCGTCCGCTACTGCGTACAGAGGTGCAGGAACGGTCGAGTTTCTGCACGACCCCGTTCGAGGGGAGTTCTACTTCATCGAGATGAACACTCGCATTCAGGTGGAGCACCCCGTTACCGAAATGATCACCGGCACTGATCTCGTGCGCGAGCAATTGCTGATCGCATCCGACCAAGAACTGTCATGGAAACAAGACCTGATTGAGTTCCGCGGACACGCAATCGAGGTGCGCATCAACGCTGAAAAACCCGACTTTGGATTTATGCCGAGCCCCGGTATCATAAAGACCATGCATATGCCTGGCGGGCCGTTCGTCCGTATTGACTCGGGTTTCGGGCCCGGTAAGGAGGTTAGCCCCTACTACGACTCCCTCATTGCCAAACTGATTGTCTGGGGCGAGAACCGAAACGTAGCGATAGCACGAATGCGAAGGGCACTATCGGAGATTGAGGTAGAAGGGGTATCCACGACTACAGACTTTCTTCTACAGGTGATCCAGCTTCCTGAGTTTCAACGGGGCGAATACCACACGACTTTCCTTGAGACCTGGATGTCGCCTGATACAACGGACGCAATTTCGAGCGTATTGTGACGAGTCCTAGCGCAGAGTCCCGGTACTCTTGGGGTGCTGACGAGCACCTCGTCATACAATTTTCCGAAGAAATGAGCCTTGAGGCCAACTTCAGGGCGATGGCCGTTGCTACCCGGATGTCCGAAGAGAAACTCGTCGGCGTCATCGACTTATGTCCGAGCAATGCGTCCCTACTTATTCGTTTCGACCCAGATATCATTGACGCTAGAGAGGTCGAGGCGGCGGCGAGGGCTGCGGAAACTCACGTCAGGAACCTCCCCGCTCCGAGTCTGTGCACTCGCATTTTTGAGGTGCCTGTTTGGTACAACGATCCTTTCACCGTCGAAACCGGGGCACGATTCCGGGATCGACACCAACGCCCTGAAGGCAACGATCTGGAGTTCGCCGCGGTCGAGAACGGACTCGACTCTGTCCAGGCGTTCATCGATCTTCACTCTGGATCGCCGTGGATAACATCGATGGTAGGCTTTGTTTCCGGACTTCCATTTCTCTTCCAGCTGGTGCCACGCGAGCGTCAACTAGAAGTGCCGAAATATCTTCGCCCCCGCACAGACACACCAGCGCTCACGGTTGGTTATGGAGGCTGCTTCACTGCGATTTATTCCGTACGTGGTGCTGGTGGATACCAAATGTTAGGAATTACTCCCACCCCAATCTTCGACCCAGCGCAACGGCTGCCCGATTTCAAGGACTTCATGGTCTTTTTCCGGCCAGGAGACATCGTCAAGTTTCGCGCGGTAGATGAACAGGAGTATCAGAGCATTCGTGAGGCGGTGGAGGCCGGCACATACCAATATCGGCAGCGCCCGATCCAGTTCCAGCTCCACGACTTTCTTAGTGACCCCGATGGCTACAATCTCACTCTGCTGGAGGCGCTATATGTCGATTGAAGTCATCGAGCCCGGGTTAGCCTCGACGATCCAGGACTTGGGGCGTCCAGGATACTACAACGTTGGAATCCCCCCGTCTGGCTCCGCGGACTCAAATGCCGCAGCCGCCGCTAACTTTCTTGTCGGAAACAGAGTTGAGGCTGCGGTTATTGAGTCTCCCTATATGGGGCCTTCTCTTCGTTTTTCCAAGCAGTCGGTTGTAGCCGTTACCGGTGCCATGATGCCGGTTCAACTCAATGGCGAACCGCAGGCACAATGGGAATCCTTCAGCGTCAATTCGGGGGACGAACTCACGTTCGGACTTTTACAGTCCGGCGCGCGGCTCTACATCGCCGTAGCAGGCGGCATCGATGTCCCCCTCGTTCTTGGCAGCAGATCGACCTACACAGTAGGCGGATTCGGTGGATTTGAGGGCCGCGCACTCAGGCGTGGCGACATTCTTAGCGTTGGGCGCGGGGCGGGGACGCCCGGGCGTTACGTTCCCGACAGCTTGCGGCCCACGTATAGCCGAGACGTGGTCCTGCGCGCGGTCCTTGGGCTGTACGACTATCGCCTGACTGAAACGGGAAAGCGCACGCTTCTCGGTTCGGAGTGGACCATGTCACCGGTCGCAGACAGGATGGGCTTCCGTTACTCCGGCCCCCCCCTTGATTGGGTAGAGCGAGTCCAGCCTTTCGGTGCTGGATCAGATCCGTCAAACATCGTGGATGCTGGATATCCGATCGGTTCAATCCAGGTACCAGGAGGGGTCGAACCGATCGTGCTCCACCGCGATGCTGTTTCAGGTGGCGGATACGCGATGGTGGGCACGGTGGTCAGCGCCGATCTCAACGTTGTCGCTCAATGTGCGCCCGGTGCGCGCACCCGGTTCGAAGCTGTCGACATTGAAGCCGCATTGCATGCTCGCGCACAGTCGAAGGCATATCGTCATCAGCTGCATGAAATGATCGCTGGCCGATGACGTCAACCAAGGATCAGATTTCAGAACGAGGGTTAATGCGCCTTTTCGCGGTTCCAGCGCTCGTGGGCTTCCATATTGCTGCGTTGAAGCACACTGGACCAGTTCTGACGACCGGGCAGTTTCCCCTTCGCGAAGGCAAGTTCAAGGCCGCTGTCCGGCCCGGGACCGAGGTGTCGGTGTGGAAGAGCACCCAAGCGGCGCGCGTGTCCGCATCCAATGAGATTGACGCTGCTGCGGTGCCGGCTGGCGGCTTCGATCGCGTCGAGCGCATATTTGAGTTGACTGGTTTTCTCGGCACACATGAAGTAGTCCGAGAACACCCGTTAGTTCGCGACGGTGCGGGCAACATGATTATCGACGTAAACGGCGAGCTAGGCCCACGCGTTATATTAAATATTGAATTAAGGTCGCTGCAGCCGGGCAACTCGACAAAAGTTGAGATCAGGGGAGCGGTTATTGAAGGTTCTCCGAAACCGCCATCTCAGATGATCGAGACATAATGCGACTCGCCTCCGTCTCTAACGTCCGGCTTGTTATCCCGAACACGGTCGGGGAGGCGGTGGATCTGATCGCGAGCAAAGACGATCCCGCACTCCCTCTTGCCGGTGGCACCTGGGTGTTGCGAGGCGCCGTCCGTGGCGACGGATTTGAGCCAACCTACGTACTTGTCTCGCGGCTACCTGAACTCCAAACGATCGATTGGGGTGAGGGTTTCCTGTCAATCGGGGCTGCGGTCACCCATCAGCAACTCGCCGACGCGCTGACGAAAGAATCCTCTTTGGGTGGACTCTTCGCTGCAGCGGGGAAATCAGCCAACCCGGCCATTCGACGTGTGGCGACCGTCGGAGGCAATCTCGCGGCGACCGACTTTGCAGCCGGCGATCTGGTTCCTGCCTTGATAGTGGCCGGCGCCGCAATACACTTAATAGATGAACAAGGCAAACGCACCGTTACGGTCTCGGACTTTCTCGCGTGTCGTGCAGAACTGCTCCGAGGTGCCCTTCTTACTCACGTAACTATTCCGCTGGGCACAGGAATCTCGGCGCACGAGCGCCTCACACTGCGTCATGCAGGTGACTACCCGGTTGCCATAGCAGACATACACGTAGAACTTGGCGATGACGGCATCGTGAAGAACGCAACTGTGGCTATCGGGTCCGTCGAAGCGGTGGCACGGAGTTGGCCCACCCTCGCTGACAGGCTTATCGGATCCGTGCTCGACTCAAAGATAGCTGAGTTGGCGACGCGCGATCTCAGCGACGAAGTTCGTCCACGCGATGGCGTCGATGCATCCAGCTGGTACCGCCTGCAGGTCCTTCCAACGGTTGTGTCGCGGGCGATCAGAACGCTCCTTCACGCGGGTGGTCACGGATGTTAATCCAGATTACGGTTAACGGCGAAACCCGTGGGGTACATGCACCTCCCCTTATGTCGCTCGGACGCGTCCTCCGTGAAGAATTCCACCTGACCGGTACAAAGCTTGTCTGCGGGGAAGGCTTCTGTGGTTCTTGCCAAGTTTTTCTCGACGACGAGGCGGTGAACTCCTGCCTCGTACCGATTGCGACAGCCGATGGCAGGCAGGTCCGCACAATAGAGTCCATTGCTGAACCGAGAGGACCGCTGTCACCTGTGCAGCAGGCGTTAAAGGATGCGGATGCTGTGCAGTGCGGCATGTGCTTCCCCGGGATGATTGTGTCGATTACCTCTTTTCTAGAGAACTGTCCTCATCCATCGAGGTTGGACGTACAGGCCGCATTGGTCGGAAACCTTTGCCGCTGTACCGGTTACGAGCGTATCGTTGACGCTGTTGTGATGCTTGGGGCCGAGGGGTGAGCATCGTGCAGTCGGCGATCGGTGCGAACTACCCGCGCAGAGATGCCGAGGATAAACTCCGCGGTCGAGTCAAGTTCACTATTGACCACGACAGTGGCCAGATGCTCCACGTCGCTCTGCTGCGCTCCGAGGTGCCGTCAGGCCGTCTGATCGCGCTCGACCTTGAGCCGGCGCGGCGCATGCTGGGCGTTCGGGGCGTGATTTCCGCGCCGGATGCCCCAGGTATCTATGGCGTGATGGTCGCTGATCACCCACTGTTTGTTGTCGATGAGATTCGTTATACAGGCGAGCCAATCGCGGCCGTCGCTGCTGACTCCCTCGAGATAGCGCAAGCTGCAGTTGCGGCCATTCGAGTCGAGATTGAGGAGTTTGCTCCTTTGTTTACCATGGCCGAGGCGGTAGCGCCCGGCGCAAGAGAGCTGCACCCAGGCTGGCGCGACTATGAAATGTTGGCGGGAGAGGGCGAGCGAGACGGCAATATTTCCTGGCAGTCTACGGTAGTCCGCGGCGACGTGGACGGGGAGTTCGCCCGAGACGACGTGACAATCGTCGAAACTCTTTACCGCGCAGGACGCCAGAACCAGACACCCTTTGAGCCTCGTGCTGTTGTCGCGAGTTATGAAGGCGGCCGGTTCGTCATAACTACCTCCACTCAGTTTCCTTGGTCGGTGCGAAGCGGAGTTGCGCGAGTGGTGGGCGTGCAGCCATCCGATGTTCGAGTGATTGTTCCGACAGTGGGTGGTGGCTTTGGCTTGAAGTTTGAGATGAGCCTCGAGCCGTTCGCCGCACTGCTTGCACGCGAGACGGGGCGCTCTGTGAAGTTTGTCAACTCTCGACAGGAGGAGCAACAGACTGCGCTGTGTCGGGAGAACGCGGAGATTCGTATTCGGTCGGCCGTCACGGCTACAGGAGAGATCGTCGGCCGTGAAGGCATAATGATGATGGACTGCGGTGCCTATAGCGGCGAGCAGCCTTTTCTATGCAGCATGGTGACCCACACACTCTTTGGCAGTTACAAGCTCGGCAGCGCGCGACTGGTGAGCCAGTCGGTGTACACAAGCACGCCACCCACCGGGGCGTTTCGTGCGTGCTGCGGCACATATTGCGTTGCAGCGCTTGAACGGCACACAGACGAAATTTGTGCGCGAATGGGATTTGATCGCTGGGAGTTCCGACGACAGAACGTGCTGGGCGACGGTGATCTTGGACCTACCGGGGATACGTTCAAAGGCGACGTTCTAGGGCCGATGCTCGATCGCATGGTCGAACTCCGCAAGCGCTCTACGGGGATCCGTTCACATCATGATGGGTTGCTCTATGGCACGTCGATAACCGTCGGCACCTGGTTTATTTTTGTGGGTCCGTCGGCTGCGACCATCAATCTGAACCCGGACGGGACGGCGACATTGATCACCGCGGGAGTCGAGATCGGTTCTGGGTCCACAATGCAGGCGATTCCGCAGATCGTTGCCGACGTCCTACAAATACCGATCGGTAACGTAACTGTGCGCGAGGCGGATACTGATTCGGCGGGCTACGACGGTGGTGCCGGCGGTGGGCGCTCGACTGTCTCGCTTGGAGCTGCGAGCGCTGACGCGGCGGTAGATGTCAAGCGAAAAGTGCTCGAACTTGCGGCGGACATGCTCGAGGTCGACGCAGTCGACCTCGTCCTCGAAAACGGAAGGGTTTTTGTGGACGGCGTCCCATCTGTGAGTGTGAGCATCCAGGAGGTTGCGGCACTCGCACAACACACGACTGGCCCGATTGCTGGCACAGGTGCCTTTACAGGAATTGGCAATCGGGCGGTAGCAGGCTGCGCCGCGGGTCACTACATCGGCGCTCTCGACTTGCCCGTCTTCGCCGTGCATGAAGCCGACGTTTCAGTCGATCCGGACACGGGTCATGTCACGGTAATCGACTACCGTGTCGTGCAGGACGTCGGCCGGGCCATCAACCCCCGCGCCGTTTACGGTCAAATCCAGGGCGGTGTCACACAGGGCCTCGGCTATGCGCTCCACGAGGAAATTACCTTCGACGATCACGGTCGGGTTCGACAGCAGGGCTTCGAGACCTATCGAATACCATTGTCGGGGGACACAGTGCCGGTGCTCGTAGACCTGTTTGAGGGGGCACCGTCGTTCGGGCCGCTTGGGGTGAAAGGTGCTGGCGAAGTGCCGATACTCAACGTCGCAGCCGCAATTTCGTGCGCCGTTGCCGATGCAATCGGGCGGCCCGTATTCGAGATCCCACTCACACCCGAGCGCGTCCTAAGCCTGATCCATGAGCGGCCAGGTGCGGGGGTTGACTTGCCGCACGTGCAGACCGATTGGCGCACTGCGGTGATCGGTGACGTGGAAGAGCTTCTGAGAGTTGCTCCACGCTGAGGTAGACATCCTCAATCACCTGCTCAACGTTTAGCGGAGTGCCGCGACCACGTTCGCGCCTACCGTTTTCTGTTCGTTTGAATCAGCCCCGTAGCCGCCCGACAACCTGCTTGCTTGGCTCGAACGAATCTGATTGTGCTGACTTTTTCAGCCCAGAATCCCCACGCTGCAAGGGAACCGACGGGGACATCGGAATAATCCGGAGTTTGGCATAAGGTTCATTTCATGCGAAATATGTTCTGCGTTGTGGTGCGGGGCAGCTCAGAGATGGTTGCTGCTGCGATCGGCGACTATTTTTGGTCAACCTGATCCCGCTCATGTCAGCGAACAATTCGATGTGATAGCTGGGATGCTGGGTAGGCAAGTATCGAAAGTGGAAATCATGATGCACGAAGGGCAAAGAAGACCTTGCAGTTTTCGTAGAATTCCCGCCAGCCCACTGGCGTCAAATCTGGTCAACCAATCCGCCAGAAAGAGTCAATAAAGAAATCAAACGACGAAAAGATGTTGTCGGTGTCTTTTCCAACCCAGAAGCACTCGGGGCAGTCCCCTCCTACGCC
>Ga0105055_10004908_pt1 | contig 19201 bp, 11 predicted proteins | sample BON03_FD_78090 | JGI IMG/M metagenome (GOLD analysis project Ga0105055, IMG submission 78090) | Freshwater microbial communities from Lake Bonney liftoff mats and glacier meltwater in Antarctica - BON-03 | ecosystem: Environmental > Aquatic > Freshwater > Ice > Glacier meltwater | place: Lake...
CGCATTTTGTGGATAGCGGTTCTAATTGCCTGCTTCCTTGTGATCCGATGCATGGTGGGTGTTCTTATCGGTTTGAATGATACCGGGCGAGCACATTTCCGATTAGCAGAACCAAAAAATCAAAACGCTTGAAACGCTTGGAAAACGCTTGAGCCTATCCCAAGCGTTTTGAAAGTGCCCCACGATAGACAAGCACGTTCCGCAAAGTCTCAAAAAATCAAAATGCTTGAAACGCTTGAGCGGATAGGAAAAGAGCGGCAAGGATTACGAGAGGGCACAGAATCCCGCGCGGTAGAAATTTTTACGATTCGATGATGCCCCGGTAAAATGATGAAGGAGATTCCGGGAGGTCGGACCGCTGGCCCGGTGAGAGGGGCACAACAAATCGTTTGCCTGCCATCGAGCGGCAGGAGGGAGTATTCACACACCCCGGAATATAGACGCGGATACCTTAAGCAAGGAGGAGTGGCGGGAGGCAAAATTACCCCGACCCTGAACCCCGGCGCGGAGATTGCCCCACCCCGGAAAAGTGGCAGGCAAAACGCTTGAAAGAATATAGGGGAGAGAGAGAGAGAGAATCCCCCCCTCTCTTTTTCTTCAAGCGTTTCAAACCGATTCACTCGCCCGGAAGTTTCTATTAGTGCGTTTTTACCCCGTTTTGACATCGGGAAACGTCTTGAAATATCCCGAGATTCTAGGGGGTCAGGGGCACAGTATTGGGCACACTTTGACCCCTCTGCTTTCGTAAGTCGTTGATTACTAAGAGAGAGGCGGGGGACGGAATCGAACCGACGCATAGAGCTTTTGCAGAGCTCTGCCTTACCACTTGGCTACCCCGCCATACCTGATGGATTGCACGGTTAAATGTGCAAAAGGAGAATTATACATCAAAACCGACGCTTCGACAATAGTTGTTTGTGCAAACGGCGATTTCTGCCGCTGGGGACTGTTTTATTTGGTGGTCTAGGCGATCGTACCGTCCTCAATGCGGACAATTCTATCTCCACGGCAAGCGAGGTCGGGGTCGTGGGTGACCACAACCAAGGTTCGCTTCTCGTTGCGCGTGATACCGAGCAGGAGTTGGATGATGGACTCACCGGTATTGGAATCGAGGTTTCCGGTGGGTTCATCGGCAAAAAGAATTGCCGGTTCGTTCACCAGTGCACGTGCTATGGCGACGCGTTGCTGTTCACCGCCGCTGAGTTCGGATGGGAGGTGGTCGGCCCGGTCGGCGAGTCCCACACGCTCGAGCAATGCCATCGCGCGATCTGTTGCCACCTCACGCGATATCATTGCGGGGATGAGAACATTTTCGAGTGCGGTGAGTTCGGGCAGGAGGAAATACGATTGAAACACAAAGCCCATTTTCGCATTGCGGAGGCGCGCCAGATTGTTGTCTCCGATGGCGTAGAGGCTGATGCCGTCGAGCAAAACCTCACCCTCCTCGGGACGCTCCAGACCCGCCAAGGTATACAGTAGTGTGGTTTTTCCCGCACCGGAAGCACCGCACAGAAAAATGGCTTCGCCTACCGCGATCTGGAGATCAATGCCTCGAAGGACACTCACGGTATTGCGTCCGATCCGAAAGGAACGACGCAATCCGTTGGCTGCTAGATGCACTGCTGGAGAAGGTGACATGAGCCTCCATGTTACAACTGACGCGGCGCGGGGAAGTCAAGCATCCCCGGTAGGAATCGCAGCGGCCAATCGATGGGCGAAGGGTGCTTTATTGGCACGCCTCGCACTCGCCACCATTACGCATCGCCTCAATCGAGCAGGCGACGATTCGCTCCTGTTCGGCAGATTCCCTTTTTGCAGCGGCAGCACCGACGATGCCGGTCATTTCTTTCCGGGCACCCGCGGTGGATTTTTCGATGTTTGATGCCTGCAGCGTTCGCAAGTAGTACGTTGTTTTCAATCCGACGCTCCATGCGCGGCGGTACATGTGACTCAGCACTTTGAAATCAGGCTCGGGCAGGAACAAATTCACCGATTGCGATTGATCGATCCACTTTTGGCGGCGTGCCGCAGCGTCGATGATGTATTGGTAATCTACGGCGAAGGCAGTGCGGTGTTTGTGTTTGATCGCGGCAGGAATATCGACGATGTCGTCGAGCTCGCCGTCGAAATATTTGAGTTGGTGCGCCATGTCAGCGCTCCACAATCCTGCCGCCTTGAGGTCGCGGACGAGCTCGCCATTCAGTACGATGAACTCTCCGGACAGGTTGCTTTTCACGAACAAATTTTTGTAATTCGGTTCGATGCATGGCGTAGTTCCCATGATGTTCGAAATCGTGGCTGTGGGAGCGATGGCGATCACATTTGAGTTCCGCATTCCTAGGCGTTTAATTTTCTCGCGCACCGGATTCCAATCCAGTTTTCCGCCACGGGGGACGTCGATCTTGATTCCCCGCTCTGCCTCAAGGAGGTCAATGGTGTCCTGAGGCAAAAGCCCCCGATCCCATTTCGAGCCGCGGTAGGAAGAGTATACTCCGCGTTCGCCGGCAAGGTCGCTGGACGCGCTGTAGGCAAAGTAGGCGATCGCTTCCATGAATTCATCATTGAATTCCACCGCTTCGTTGCTGGCAAAGCTCTCAGAGCGCTTGAATAGAGCGTTCTGCAGTCCCATGACGCCCAGGCCGATGGGCCGGTGGCGCATGTTACTGCGTTTGGCGGCATCGGTGGGGTAGAAATTGATATCAATGACATTGTCCAGAGCGCGCACCGCCACGGTGACAGTTTCGCGGAGCATGTCGGTGTCAAGTGAGCCGTCAGCGCGCATATGAGTGTCCAATATAACAGAGCCCAAGTTGCAGACGGCGGTTTCATCCTCACTCGTGTTGAGCGTGATCTCGGTGCACAGGTTGCTGGAATGGATGACTCCGACGTGATCTTGGGGTGAGCGAACATTGCAAGCGTCCTTAAACGTGATCCACGGATGACCCGTCTCAAAGATCATCTTGAGCATGCGCTTCCAGAGGTCGATTGCCGGGACCTCCTTGGCGAAAATCTTACCCTCCTTGCCGAGTTGCTCGTAGTGGACGTAACGCTCCTCAAATTTGCGGCCGTAGAGTCCGTGCAAATCGGGTGTCTCGTTGGATCGGAAAAGCGTCCAGTTTTGACGTCCCTCCATACGCTTCATAAACAAATCGGGAATCCAATTTGCGGTATTCATGTCATGCGTTCGGCGGCGTTCGTCGCCCACATTTTTGCGGAGTTCCAGAAAGTCCTCGATGTCGTTGTGCCATGTTTCCAGGTATGCGCACCCGGATCCGCGCCGCTTGCCGCCTTGATTCACAGCAACGAGTTGGCCGTTATGGAGTTTGAGAAACGGGATGACGCCCTGGCTTTCGCCGTTGGTCCCTTGGATGTAGCTGCCAGTGCCGCGGACACTGGTCCATGATCCACCCAGGCCACCAGCCCATTTCGAAAGGTACGCATTTTCCGCAATACCCCGCTGCATGATCGACTCGATGCTGTCATCCACTTTGTAGAGATAGCAGCTGGAGAGCTGGCTGTGCGGGGTGCCTGAGTTAAACAACGTGGGTGTGGAAGAGCAAAACCGGCGCCCCTTGTAGAGCGTGTAGAGCCGGATAACCCAATCCTCGCGGTCCTTAGGTTCCTCAATAAAGAGCCCCATGGCGACGCGCATCCAGAAAAACTGCGGCGTTTCGATCCGACGTGCTTGTTTAGACGTCTTGTCGATGATGAGATAACGATCATACATCGTCTGCACGCCCAAGTAGTCGAAGTCGAGGTCTGCCGAGGGATCAAACGCGTCGGCGAGTTTATCGAGATCGTATCCGAGAAGTTTGGGGCTCAGGCGTTCAATCGTAACGCCATGGCGAAGGTAACTCTTGAATGCCACGCGGTGGGATTCCTTGAGCCCCTCGATCCCGTCGCGGGTGATGTGCCATCCCAGCACCTCTTCGTAGATGTAGGTCAGGAGCATTCGGCCAGCGAATTTGGCAAAATCCGCATCACGTTCCATGAGAACGCGGGCGTTCATAATGATGATACGCTTCAGGTCATATTCGGAAACTTCGGTGCCGATAGATCGGCGGAGTTCGCGCTCGATCTCCGCCGCATTGAGGCACAAGTCCAGACCGATGCAGGAAAATTGAATCCGCTTTTTAAGTTCCGATCCGTCCCAGAAAATACTTTGCCCGTCGCTGGTGCGGACGACAATAAGCGAGTCCTGGCTGGCCTCTTCTGACGGGGCGGTAAGCGCGTTGTCCTCGCGTTGGCGGGTGCGGTAGGCCCGATATAGGATGTAGCTTTCAGCCACTTTAAAATACCCCTGCCGCATGAGCTCTTCTTGGACCATGTCCTGCACGTCTTCGATGTGCACAAATGCCTGATCGCTGGAGCGCACGCGCTCCGTGAGCGCACGGGTAATGGATATTGCTGCATTGGCATTTTCACGCACGGAAAGAAAGGCCTTCCGAATCGCAATCTCGATTTTGTTTTCATTCCACGGGACGACCGAACCATTGCGGCGGATCAGCCGCACGCTCACGGGGATGCCGGCGCGGTCATGGGATATTTCGATATCGCCGCCGCCTTTTACGGAGCGGTTGAAAACGAGGCTTTTCGCCACGTCGTGCGCGTCGTTTTCGATGAGTGCTTTTTCGATGAGGAGCGAGAGATCGTTTTCCGACAGCTTGAGTGAGCGGCCCTCCGTGACCTGATTCGCGAGGCTTTCAGCGACCGAATGCGCGACATTTGCCACAAAGCCCCGATTCTTTTCGGTGAAGATGTCCTCCTGCTCCCTCGAAAGCAGAAGGTCCGTGAGCGCACTGCCGATATCATCGGCAACGTCCGCAAGACTGAATGTGCGCTCTTGGCCGCTGCGGGTCACGAGCACACCGGAGCTGATTGGCTCAGAGTCTGCGGCTTCCAACGCATCGCGCCAGGCGAAATCCGGTTTCTGGGTCCGTGGTTTGGTGACGACCGACTTCAGTGCGAGGTCTTCTTCGAGTGATATGCGTGGGATCATGGCAGTATTGGGGGGTGCGGGCGGCGGATGCTGGCGTTGTTTTAGGGGGAACGTGGTGGCTATAAATCGTCGTCGGAGACGGCTGTGAGCGAGGAGGCTTTGCGGTATTCGGTGACCCGGCCTTCGAAGAAATTTTGTTCCTTCTTGATATCCATCATCTCTGCCAACCAGGGCAGGGGGTTTTCGATGGGGCCGTTGAGCGGCTCGAGACCGCATCCCTCTAGGCGGCGGTCGCCGATGTAGTCAATATAAACAAGGAATTCTTCTTTCGTTAGTCCCACCGCGGTGACCGGGAGGCAGTCGCTGATGAATTCTTTTTCCAACCGGACGGCTTCCCGCATGGTTGAGCGTAGTTCCTCTTGGAATTCTTCGGTCCAAATGTCTTGGTTTTCCTCGATGAGATCCATGAACAAATTACGGAACACTTCGATGTGATTCGATTCGTCACGCAGCGTGTAACGAAACATCTCACCAATCCCGCGGAACTTATTCTGCCGGTAAAGCGCAAGCACCATCCCGAACAAGCCGTAAAACTGCGTGCCCTCCATACATTGGCCGAACAGAAAAATATTCCGCGCCAATGCCTGCTTGTTTTCGGTTTGTGTGAGGTCAATGTCCCGCCGCAACAGCCGGCTGTTACTCACCACAAAATCCGTTTTGTTTTTGATCGTCTGCACGTCCTCAAACATCGCTTCGCATTCGTGCGGATTGATGCCCAGCGAGCTGATCATGTAAACCAACGAATCCGCATGGATGTTTTCCTCATGGGCGTGACGACCGAGCACGAGTTTGAGTTCCGGCGCGGTGACAACTTCACGCACAACATGCTGGATATTGTCTCCGACGATGCCTTCTGCTGCGGAAAAGTATCCGATACCCATCTTGATGATCCAGCGCTCAATCTCGGGGATCGACTCATCGCGCCATTGCTCGCAGTCGCGCTGCATCGGCACATCCTCAGGCTCCCAATGGTTTGCCTTCATGTTTTTATAAAGCTCATACGCCCATTGGTATTTCACGGGCAGAATGTTGAAAAACATCGTGGCGCGGCCATTGATGACGCGCTTTGCATTGTAGGCGGCTTCAGCCTTATCTTTGTCGAGAATGAAAGTACGATCGCCGAGTTTGATTGTCGTGGTTGTTGACATAGAAGGTTCCTTGGGTCGGTTATTTTTGCTGTGCGTTGAGTGGCTCGCACCTGCGATATCTGGTTGTCCGATGATTGCTCCCGAACTCAATACTTCCTGCGAACTCGGGTGTTCTCAGCGCGGGTGAGAGAATTAAATAATTTTTCATTGAGGTCAATAAAATTTGCTCCATATAGTGTAGATTAATTAACGACCCACTACCTATTGCGGTTGCCGGGAATTTTGCAGAATAGAAAAAAAGACGCTTTTTTACAATAAACACCGTCAGGAGAGGGTTTTGAGTCATTGAGATTTGTGAATTTTGAGCGAAAAATATTCTGCCTGACACCACCGCTTGGGGTGCGATTTTCCACTCCACAGCGAATTTTCCTGAAGCGCGCTTGATGCGATCTATATCCCCTGCAAAGATGCCCCGTATGACAAATTACCTTCATGCTGCGAAAGAGGCGGCGCAGGCGGCAGGCGGACTGCTGCGCGCTAATTTCGGTCAGGCGTTGCACGTGGACGCCAACGAGGCTCACGACATCAAACTGGAACTCGACCGCCGCTCGCAGACGCTGATCGAGTCGATGCTGCTCGCCCGTTATCCGGACCATGCGATCTATGGCGAGGAAGGCATTCGCGGCGACGAGAACAGCGAGTATCAATGGGTCATTGATCCAATTGATGGCACGGTAAATTTTTTTTACGGCGTTCCCCATTTTGCGGTCTCCATCGCATTGAGGCGTGCGGGAAAGGTTATCGTTGGTGTGATTTACGACCCGATGCGTGACGAAATGTGGGAGGTGACAGAATCGTCGCCGGCCGTGTTAAATGGACAACCCATCCAGGTCAGCGAGCGCACGGAACTCAAGGAGGCCATGGTCTCCGTGGGCGTGTCTAAAACGTTGGATTCGGTGAATGAAAGCCTGCCGTTGTTTCTACGGTTGGTTCGATCTGCGAAAAAGTGTCGCATGATGGGCTCCGCATCGCTGGATATCGCGTATGTCGCGTGCGGACGCCTCGACGCCTATATCGAGAGCCAGATCAGCCTGTGGGACATTGCGGCAGGCCTCCTGCTCGTTGAGTCCGCGGGCGGCGTGGTCGATCTCCGGCCGCTTTCTAATAATCCTGAAAAGTATTCTATCGCTGCGACCAGCGGGCGGATCGATTTCGGCATATGATCATCTCCACCTCATTATGAATCGCATTGGCATTGGCTACGACGTGCACCCCTTTGCGGTGGGACGGATGCTGGTCCTCGGCGGGGTGGAAATCCCGGCCGCGGCTGGATTGGATGGGCACTCCGATGCCGACGTGCTTTCCCATGCAATTGCAGATGCGCTGTTGGGTGCGGCGGGCGAGGCGGATATCGGGCATCATTTCCCGAACACTGATGAGTCGATTCGCGGGATATCCAGTCAGGAAATCCTGCGCCGCACGCTTGAGATCATCACTGCTCGCGGATGGATCATCGGAAACATCGACGCCACGTTGATCGCCGAGAAGCCGAAAATTGCACCCTATCTTGCACCAATGAAAGCCCGCCTCGCGGAAAGCCTGTGCTTGGACGAAGGGCAGATCGGCATCAAGGCCACCACCAACGAACGCATGGGATTCGTCGGGCGAGGTGAGGGTATTGCTGCTATGGCGGTTGCGATTCTGGCACCGGCCGATAAAGACTAATCAAACGTTATTCAGGAACCGGATAGTAATTCGGCACCTTGATTTCCGCTGGCACGGGATGGCGATTATAGTCCTCGTGATGCACGCGTGCGGGGAGGTCAATCGGGTCGTGGGTGATGACCTTGTAGGGAATCTGATCGAGGAGATGGCGGATGCAATTCAACCGGGCGCGTTTTTTATCATTGGCTGGAACGATATGCCACGGTGCGTAGGGGAAATTGGTCAACTCAAACGTCCGTTCTTTTGCCTTGGTGTAATCTTCCCAGCGGATGCGCGATTGGAGGTCCATGGGGCTGAGTTTCCACTGCTTGAGCGGATCAAGGATGCGGCATTTGAACCGGAATTCCTGTTCGATGTCCTCGATGGAAAACCAGTATTTGATCAGCTTGATTCCGGAGTTCACCAGCATTTGCTCGAATAACGGGACGTCTTGAAAAAATTGTTCGACCTGGGTGTCGGACGCAAATCCCATGACTGCTTCCACGCCCGAGCGGTTGTACCAACTCCGGTCAAAAAGCGCAATTTCTCCGCCGGCGGGGAGGTGGGGAGCATAGCGTTGGAAATACCACTGAGTTTTCTCGCGATCGCTGGGTGCGGGAAGCGCAACCACGCGGCAAATACGCGGATTCAGGCGCTGCGTGATACGTTTAATCACACCTCCCTTGCCCGCGGCATCGCGGCCTTCAAAAATCACAGCGACCTTGTAGTTCGTTTCATGAACCCATTCCTGCATCCGGACTAACTCGACCTGAAGGCGGCGCAACTCGCGGAAATAAAACTTCCGGAATCGCGCGTGTTCGACGGGATCGGGATCGACGACGCCTTCCGCTTTGCGCACGTTTTCGTCGAAGATATCCTCCATGTCATGCTCCATCTCCTCCTCGAGGTCGTCCATAATCTCCTCCTTGAGCTGATCGTAGATCGAGAGGCTGCTGCGCAGTGGCGTGGGGTCGACGGGATCGGGAGGTTCAGACATTGTTGGGGTGTCGGTGAGGGTTATGAACGATGGATTTTCTGACAGTTTCGCGGAGAAAATGTGCGGGTCAAAGCCGGGAATGTAGCAATTCAGTCAATTTGTGGCGCGTGTGACGGATCGGGTGGCTTCCACGAGCGGTGTTACGAAGTCAGTGACCGCCTGCACATGACTGCCGGGTGCGGACTCGGCAATTTTTCTAACAATTGCGCTGCCCACGACCACCGCGTCCGCGCTGATAGCGACCTCCGCTGCTTGGGCAGCAGTGGAAATGCCAAACCCGACCGCAATGGGAAGCGCGGTGTGTCGGCGGATTTCAGCCACCTGGGATGCGATCGAGTCGGAGAGCGTGGATTGCTCACCAGTGACTCCTTCCCGCGACACGTAGTAAATAAATCCGCTGGCAGACTTCGCAATCGTTGCCATCCGGGTGGTCGGCGTAGTAGGGGCGATTAGCTGGATCATTCGTAGCCCGTGAGTGACTGATAGCTCGGCGTTCAGGGGAGCCTCGTCGGGAGGTAAATCCAAGATGAGGACGCCGTCCGCTCCGGCGGCAGCGGCGGCGGCATGAAAGCGCTCAAATCCATACGCGTAAACCGGGTTGAGGTAGGTAAACAAAACTACTGGGATTTCGGACATGGTCCGGATTTTTCTCAGGCAATCGAATAACCCCTCGATAGTAGTTCCCGCTGCGAGTGCCCGCCCGGCCGCGGCTTGGATCGTGGCACCATCAGCGAGCGGATCAGAAAATGGAACGCCGAGCTCCAGGATGTCACAGCCGGACTTCTCCAGCGCGAGTGCGATTTCTACCGTGGCTTCGAGGTTGGGATCGCCGCCGGTGACATAGGCAATAAACCCCGGGGTGCCTGCAGCTTGGAGGCGATGAAATGCTGCGTCGATGCGGTTGGTGGTGGGTTCGGATGGCATACTAGGAAAGGAGAGTGTGTTTAGAGCGGGTGAGTTCGATGACGGCAGCGGCGACCTCGTCAGACGTCACGGCATCCATGCACCGGAAGTCGATGGGGCATTCACGAAGAAAACACGGGCTGCATTCGACCTGATGGCGGATGACGATTTGGCTTTCTCCGAGGGGTGCTGTAAGCATCGGCTCCGTGGAACCAAAAATTGCGACCACTGGCACGCCGAGCGCTGCGGCAAGATGCATGGTTCCCGTGTCGTTGCTCACCAATACGTCCACTCCACGCAAGACATCGATCAACTCCGCAAGCGAGGTCTTTCCTGCGAGGTTTTCGATGTGTAGGTCAGCTAGGCCTTCCGCAATTTCTTTGGCAAGGACTTGGTCTTTTTGGACGCCGACAATAATCCATGTGCAATCCAGTTGTTTGGCGACGATCTGCATCATCCGTCGGAACCGGGCGGGATACCAGCGCTTCGCCGCGCCGTATTCCGCACCAGGACATACGGCAAGGCGGATCGGGCCGGGAGGCCGTGGGACGGCTGGAAATACCAACTCGCCGGGAGCCGCGCCAATCTTCTCCGCGATGCGCATGTAGCGGGCTGCATGGTGTTGCGGACGCGGGAGGGTTTTGCCCTTCTTGGGCTCGGCGACAATCTGGTTGAGCATCCATGCACGGTTGTGCCCCTCGTATCCGACACGGCGGGGGACACCGGCCAGCCAGACTTCCAGTGCGCTGCGTGCAGAGTTCGGAAAAAGAATCGCGACGTCGAACTTGCCGCGAATTGCCCATGCCACGCGGAACACGCCACCGGGTATCGCGATCACCTCGTCAACCTCGGGCATCGCACGCCAGAAATCTGCAAGTTTTTCCGGCGACAGCACGGTGACGATTGCGTCGGGACGCCCGGCTTTGATGGCACGCACAGCCGGGGCGCTCATGACGGCGTCGCCCAGCCAGTTGCTGGATCGGATGAGTATGCGGAACTTCTGGAGTGTCATCGGGTCGTAACCATCGGGCAAATATACTCCACGTTTGCTCCGGGCGAGCAGGAAGTCTGGCCAGGGAACTTTCCACCGGGCGTGAACCCAAAACCAATCTTCGGGCGAATCGCGGATTTGCTGCTCCAGCACCGTGTTCACGCGGGCTGTAATCGCTGCAGGATTGTCGGAATCAATCAGGATCTCCGGTTTGGCAATGATCTTCCATTTTGCGAACCCCGTGGTCTGGACAGCCATCGGAACAATCGCCGCACCCGTGCCGATGGCCAGCGACGCCGCCAGCGGAGATGTCGAGCACAATCGATCAAAAAAGGGCGTCCAAATGCCGGAGGGTCCAGCATGTTGGTCCACGAGCACGGCGACGAGCCCGCCCTCACGCAAAAGCGTGAGCGCTTTACCGAGGCCCCGCTTCCGATCAAACGTGGCGACCCCATTCCGGCGGCGGTCTCCATTGATCAGGTCGTCGATATACCGATTGCGGATCGCTTGGTAAACTGTGCCCGTCGGGTAGGGGGCGGCGTGGAAGTTGGCTTGGGCGAAGAGTTCCCAATTTCCGATGTGACTGATCATCAAGACGACCCCCTTTCCGCGATGGAGTGCGTTGGTGACGGCTTCCAGGTTTTCGATGGTGGCACACTTTCGGACTTGTGGCTCGGTCATCGCCGCCACGCGGAATGACGAACAAATATTTGCACCAAGACGGGCAAAATGCCGGAGTGTCATCCGCCAGATGGCAAAACGAGAGTGGTTTTTGCCCAGCGCGCGGGATAAGTTTTCCTTTGCCAGTCGCCGGTAGCCGGGCAGGATCATCCATGCAGCGATGCCGAGCGCAGATCCTAACGCAAAGCAGATGCTGATAGGCAGCAGGCGCAGCGTGGAAACCACGGCAAGCGCAATCCAATAGACAAATCGATCCATGAGTAGTGTTGAAACCCGTGACAGTAACGACAGGAAGACGGTAACGGGAAGCAATTCCGACGCCATCCTGCCGGGACAGACCATTGGACTACTGGGCGGTGGGCAACTCGGACGCATGTTTGCGCTGGAGGCCCGGCGCCTGGGGTATCGGGTGCATGTGTTCGATCCGGAACCAGGTTGTCCAGCAGGACAGGTCAGCGACCGCGAAGTTTCGGCGCTCTATTCCGACATCGCTGCCTTGGAGGATTTTGCCAGCAGCGTGGATGTCGTGACGTATGAATTTGAAAATATCCCGGTCAGCGCAATTGACGCGGTCGCTGCGATCACCCCGGTCGCTCCGCGGGGCGAGGTGCTCCACATCTGCCAGAACCGCGAACGGGAAAAAACATTTCTCAGGAACGCAGGAATCCCATGCGCAGATTTCCGCGTGGTGGATTCTGTGGAGTCGCTCACCGCGGCGCTCAAGGAGCTTGGCGGGGAGGGCGTGCTGAAAACGGCAGACTTTGGTTATGATGGTAAAGGGCAAGTCCGTATCCGCGTCGGCGATGATCCCGCACAGGCCTGGGCATCTCTCGACGCGCCGCGTGGTGTGCTGGAGGCATGGGTGCCATTTGCGATGGAGCTTTCTGTGGTCGCTGCCCGCGGATGGGATCATTCGGTGGCTGTTTTTCCTGTGGTGGAAAATATTCACACCAACCACATCCTCGACCTTTCGGTGATTCCCGCACGGGTTCCCGAGGCTTCCGCACAGGAAGCCATTGAGATCGCGGGGCGCGTCATCACGGCGCTTGATGTGGTCGGGTTGTTGGCCGTCGAGTTTTTTCTCCTGCCCGATGGCCGGGTGATCGTAAACGAACTTGCTCCCCGGCCACACAATAGCGGGCATTTTTCCTTCGACGCATGTGTCACCAGCCAGTTCGAACAACAACTTCGTGCAGTCTGCGGACTGCCACTCGGCTCCGTTGAACTCCTCCGCCCGATCGCAATGAAAAACCTGCTCGGGGACATCTGGAATCAGGGGGAGCCGGATTGGGCCGCTTCGCTCGCCGATCCCGATATCAAGCTTCACCTATACGGAAAGCGCACTCCGCGTCCGGGCAGGAAGATGGGGCATTTGTGCGCGTTTGGCACATCCAACGAGGACGCGCTTGCGAAGGTTGAGGCGGCCGCGATCCGCCTGGGGCATTCCTAACTCAGAGCTCCCGCACCTCAATCCATGTCGACGCCGACTGCTTCGTTTCCGGATCTTCGGCAGTGATATGATGTCTGCCCGCTTTAAGCACGAAACCCTCGCCATCGGCGCCCGGCTGCAAGGTCTCGCAATGCCAGCGCACCGACCGGGCTCCGTTACTACGGAATGCGGCACGCTGTCGCTCGCGGGGTAAGTCAGGATCGAGATAAAAAATCGTCCCCCGATCCGGCGATAAAATGGCAAGCTTCCCGCTGCGAACCTCCGACGAGACAAGGCTTCCGAGCATGTTGTGCGGACTGGCAAGCCACTCGGCGTAATTGGATGATAGTCGGACTCCGCCGTCGGGTTGGAGCTCGTTCGCGGTCGCGTAGGCGGGCGGTAAAACGCATACTTCGGAAACTGCCGACGGTGAACCCTCCTCGACTTGCTTTCCAAGGAGCGGATGAATCCATACATCCTGCACGTCGTTGGGCCGTCTAAATGACGACGTTCCGAAGGTGTTATTGAGGTGACAGAGCATTTCATGCATTACCGGAGCCGCGCCGGTGACCCCTGTAATTTCGCGCATTGGGGACCCATCGGCATTTCCGACCCATACGGCCACCGTGAACTCGGGCGTAAACCCCACGGAGACATTATCGCGGTAATCGGAGCTGGTTCCTGTCTTGGTCGCAGCGGGAAATGGGAGGGCAAGGAAGGAGTTCAATCCGAAGGCCGATGCTCGGGCAGCATTGTCTGAAAGCATATCCGCAACGAGCCAAGCAGAAGAGGCAGCAAAAACGCGGCGACCGGATGTTTCCGATGATACTCCATCGCGCAGTAATCGCATCGGGCGGTGGATTCCAAGTCGGGCAATCGTCGCGTATGCACTGGCCAATTCAGTGAGTCGTGTCTCGCCGTTTCCGAGCGTGAGGCCCAGACCATAATGTTCCGCAGGATGACCGAGCGTGGAAATGTCGAGGTTGCGTAGGAGCCGGAGCAGTTGGTCCGGACCGCCTGCCATTTCGAGTGTGCGGATTGCTGCAATATTGAGCGAGTTTCCGAGGGCGAATCGCAGACTGACCGGGCCGAAAAACCGTCGGTTGTAGTTGTTTGGCCGATAGACACCGGTGGGCGTCGCGAACGAGGTCGCGACATCGGCAACGGTGGTTCCGGGGAATGCGCCGGACTCCATGGCGAGGATATATGCGAACGGCTTGATCGCTGACCCCGCGGATCTGGGCATCCATGCGCAGTTGACTTGGCCGGTTGCATCGTCGTGAGGTGCTCCTGCAACTGCCATTGCGAGGATGTCACCCGTCGGATTGTGTACTACAACAAGTGCCCCATTTCCGACGTTTTTATCCCGGAGCGCAGCCAGTTGGGAGGCCAGCATGCGTGTTGCAATATTCGTAAGCTCCAGGTCTAACGTAGTGCGGATTTCCCCTCCCGACACGGGCAGAAGCTGCGATCGGGTCAGCAGAAGATCCACAAAATGCGGTGCCTGATACACGTGACCCCGGGGCGCCAAGACGAGGTTCTCTTCGCAGGCGAGGGCGTGTTGCGTCGGAGAAATCGATTCTTCCGCCAGCATTCGATTTAGAATGTATTGCTGCCGTGCGCGGGCCCCGGTCGGATTGTCGTAGGGATTGAGTCGTGTCGGAGCATTTGGCAATGCGGCCAAAAATGCAGCCTCAGCGACGCTCAATGCAGCCGCAGGCTTGGCGAAATAATAGCGCGCGGCAGATTCTATTCCCTGCTGAAGGTCTCCAAATTCCAATCGGTTGAGGTATTCGGTCAGGATGCGTTGTTTGCCCCAATTTCTCTCAATGGCAATCGCAAGCCGGATCTCGTTTAGTTTTTGCCCCAGGGTGCGTTTTCCCGGACGGATGAGTTTGATCACCTGCTGCGATATCGTCGATGCCCCGGAGCGAAACTCCCCGTGCTGGACTGCCTGCGCAAGCGCCCGAAGCGATGCCCGGATGTCAATGCCTGCGTGCTGATAGAACCGCTTGTCTTCCGCCGCAAGGACGGCGGCGATGACGTGTGGCGGGAGTTGGTCTGCCGTCAGCGGGCGAGTGATCAATGTCTCATCGACCAAAAGCGCCCGAAGCGGAACTCCATGACGGTCAAAAAATTCCGCACTTGGCCGAATCGGGGTAATAAAGTCGGGCGGCACGGACGCGCTGCACAGCCAGATCACACCGCCTGCAATCAGCAGAGTTGCCGCGATGCAGGCGCGAAGGACCACTGGCTTACTTGGCAGCCGTGCTGGTGAGCGTTTCGATTTCACTGAGTCCAAAGCGTTCCGGACGATACATTTCTTCAGCCTTCGCAGCCGGCGCAATCGCTTTTCCTGCATTGCGGACGCGGGCGAGATATTGATAGGAATATGCTCCCGCCGGTAATCGATCCGAAAAGAACCGTACGCGGTCACTCAGAACCTCGCGGAAGTCCACGGGAGCAGACGTAGTGGCGTCAACGGCGGCGGTCTTGCTGACAAAATCCGGATTTATCGCTTCCAGAATGGCGGGCAGCGGGTCGTCAATGGCAACAAACGAGGCCGGCCGACTAGATTCCACACGCAGCGTCACCAGCACCCGATCACCCACCCGGAGGTCGTCAGCGGGCAGCAGAGTCCCATCAGGACTCACCTTTTGGTAGCTCCGAGAAACCGAGAATCCGCGATCCTGCTGCGGCTGAACGCCGAGCGGCGGATACACGACAAAGGTCGTCTGTCCAAACAACGTGCCCTTTTTCGGATTGGTCACGGCGAGCTTCGTCGGCTGCGTTTGTGAAGGAAATGGGAGAGTTGTTTCGATGAGCGGATCGGCTTTGGTCACTTGGAAACGTGTGACGTCGCTGCCGTTCGCTATTTCTCCGGAAACGGGCGTGCCCGCTTTGCTACCCGCAGCCTCGACGCCGGTGTAATAGGCCTCCATGGCAAGCAGGGCCCATGCGTTCGCCTGAGTGTTTCCCCACTGCCCATTGACCCGCTGTTGAAGGAGCTCAGCAACCAAGGGCGGGATCTGCTTCGACTGCGGGGTCAGAACCGACAGCGCAAGCAGATGCATTGCAGATGCGCGCGCTTGATTTCCAAACGTCGAGTATCCGGCTGCTGCGACCGACGGAGATTCGAGAAGGGTGGTTGCGGTTTCGATTGCCTTAGGGCCTCCAGACTGTGCCATCGCAAGCGCAAGGAGTGAGCGGGCCTCGCTCGGCAGTCTGCCCGCACTTGCCAAGAGTGCCTCGTGGTAAGCAGCCTCGGGTCGACCGTTTAGACTGAGTGAATACAGCACTAATGCCCGCTCGGTGAATGCATCAGGATCGGATTCGCGCACGGCTGTGCGAAGACTCTGACTCAAGAATTCCAATAATCCCGATCGTTCCGTTTCCGGAAAAGTAACATCGACACCGGGAAGCTTTGCCGCAGCAATGGCAGTCCATGCGCTGGCGAAAAGCGAGGGCTCTCTGCCTCCCGGCCAGAAGGTAATGCCGCCGGATTCCTGCTGCATCGATAGCAACCGGTCCAACCTCAACCGGACGTTTTTTCGGACTTCCTCGTCGGGTTTTGCGAATTCCGGGAGCACGGGTACTAGTCCGCGTGTAAGCCAAGGAATCATTGATGATACGGTTTGCTCCGCGCAGCCGAAGGGATACGTCTCAAGGTACGATGCGCCTTCGCCAATTCCAACCAAGCGTGTGTTTGCAACGGCCACCCGGACGGTTCCTGTGCCTTCACTCAACTGCGGATTGATTCCATCGAGCAGGTCGTTGGAGGATTTTGTGAGTGCCGGCAGGTAAGTCTCCCGGAGTTGCACCATGGGGGATCCCACGGCGATCGACACGGCGAGTGCATCGGAAAAAACTTCATTTCCAGCACGGAGTTCCGCGGTCCACTCGAACCGGGCGGTTCCCATGGTGTTGAATCGAACTGTCACATCCAGCGCGAGCGTCTGGCCATTTGCCACTGATATCACAGCCGGCATCGGATCGATTTGCTCAACGCCCGCAGGCAGTTCCAATTGCAGCGCGACGTCACCGTTAGCACCGGTCTGATTCCTTACAAGGACCCTCGCCACCAAGGTGTCGCCGTTGTGCGCAAACGACCCCAGACCCGAGAGCAACATGAGCGGCTTTGAGATCGTAATCGCAGACTCTGCCGAGCCGAAGCGCGTGATGCCCTCGGACGCGACAGCGACCAGTCGATACCGGGTGAGGGCGTCGGGCGCGGGAAATTCGACCCGAACGCGACCATCGGCTCCCGTTTTAAGGTCGGGAAGCCAGCAAATGGTCGCTGGCAGATCTTCTCGAAATTTAATTCCTGGCCCACCCAGTCCCCCTCCACCAATGAGATAGCCTTTGTTGAAAAAGCTGAGTTCAGAGGGATCTTCCGCGAGGAGAGATTCAAGCGTCAGTCCGGTGCGCACGCCGAGCGGGAGCGGTGCGCGAAACACCGTTAGCGGATCGGGGCGCTCGTAGCCGGTCAATGCCAGGACACCATCATCGACAGCGAAAAATGTGACCGATGCGTTCGGGACCGGTTTTCCGTTGATGTCCGTGACAACAATTTCCGCCGTGGCGGTTTGGCCCGGTGTCCATGAGGCTTTGGTAGGATCGATGCGGACGTCTAATGCATCCGACGGCTGGACCACGTTGAGATTGCATAATCCATACCGGAATTCCGGTGCCGGGAATTTGCGCCTGCTGCCCTCAGCGCCACGGATGGCGACGAGCGAGACAAAAATATTCGGAGCGTCCGCATCGGTGATTGGGATCTCGATGACTGGCGCGTTGCCTTCGAGCCGAATCGAAAATGTCCGGAGCACGGTATTTCCACGTTCAATGGAAACGATGGCATCGGCAGAAATCGGATTTTTGACGAGGATTCGGGCAGTGTCACCGGGTTGATACTCCGCTTTATCAGGAATGAGGTCGATCTGTGCAGGGTTGCGGTAATCCCAAACAGTCTCTCCGGGTCCAGCCACAAAAAAGGTCGTGTCTGACAAGACCTCTCGCCCGGCTGGGTCGGTGGCTGTGATTTGTAGAAGGTATTCTCCTGGTTTCGTGGGCGTAAATGGCAGGCCCTCCGCGTGAGCTGTATCCCATTTCTCTCCCAGAAATCGCGGAGTAACAGAATCTCCAGCGGCCTCGCTCACAAGGTCTCGCACCGCATCGGTTTGAAACGTGATCGCATTTCCAGCGCCTTTGACACGGACTACATCATTTCGGATGTGGAACCATTTCGCGGAAATCTTCACGGGCTGTTCTGTCGGCGCGCCATCCGGCTTCACCGCTGCCACGCGGACCTGCATCTCGGTGCCAACTTTGAGCACCTGACTTTCCGGAAGAGCGATTCCCAGATAAAAGTCAGATGCGTCTCGCGTGAATGTCTTGTCCGCGGTCACGGTTTGCTGATTGAGATCCGTCACTTCGACCGTCAGGCGGTTCTGCGTCGGAAACTGGCTCAAAGCGGGGAGTTCGAGCGGAATGTCAACGGTCTTGGTGTCATCCAATCTGCCCTCGCCACGCAACGTGAGCACCGAAGAGGCACCGGTTCGGGAGGGTAGGAACGTAAAGTTTTCAAATCCCTCTGGCGCGAAGTCCGCCCGGCTCGATTGCAACGTCCAGCGGATATCGGCATCCGCAATGGGAGCCCCAAAGAAATAGCTGCCTGAGACGACCGGGCGTGGCAACGGTGCACCGGCGGGGAATTGCTCCGGCATCTTGAGCTCCACGGCAAAGGCGTCAGGCTGATAGTCCGCTATGAGAAATGTCGTCTGTGCCTCAGCCTGCCACGACTGAAACTCCCCATCTCCCAGTTTAAATCGGATCTTATATTCACCGCGTCGGGCCGAGGCTGCGATAAAGTCTGCGGAAAACTCTCCGGCTTCATTAAGGACGATAGCCTGAGTTTCGATCACCTCATCGCGTGTTCCCACGAGAACCAATCGTCCCGGCAGGCCTGCCGCTGACTGGAGCATTCCATCGTCGATCCTGCGAATGATACCTTTCACATGCACGGTTTCCCCCGCGCGGTAGAGGGGACGGTCTGTAAATAGAATCCCCCGTGCCTCATCAACCGCGCGCTCATTCGGACTCCAAGGCAGATATGAAACTTGTACGCCAAATGCCCAGACGGGAAGTTCCCGCGCCTCCGCCCCCATGCGAATGACGAGAGCGTCGCTTTCAGACGTGACTGTCAGCCATGCCGGCTCGGTTTGAAAGCCGATCTGCATCTTTCCATCGATATCGGCGGTGGCTGTCGTGATTTTGGAGAATGCGGCATCGTGCAACAGCGCTTTTGCGCCAGCCATGGGTTTTCCGGATTGCAGCGAAAAAACCTGCAAGCTGAGACCGGCAGCAGACATTTTCCACAGGATTCCTAGGTCGGTGAGTTGCACAAGCG
>Ga0105055_10004909_pt1 | contig 19200 bp, 17 predicted proteins | sample BON03_FD_78090 | JGI IMG/M metagenome (GOLD analysis project Ga0105055, IMG submission 78090) | Freshwater microbial communities from Lake Bonney liftoff mats and glacier meltwater in Antarctica - BON-03 | ecosystem: Environmental > Aquatic > Freshwater > Ice > Glacier meltwater | place: Lake...
ATTATATCAATATATTATATGGCATTTACACGATTTCACGATGACCCTTGCCGAATACAAAAGGCGCTTCAAGAATCAACCGGTCCTGGACGCTATAGTATAGATATGCCAGGCAATGGCACATCACCGAGTTACATGGAAGACCCGTACATACGTCTTCAAACATGGGGGGGTAATCTTAGGTCAAATACAATTAATCTTGAAAGTGCCTTACTTGGAATTGGAAACACCTTAAACCGAGATTATACGATAAACAAATCGGTGATTCCAGTTACGTGTTCGCAGTCGTATCCATCCCAAACTCCTTTTACAGAACAACCTCGTGCAACTGAACCTGCGTGGATGATACGGGACGTACAACAACATCAGTTTCAATATTTACCACTTGACCCGCAAGAAAATATACAATTTCCATTTCAACACCATTTAAATACACAACTCATAGAACGAGACAATTACACTCCAAAAATCAATTGTAATCTATAATTATAGAATCATCTGACATATTTAATATAAAGTATATATAATATGGCAGAAATTGCAATGTTAGTGGTTGCATTAGGAGGACTGTATGTAATCTCCAATCACGACAATGAACCTCGTGAACTAGCTGGATTTGAAAATATGGGACAGGCATCCAACGAACTTCCGTCGATTAATCCACCACAACCTCCTATTAATTACCCAACCGATAACAAACGGGTCAGTGATACTAACCCAAACAAATATTACCATCCCAATCAAACCACAGACAAGTTCTTTACTCCATCCGCCGTATATAAAGAGATTGAACGAAATAATCCAAAGGAGTCCGTTGGCGGTTCCACCAAGACGAATTATAGTTTAACAGGTGAACCGTTAAATAAAGATAATTTTAAACATAACAATATGGTACCTTTTTTTGGTTCTCGTATAAAAGGTTCTGGTGTAAGTTCGGACATTGCACAAAGTCAAATGGATCATATGCAAGGTTCTGGGTCACAACATAAACATAAGACGGAACAGGCTCCTCTCTTTAAACCCCAAACCAATATGTCTTGGGCCAATGGTATGCCAAGTACAACTGAATTTATGTTATCCAGGGAAGTTCCTAGTAATAGAATAAATAATGTTAAACCGTGGGATGAAGTAAAAGTGGCCCCCGGACTGGGGCAGGGATATACAAGTACAAATAGTGGGTCTGGATACAATACCGCTGTTGAAGATAGATTGAATTGGCTCCCAAAAACAGTGGATTCGCTTCGTGCTACCAACAATCCAAAAGTATCGTTTGATTTATCCGGACATCAAGGTCCAGCGTCTGCCAGTAATCAAAACATTCAAAATTCAAATACAATGGGTCGTGTAGAAAAAAACCGTCCAGATACAACCCAAGTTTTAGGTCCAAACCGATGGTTTACTACTACAGGTGTTGAAAAAGGTTCTACTGTACGAAGTAGTCAAATGTTACAACACACCAATCGTCCCGATTATTCGGAAACCAATTATTATGGTGCTGGAACCCAAGAAGGTAAGTCTACTTACATACATTCACATAGCAACGACACGCATCGGCAACAATTGGCAGGCCCTGCCGTTACAGCACCTTTAGGACCTGCAGCCGCTTCAACCAATGATTATGGCAATGGAAGTTATGAACCTTTGTGTAATAATCGTTCCACTACACGACAAGGAAATGATTTAGGGGCAGTTGGAGGAATTCTGAAAGCTTTAACTAGTCCTATTCTTGACATTCTTAAACCGACTCGTAAAGAAAATGTGATTGGGAACATACGTTCCACTGGAAACGTTCAATTAACCCATGGAGGAACGCAACCCATTTGCAATCCAGGGGATAGACCGAAAACCACAATTAAAGAACAAACTGAAATTGGTAAATTACACTTAAACTTGGAAGGTAACTTACAAGGCGCTTATAATGTATCCACACAACAACCCGTTCCACAAGAAAGAGATACGACCACTTCGTCTTATATTGGTAATGTAATGGGTACAAATCAATCCATGTCACAAACCTCCGCGTATAATCAGAGAAATAATCCAAACAAAACATTTAGTAATCATCCAAATCAAGGAGGTATGTCCTTATTAAATGCAGATACAAATTTTACATCCGTAAGAAACGATCAAAATCAAACTCGTATTCCAACAGGAACCTCTACAATGTCTGCTATACCTAGTAAAACCAGTTATGGACGTACACAAATGCCACCTACACCGATACAACCAAATTATGATAGAATGAACCCAGACATTTTAAACGCATTTAAAAGTAATCCATATACACACAGTTTGACCAGTTGGGCCTAACTTATAGTTAGTTATAATAGGATTTAAAATTATATATTTAAGAGTATGATGCTAAACCTTATTCATAATGATATCGTTGAAAATCTTAATCATATGATTAAAAACAACAATATACCGAATATTCTTTTTTACGGACCCTCTGGAGCAGGAAAACATATATTGGTTACACAATTTATACATCGTTTATATAAAACGTATGAAGATGAACGATTAAACGTATTATATGCCAATTGTGAACACGGTAAAGGTATTAAATTTATACGAGAAGAATTGAAGTTTTTTGCAAAAACACAACATTCCTTACATCATCCATTTAAATCTATATTATTGACAAATGTGGATTCGCTTACCAATGACGCACAGTCTGCCTTACGTCGTTGTATAGAACAATTTAGTAGCAACACTCGGTTTTTTATTATTGCGAACGATAAAACTAAATTACTTAAACCTATCTTATCTCGTTTTTGTGAAATATATATCCCGTTACCTTGTATTAATCTTCATGTGTATCAAGTGAATTCAAGTTTTGGAAAGGAACCATCCCCATCCAAACGTATACAATGGATACGTAATCATATTATGCATTTAGATATAAATGACCCTAATTCTTTTATTCAATTAACAAATAAATTATACGATAAAGGATATTCGGGTAAAGATTTACTCACCTATATATCTAAATCTACCACGATTTCAACCAAACGTAAAACCCATATTCTTATTCAATATCATTCCAACAAACATTTATTTAAACACGAATCATTATTTATGTTGTTTATTTTATATCAATATGTATGCAATTGCGATGAAATATTAAAAATCAATTCTTATATATAGATATGGATGATTATTCGATAAATTCGTTGATTGAATCTAAAAACGAATGGTGCGCAAGACTCGTGAATCTATTAACACCCGCCGTGATATCTGGGATAAAATCTATATTTGAAGAGTCTTGGAATTTATGTATAGCGAATGAAGAACAAACCAAATACCTTATGACGTTCCAAACCTTTTTAAGTAGAGTACCTAAATGGAATGAGGAAATTATAAAAACAGAACGTAATCGTATCCTTAACGTTACAAATTGTCCGTATTTAGAAGATATGATTACGTGTGTTCATATCATTCATATGAAGGCATTGACTGTCGTTCGTGTAGGACAACATCAAAAAAAAATAAATATAAATATTCCTTCCATAAATAATTTCATACATAAATTATATATATTGGTTGCACGTAAAATTTATACAAATGTATATCTATTTGAAGTGAACATTCCACCACTTGACATACAACGACATAATCGTGAATTAGAATTAATCATTAAGGAATCTACTTTAAATGCAATTCGCGATAGTATTCCTGTAGAGGATATATTGAAAGAATACCTCAGTGAAACGCAAGAAGAAGAGGTTATCATAACCGACGACATCATTGAAACGCCCAATGTAGAAACCCTTGAAACGCCCAAGGTAGAAATCGTTCCCAAAGTGGAAATCGTTCCCAAAGTGGAAATCGTTCCCAAAGTGGAAATCGTTCCCAAAGTGGAAACCGTTATTGAACCTTTGGTATCTAATATAGTATCCAATCCCATAATTTTGCCGGATAAATTAACGTTTTCGGATATAGATTTTACCATAGATACAAGTGGAAAACAAGGAACGATTGAAGCACCAAAAACAATTGAACGTTTAGAACGAATCTCACAAGAAACGCATGAAAAACGAAAACAAGAAGAAGAACTTGATGCTAAATTAGTCATCGGGGATGAAATAAGTTTAGATAATATAGGCATCAAAGACCTTAATGGTCGTATAAATGTTAAACCATTGCCCGTTATAGATATTGAGACATTATAATGCGTTTTTGTAGGATAAAGAATATATATCATCAGTTTAAATGGAACAAGGACAATGGATGACCTCAACTGCGATTAGTATAGTATTTTTTATCATACGTATTATTGAAATTAAATTTATATTAAAGGAAGATATCCTATTCAAACAGATGATTCGGGATACAATCCTTGTATTTATCAGTTCTATCCTTGGAATGTTTATACTTACTCAAGTCAATACAGACGTTTCCTCAAAAATTCCTGCAGTATTTACAGGAAAACCCGACTTTTAATATAAGAAATTTATTTGTAAATGTTTGATAACTATTATATCGTTATATATTAATGGTTATCAAACATGGATTGCGTGAAGATAAAAACGGTTGGATTTATATATCCATACGTGGAGCACCTAAAGAAAGAGGATTTGCCTACGGTACATTAATTGCAAAAGAAATGATAGAAGTAAGACGTATATTGGATTTTACCATTTATAACGATTTTGGAGTAAAATGGGAGTATTTTATTCAAGTCGCACAAAGAGATATTACGCCCGTGATTGCATCCCAGTTTCCAGAATTTTACGAGGAAATGCTTGGATTTGCAGAAGGCGCGAATCTAACCATAGATGAAGTTGTTGCATGGAACAATTATTTTACATTAGTAGATTCTTGGTGGAATAATATGTCAAAGGAAGAAAAAACAATTGTATATGGAGAGAATTATGCAAATCAATCTGTTCATGCAAGCGAAGGCGGTAACAAGGATAGATGTTCGGCCTTCATTGCAGTAGGAGATTGGACCGCCGATGGGAAAATAGTATGTGCGCATAACACGTTTTCAGATTTTTTAACTGGACAATTAGGAAATTATGTTGTAGATATTCATCCAGATCAAGGTAATCGTATACTATTGTCGGGTTACCCTGGATGGATATGGTCTGGCACTGATTTTTTTGTAACCTCTGCCGGTATACTTGGAGCTGAAACCACTATTGGTGGATTTAAAAATTATCAAGCCAATATACCAATTTCTTGTCGTATTCGTAATGCAATGCAATATGGAAAAAATTTAGATGATTATGAACGCATGTTGTTAGACGGTAATTCAGGTGATTATGCATGCGCGTGGATGTTTGGTGATACGAATGTAAATGAAATTATGCGTATTGAATTAGGGTTACGATTTCACAATACTACCCGCACTCAAAATGGAGTATTCATTGGATATAACGCACCAGAAGACCCTAGAATTCGTAATCTTGAATGTACAAATACAGGTATAGATGATATACGGCGACATCAAGGCGCAAGAAAAGTGCGTTTAGCGGATTTGATGGATATACATAAAGGTACCATAAACATTGACGTTGCTCAACAAATTATTAGCGATCATTATGATGTATATCTTAATAAAGAAAATCCGTGTTCACGCACGGTATGTTCTCATTATGAGTTGGACCCACGTGAATACATGTCAGACCCATCCCGACCGAAACCCTTTGAACCCCACGGAGCATTGGACGGTAATGTCATTGATACTCAAATGGCAAAAAATATGTCGTTTTCACTTAGATGGGGGTCCTCCTGTGGAAAACCTTTTATGAAAGATGCCTTTTGCGACAAACAACGTGTTTGGAATTACTTGCGTCCTTATTTACACGATAGACTTTCTTATCCATGGACCACATTTACCATCTCATCCATTACACCCAAAAAACTTACACGAAAACGACGAACTATCACGAAATGATTTTAACGTTTCGTATACTTACGTTTATGCATTTTACCGCGTTTCGTATACTTACGTTTATACATTTTACCGCGTTTCGTATACTTACGTTTATGCATTTTACCGCGTTTCGTATACTTACGTTTATATCTTTTATCGGAACGCCCTCCACCTTCAAAAACAACCATAACAGTATTAAAGGATAAACTCCTATGTAATAATGTATCAATATCACCTTCACTTAATTTATCACTTAATTTATCAATATCAACGTCTTGTATACTAGCATTTAACGCTCCCAACGTAAAAAATGCGTCTTTACTTTTATAAATCTGGGAATCCTCATAATCAACCTCATCAAGAACGGTTTCTTCCGATGCACCTGCCAGTTCGGTTTCTTCCGATGCATCATCCGCTTTGTCGGAGTCATCCGTGTTTAAGAGACCTTTTTTTTCAAACCCATTTTTAAGTGCTACTTGTACCACTTTTTTAAGTAGACGATTTCTTTTTACCTCACTTTCAACAAATGCAACATCATTACTTACTCCATTACCTATAATGGGTAATACGTGATTCCTCATATACTTATTAAATTTTTCCTCATATTTTGTATTTGACCTTCTATATAGTTCAATTAAATAATTTCTATAACCATCTTCCGGTCGTTTAATCATCATGATTTCGTCATATACAGGTGGTGATAATCCGACAGAGGATAATTGCTCTGTTATACCTATATAGTGTGTTAATGTATCAAAAATTACATCTTCTAATCTAATATCGTGGATTTTTGTTATATACTTTAATAAATTGTATACCAATACTTGTTTCAAATTCAATTCGATACGTATATCTAACATACTACCCAATTCTGTTTCAAACCCATCATTATTGTAATTATCCAAGAATTCTTCTACTGCTGCAACTGCTGCCTCTGCTGCAACTGCTGCCTCTGCTGCAGGAGTATTGTCAACCCATTGTCTTGGTAAATCTACTGCCTCTGCTGCATCTCCTGTCTCTGCTACTGCCTCTGTCGCCTCTGATGCATCTCCTGATGCACTGACCTCACGAGTATCTAGGTTACTTCGGATTATGTCCAGTCTTTTTAATGCAGTGATTATTTTAGTTGAAAGCATTTCAACCCTCGCACTGATATCTGATAGGCGAACCAATACCACTTGAGATTCATCTAAAATCGTTTTATTTCGTTCCGCATCCCTGTATTTTATGATGGACTCACTAATTTTTGAAAATATGTTTAAATATTCTATTGCATTATTTAGGGTTGATTTATAGTTGAATACTTCTATGAATGCTTCATTCTCTTCTACATTTCTATTCAGTGTATTATAATCTGAATACAGATCACTAATATCCATTTCAGAACTGATACCTTTTTCAATTCTTTCAAGGTTATCTTCTATAGATGTTATAAAAGATTCTACTTCATCCAATTTTGGTTCTTCCATTACTATTAAATTGTTTACCTCTGAACTCCATGCATTATAGGTACGGGTTGATATGTCTGCGTTAGTGTTCATATCGTTTTTTTTACTTTGATTAATAATTTCACGTCGTGTTTTGAACAAATTATAACTTTGTTTGAAGGGCTGCACCAAGGGAACTTCTGTATTTTGTGCTAAAATTTGTTTTTTTACGATGTCAAATTTACCACTATCATTGATGTATTCTAATAATATATCTTCTAATGGTATTATAGTTTGTAATGAAGTTGTAATGTTCGATGCGTAAGGGTTCGGTTCGTACGTCAAATAATCATTTGATAATTTTACTAACTGATTATCAGTATATCCTCCGGTTTGATATCTTGAAGAATACAAATGACCCGTTGTACCACCTGTTTTGGAACTGTATTCCGCAGTCGTATCCTTAGTCCACCCCATCGTCACATCCTCAACCGTGTGAATTATTTTGAAATCATTCATCACATATAAAATAGATCTATTGGTCCGACTAATACGATTATATTCATATTTATGTAGAGTAGATTTACCGTAATACTTTAATAATTCATTGTACAATTCAAAATTTAGGGTATCACTCGTATTTCCAAGCGTTAATTTCATATTATTTGAAAGATTAAGTTTCGTCATATTGACGATTTCGTGCTTTGTCAATCTAAAAAAAGAAATAAATGTAAAATCCGTTATATATTGGTTCGTTACCGTATTTAACATATCCATATATTCTAGTGATAATTTCTGTGCTTCCGTATTGTTGGGTGTTTCAAGTAATCTATCTATACCTATACCATTATTTTTAATAGTCTCTGATTTTAATAGAAATACAACTCCAATTAATTGTTCGTTACAATACATTAAATCACGTAAAATCACTTCAAAAAAAAGTTGGGTTGCGGGCGTGTCATTGAATTCAAAATTTTGACCTGTATAAGATACGTAATATTTTTTTGTTGTAATAATATCACTATATAATCTTATGAATGAACGATTTGAATCAATACATTCCGAGATTTTGATTAAATTTTTTTTCCTACAAGTCTCACAGGGAGTTTTGTTATAATCTAACAGTAAGCATCTATGAGATCTATTTCCACTAGGACCTATTTTATCGTATAATAATGCTGTATTCGGACCAAATTGTAACGATACCGTAAATACAGGACCGTCGCACGTATTCATTAATATGGTTTTATTATGGTATCTATGTTCTACCCAATTTAATAAATGAAATAAACATTGTAAACGGTCACCAAGCGATTTTAATATAATTATTAATAATGCGTTTGTTTCATACCGTGAATAATCTTTAAAGGCAGGTGTTTTCGGATGAAAAGATGTCCACGACTCGGTTAACGCATCAATCCTTTCATCATTTTTTTTAAATGGATTCTGCTTGAACCATTTTTTGTTTTTGTCATTGCCCTGTGTAAATTTTTGTAATTCCAAAAAATCGGGACCGTCAGTTTTACCTGAAAAGGTTCTCTCAAACAATGTGAGTTCAAAATTCCATTCATTGTTTGAGACTGTGGTTGCTTTGAGATACATACCATTGGGATAACCAAACGCTAGAAATAATTCGGGGGTCAATATAATGGTTTCATTTGGTGGTGGCCATACTTTACCCGAAGATTTGGTTGCAGTATCAAATTTGGTAGCAAAACTTGTGATTGGAAATGCCCACGGAGCAATCGTGTTAGATGAAATTCCACAATCACGGGTTATCCCAATAATATGGGGTGGAACGGTGCTAGCTGACCCTGAAGCATTCCATTCTATAGTCGTTAGTTTGTCAGCGTGTACCTTTAAGGAATTATTCTTAGACATATCTAAAAAATCTTTATTGAGAGATCCTTGTAGTTCCGGTCCAGGCCATGCTCTTCTAAATAACTCTCTAAATAATTTTGTATTTGACCCATCCTTTATCATATCTGAGGTAATATGGTATCTCTGGTCTTGTGTTAATTCATCTAAACCCTTAGGAGCAGTGCCATCACTCTTTAAACATTGAGTCCATGGTATGGTTTGAGTTCCTCCTGGCCAACTACATACAATACCTTCCTCTCCTACATCCATTTTATGTTCATAGCGACCCTGCATTGACATATATATATATATATATATATATATATATATATATATATATTATTGTAATTCTTAATTTATATAACTTGAAAAATCATTTACGTGTATCGTTGGTAAGGTTGTATCCAACGGTTCTTGTGTTATAAACGTTGAGAAATAAGATTTTTTGATTTCCATTTCAGGCGTACGATTATGAACGGTTCTAGAAATCATTTTATATAGTTTAAAGTCAGGGTATCGTTCTTCACCATTTTGTTTCACTAAAATATTTCGTCCTTTATCGTCTTGACACCATTCTAGTATAATACGGTGTGTATTATCTGTATCTTTTACGCTAGTATAATCTATATCTTCGGATATAACATCAAACAAAGAACACCCTAGACGACATAAATCAAAACTAAAGTTTGGTTCTAGGATGGGTTTATGTTTGTTTAAATACGGTTCACAATTATATTGTGAAGCGGCATCTCCTTTTGGATGAAAACTATCACTACAAAGGATACGTCCACGAAAGCGATAAATGGCTCTACCAAAATCAATGATTTTGTATATTTTTCCAAAGGTTGGAACTTTAAAGGTGGTACCGTTCCATGTATATACAAGATAGGTATGATGGGTATGGGTATACATAATATTATTGGTATGTAAGTCATTGTGTGTAAGATGAAAGGTTCGTTGATATACCAGTAACGACATGACCACTTGACATAATATAGAACGCCATTCGTCTTCCCCTATGGATTCTTTGTGATGGATAAGGTAATCGTCTAATGTTTCTACACACTTTTCCATCGCAATCACATGTACAGGGAAATTCGGTAGAGTTGCAAGGACATCTTCTTCCACGATGGTGGAATAACCACTCGTGGAAGAGGAGTCTGAGGTATTCTCTTCTGTTTTAGAAGAGACGGAAGAGCATTCACTGTTGAGTGTGGTTTCTTCGGTAGAAAGTGTATCATTTAAATACAATAATTCTAATTCAGTTTCAATCGGAACGGATATCTTTAAGGAGTCTATCGTATCATAAGGAATGTCTATGACTTCCCCAATATCCAGAATAGGTTTATTACCTCGGCTTCGTTTAGGAGATTGTTTCGTTATAGGAATATTGATATGAAATAACGTATCATTGTGTTGATTAAAAAAATCCGATTGTGCTATATATTCTATATCATCTGAAATATCACATTCAAATGTGTTCTTCATGGCAATAAAAGAACCGTAAAATTCTAATCCATGAAAAAAACCATAATGATGTAAAAGTTGATTGGATAAATAATTGAACATACCGTCAATATAAGCAGAATTATTGGAATCACGACATTTTGCATGTTCTTGTAACGACGTATATTGAGGTAAACAACCTATATCATATTCCTTATATCGTCCAACTATATATTTTAAAGGGTCTAACAATGGACTATATTTAAAATATACGTCCTGTTCTTCTTGTACCTTACCGGTTTGTATCGTACAGTTAAATATATTGGTAGTAACTTTATTCTTTACTTCGTACAAGGAACGTGTATGGTTAAACGTAATTGTATTGTAATTATTAGGAGTCAATGAAAAAAACCGATTGTATATAGGTATATAATTTTGCGGAGATTTAACACCCATGACGTCTAGAACACTTTGAAATAAAACAGTATGATTTGGTTTTATATATGTAAATTCCATTAAACATTGATTATATAATTAATTACATATATAAACTAATTACCCATTCTTGCGGTGTATATAATTCTTTAATTTCTCAATCATTCACAATGTCACGTGAACTAGAACTTAGTAAATTCAATATGAATAGCATTAGTTTTAAACCAGATGAAAATAAAGGACCCGTGGTGGTATTGATTGGGCGTAGAGATACTGGTAAAAGTTATCTGGTAAGGGACTTATTATACCATCATCAAGATATACCCATAGGAACGGTCATATCAGGAACAGAAGCTGGAAATGGATTTTATTGCCAACATATTCCTAAATTGTTTATTCATGATGAATATAATATATCCATCATTGAAAATATATTAAAACGGCAACGACAAGTTCTTAAACAGGTAAAAAAAGAACTTGAACAATACAAGCGAAGTACGATTGATCCGCGTGCGTTTGTTATATTAGACGACTGTTTATACGATGCATCTTGGACACGTGATAAAATGATGAGATTATTATTTATGAATGGGCGTCACTGGAAAATAATGCTTATCATCACAATGCAATATCCATTAGGCATACCTCCCAATCTTAGAACCAATATAGATTTTGTCTTCATATTACGTGAGCCTTATATAAAAAACCGTAGAATCATTCATGAAAATTATGCGGGAATGTTTCCAACGTTTGAAAGTTTTTCACAAATTATGGACCAATGTACTGAAAATTATGAATGTTTAGTCATAAACAATAATTCCAAGAGCAATCGTTTACAAGACCAAATATTTTGGTATAGAGCTGAACCTCATGGACCATTTAAAATGGGTTCAAATGAATTTTGGGAATTATCCAAAGGTATAGAGAGTGATGATGAAAATATAGTAGCCTATGACCCTACCACCGCTCGTAAAAAAGGTCCTCATATCAACGTTAAAAAAAACAAATGGAATTAAGAGTCATGTTTAGTTGAGATATTTTCATGTTCAAACATCTCATGGGTAGAGCCATCACGAGACGACACGAGATTTCCTTGGTCGTTCATCGTTTGTGTTAATTTATTACCACTTTCACTTGCCTTTTTCAAGTTGTCTTCAAATGCTTTTTGTTTTGTAGTACGCACACGATTTTCAAAATGTTGTTTAGCTTTAAATTCATTTTTATGTTTTTCTTGCATGAGTTGGTTTAGTTCCTCTTCCAAATATTCTACTTTACCTGTTTTGTAGGACTCGGGGTCAAATGGCATCCACAATCCAACCGGTCCAACAAATACATCGTGGGACGGGTCACATTCGCGTAAGCTTTTAGCGTGTAGTTCTGCTTCACCTTGTGTAGAAAAGGACCCACGTATTTTGATTCCGCGGGTATTGGTTTGAAAATCAACGGATTCGTCGTATAGACTTTGTAATCTATCTTCATGATTATCCATGAACGTTTTATATTCATCCGATAATGTAGTTGCAAATAATGAATCTTTTTCAGTTGAAACAAATTCTTCTAAATCTTTCATCATATCTTCAAATGAGCATTTATACTTATACGATAAAAATTTAATAAATTGTGTAAACTTATCCATAGATTTGGATAATTCCCATTGTTTAATAAACTCGTTAAAAAAAAATTGACGTTTATCTTCTATTATATTTTCAGGGGATATAAAAGAGATACACGCGAATTTTTGTCCTGCCAAGGCACGGTCTTCTTCTAATAAATCAATATACTCTGGATTAGGAGAACCGTTTATGAAACGAGTATTCTGACGCTTAGAAGACATATATATATTGGATATTAAGAAATCTTTAAGTATTAATTTCATACAAATTTTTTTCTTTTACTACTCTATAATGAATATTTCTGGCGTAGAATTTAATGAATTACTTAAGCGTGCCATTAAATATTTAGTGGAAGGTCTAATGGTCGCCATTGCCGCATTTGCGATACCTAAAAAAAGTATTAATTTAGATGAAATCGCAATCATTGCATTGACTGCCGCGGCTACATTCAGTATTTTGGATACTTATCTTCCTAGTATGGGCGTAAATGCGAGAAGTGGTGCAGGCTTTGGTATAGGCGCAAATCTAGTAGGTTTCCCACGATAATTATATAGTCGGTATAAATTCCCAATCTAATTCATTGCATATTTTTTTCCATATTTCATCTTGTTCAATTCGTTTATATCTATCCTTTAGCATTGGAAAAAAGGGTAAAAAATCGGTTTCATCTAGTAATTCACACAGTTTATATATGGTATAGTAATAATTTAAGAAATTTACTCGTACATCTGGACAAAATCTAGCATAAGGTGTTTGTATTTCCATAAATAAACTACACAATCGTTGTTCTAATTCAGGTTTCATTATAGGAGGTTTAATTCCCAATTTATCTTTTATATAAGGTATATGTTCGTAATATTTATTATATCCTAATTTTTTTAATATGGTTTTAGCACGATGATTGGTCAATTGTATAAGAATGATACGCTCTTTTTTCATTTGTTGTTCAATGTCTTCTATCACTTTAGATGGTATTTGGGTAGTCTCCTTTGCTTGAAACTGTGCAAGAATTTCTCTAAAATGATTTATACGCTTATAGGCATAAAAACATATTTCTTTATGTGGTTCCTTGTAACTACATCGTTCATTATCAATTAGATATTGTACGCTAACAAAACACATGTTACATACACATAGTCCTTCGTGTTCAATGAATATAAGTTCGCCTTTATTACAATGATTACAAATGTCCGTTTGATTTATAAACTTGTTAATGTCTAGGAATGAATCATCCACGTTTGCAAGATATTTTTGTGCATTGGGTAATATATCGTTTTGTAGTATGGAGGGGAGGTCCTTTATATTAAAGAATGTATTCAACGTTTTAGACGAAACATTACAATTACCTTCAGAATCAATCTTTTTATTTTCATAATAATCAAATATATATTTTGAATTATCAAGGTAGTATTTTAATTTATAGTGACTCAATTTTTTTATTTTAGAGGAAATAGAATGTATTTTGTCTTGTAGTTCACTTTGTAGTTCAATATTGTCTGTATGTTTTAATTCTGTTTTTAACCTATATTTTTCAGTATGTAACTTAGGCAAAACAATATCTTCCTCGTATTTGATTTTTTCTAAAATGGATTTATGTTTAATATCTAAGGTTGTATTATATTTAACTGGGACTTGTATCGTTTTAGTTGGTTTGATTTTAAAAGACATTAATCTAATATTGGTATAGTTTTTAATACAATATTAGATTAAACGTTAATTATTATAAATTATTGTTTCATATATATTACAATGGAGGATAATACAATACAATTAATAAGACATATTACACAAGACGTTGACTTTAACACCTTACAAAAGATGAAGTTTATATATAGCGCATTACAAGACGGTTGGTCCGTAACAAAAATTGCACGTAAATATGTTTTTACGAAAAAGCATGAGAATGACAAACAAATATTTGAAGAAGACTATATTAAGACATTTATAACTCATCATACGTCTATTTGAAGAATAAGGTATAATTCTATATTTTTTTTCTTTTGTAATAATATAGAATGGGTGGAGGATTGATGCAATTAGTAGCCTATGGCGCCCAAGATGTTTATCTTACTGGCAATCCACAAATTACATTTTGGAAAGTAACTTATCGTCGTCATACAAATTTTGCTATGGAATCTATAGAACAAACATTCAACGGTCAAGCGGATTTCGGAAGACGTGTAACATGCACCCTTGCGAGAAACGGTGACCTTGCTTATAGAACTTACCTTCAAGTAACTTTACCTGAAATCAATTCGTCCCTAGCGCCTTTTGCGAGATGGTTAGATTTCCCTGGAGAGCAACTCATCGCGCAGGTGGAAGTTGAAATTGGTGGTCAGCGAATTGACCGTCAATATGGTGATTGGATGCATATTTGGAACCAATTAACACTATCCAAGGAGCAACAACATGGTTACTATAAGATGATTGGTAACACCACTGCACTAACCTATATTACTGACCCCAGTTTTGCAAATGTCGATGGTCCTTGTGATTCAGAAGCTCCTCGTCAAGTATGTACTCCTAGAAACGCATTGCCAGAGACCACTTTATACGTTCCATTCCAATTTTGGTACTGCCGTAATCCTGGTCTAGCGCTTCCACTCATTGCTCTTCAATACCATGAAGTTCGTATTAACCTTGATATTCGTCCCATTGATGAATGTCTATGGGCGGTATCTACCCTCTCGTGTGAAACAGGTTCGTCCAATGTAAAATCTAGTCTTGCTTACGCTCAATCCCTCGTAGCGGCCTCGTTATACGTAGATTATGTGTTTTTAGACACGGATGAACGTAGACGTATGGCACAAAATCCACACGAGTACCTCATTGAACAACTACAATTTACAGGAGATGAATCGGTTGGCTCGTCTTCTAATAAAATTAAGCTTAACTTTAACCACCCGTGTAAGGAACTCATTTGGGTGGTTCAACCGGATGCGAATGTAGATTACTGTGCCTCCCTTGACTGTACTTCCGTGTTGTACAAAACTCTTGGGGCTCAACCCTTCAATTATACGGATGCCGTGGATGCTCTTCCAAACGCCATTCATGCCTTTGCTGGTCCAGACGCCATAGGTGCAAATTCAGAAGACTTTATTACCGCATCTGGATTGTTTCACGACGCGGGTGCAGCAGGCGAGGCCGGTGGTAATTTTTGGAGTACAAATATGGCACTTGACACCCAGGACGCGTATAATAGTGCAGGCGGTCAGTATGGATTTGGTGATGAAGGAGGTGCTGTAACCTCTTCGGTTTCCGACGCGGGTTCGTTTGTACTCAGTGAGACTGCTCTTACAATGCATTGCTGGGGTGAGAATCCAGTAGTCACGGCCAAACTTCAATTAAACGGACAAGACCGATTTTCGGAACGGGAAGGTACTTATTTTGACCTTGTACAACCGTTCCAACACCATACCCGTAGTCCAGATACCGGTATCAACGTATATTCGTTCGCATTGCGTCCAGAAGAACACCAACCATCTGGAAGCTGTAACTTTTCGCGTATAGACAATGCCACCCTTCAACTTGTGTTATCGAATGCTACGGTAGAAGGTACCAGCACGGCCAAGGTACGTGTATATGCGGTAAATTACAACGTTCTTCGTGTAATGTCTGGTATGGGTGGTCTAGCCTATTCCAATTAATCGTATATGATGGGACCATTCTATAAAATATACACTATTCGTCCATACGGTATTTATGATATCGTCCTCAAATATATCAAACAATTCTTTTAATAAATCGGTTTCATCCGGATTTTCCAGTTGAATCCTTTGTAAAGAATATAGTGTATTGTATCGTGCTATACACGCGAGTCCAATGCATCGTTTAAACAACATTTTATACTTACCGATGATATAATAATATGATTCATTTTTATATGATAAACATACTCATATAAAAATAACTGGAAACCTATACCGAAAAGATATCTTCACAATTTGTAAATGGATTCACTTATGTTTTTAGAAATAATATTATATATTATTATATGAAAAAAAGTGAAATATTATGGAAAATAATTAAAAAAAATAACATTAAGTATGTATTTGGCTTGCCAGGATCCCCAATTGTTCCTATTTTGGCATACAAACCAAATGATATATCTTGGATAAATATTGGGAATGAATTAGATAATGGTTTTATATCTCAATCCTATGGATTTTTTTCTGAAACGGTAGGTGTATTAATAGTAACAGGTGGTCCAGGAATAGGGACAAGCCTTTCGGCACTGGCAAATGCGTTATATGAAAAAAATCCTTTAATTATTGTTAGTATTTTTGAAAAAAAAAGTAATGGATTTCAAAACTGGGATATAATTGATATTTCTAAAGAAATAACACCACATACAATAATAATAAGATATAAAGATGATTTTGAAAGAAAAATAAATTATGCATTTTATGTAGCCAAAACATTTAATACAGGGGTATCCGTATTGATTGAGGATGGTATAATATTAGATTCAGGTAAATATTCTAATATAGATATTGACTTTAGTAAATTATTTCATTTTACGAATCCATCTCAAATAGTAAAAACCTTAAATAAAAGTTTAAATAATACGGATACATTACTTGTTGTTGGATATATGCCTCATATTGACTATCAATTATTTAAAAAATTTATAACAAAAAATAATATTCCTTTTGTATTAACGTGGAAAGAAAGAACATTGATTAGTGATAAAAATTATTGTGGTATAATAGGTTCATTGGGACACCATTCTGCAAATTATGCAGTTTATCATGCGACGAATTTATTGATTTTTGGAGATATATCAAATAACTTAAATAATTCAACCTATAATGAAGCATTTTCAATGGACTATAAAATTAAAAAAAAATATATTTTTAGTTTAGTTATTGATAAATCAATTGCTATTTCTTCATCTACAAATATTTTAGTTACAAATAATTTTAATTATATATTTCAACATCTAATAATAAATACTCCTCTAGAGTTTACTGATAAATTAAATATTACAAATTCTATATTAGGAGGACCATTAATTCCAAAAAGTGATCTAGAAAAGTATTGTTATATATCAAGTGTAATTTATAGTAATAAAAATTTAGATATACCTGTAGTAACCGGTGTGGGAAATCATTGGTATTCTATCGGAAAATATTTTATGTTAAATAAACCAAATAATTGGTTGTCAAGCACAGAATGGGCATCTATAGGTAGTGGATATTTTTATGGACTAGGAGCATATTTAGCTAAAAAAAAACCAGTTTGGATAATTGAAGGTGATGGCGGAACCATATTTGCTGGAACAACTTTATTATATTTAATAAATAATAAACATTTACCTTTAACTATTATTCAATTTAAAGATACTCAATATTCTGCTATAGTATCGTCGTTTGATCTACAAAATTTAACAACAAATCATAAAAAAAATAAAAATAGTATTACGAATGTGCCTGAAATAAATGATAATATATTACCAAATTGTCATCATTTCCATAATTTTAAAGATTATTATAGTTATTTAAATAAATATCCCATATCAACAAATCTTAGATTTATTATAGTGCATATCAAAAAAAAAATATTAAATAATAGTGCAGTTTACACAACGAATATACATGAAAAAAAATATATATCATTATTACAACATAATAAATTAGAAGAAATTAAAAATTATGAGACAGTATATAAACAAGACAAACATAATTAGTTATATTATTTAAATCTTTTAAGAATGTTGGATACATTTGAATATTTTCGTGTTTTACCTAGTTAAAATATCCTTATAACACGCTATTTGAGATAATTCATCTGTAGCATTCCATACCCCCTTGGTGATACCCATGATTTGCTGATGTGTTTAAATCACGAATTTGGTATAACAATTTTATTTTTATGGATGTATCTTTTACAATATTACTCATAAAACACTGATTTTTAATATAGAATGAGGACTTTTATATTCAGTTTCCATATCAGAATTACAAGCAATGTGAATTTTATAATTTTTTCTATTGTATCCTGTATCAAAAACTAAATAATTTAATTAAAATTGTTGTTCCATGCCAGTTCAGTAATTAGAATTTTTTTCTATATATAGTATATGAATATGACTCGTAAACTCAAATTATATTCGTCCAAAAGAGATGTAAAATGACTTATATATCGTCTCTTACAATCTTTGATGATTGTAAAACTATACCATTGGAATACAACGGTCTATTCCGTTCATAAAGCGACGGATGAACTGTACGATGCGTTGAATGATAAGATGGATTCGTTCGTAGAAGTATTACTTGGAAAACATACTATACATAAAACAAGTCTATTAGACATTCATACCTTACATTTGAAAACGTTTAAACACCCAAATGCATTTATAAAATGGTTAGAACAATTCAAAACTTATTTAATACGTGTAAATGAACTATTTAAACCAGAAGAAAATAGTGATTTATTTAATATTCGGGATGAAATCTTAGCCGAATTGAATAAAATTACATATTTGTTATCTTTTAAATAATATTCTAATAAAGTATGACTTCTACCAGAAATAAAA
>Ga0105055_10004913_pt1 | contig 19185 bp, 15 predicted proteins | sample BON03_FD_78090 | JGI IMG/M metagenome (GOLD analysis project Ga0105055, IMG submission 78090) | Freshwater microbial communities from Lake Bonney liftoff mats and glacier meltwater in Antarctica - BON-03 | ecosystem: Environmental > Aquatic > Freshwater > Ice > Glacier meltwater | place: Lake...
AAAAAAACAAGGTAAACAAACACAAAAAAACTAATGAAAAAAAATACTTCTTTATAATAAAAAAAAATATAAAAAAAAAAAAAGAAAAAAAATATAAAAAAAAAAAAAAAAAAAAAAAAAAAAAAAGATTTTTTTTATTTAAAAAAAAAAAAAAAAAAAAAACGAGATGATAAAAGTTCGAAAAAATAGAAGCGAGATGGGCTCACTCGAGAGAGTGATAGAGACACTTGATCCAGTATACAGAGCCTTGAAAGAATCCAGTATTCCTGTTTCTGCATCCTCTATCCATTCACTTAGTTCCCTTCATCGGGCAGTGGCACTTCAATCTCTTAAATATTTTGGCGTTTTCAGAGATGAGGTGGACAGTGTAGATGCCTTCGGGTTCACTCCACTTCACTATGCTGTCAAGTTGGAACACTTGGAATCGGTACTGGATCTTCTTGAACTGGGATCTAATCCCGGGGCTGCTGAATATGTCAACGGGTATTCTTGTTTGCATATGGCATGCAGACATTCTAATGAGGCTATAGTTGCTGCTCTATTACGACATGGACCAACGCGGGCGAATGAACTGTCCCATAACCACGGAAACTGCTTAAACATCGCTGTGAGATCTTGCAAATATGAAATCGCTAAACTTTTGATGCCGCATGCTGATTTTAACGCGGTTGATGGAAACAAACAAACTTGTTTGCACTATATTGCATCAGATATGTTGGTATTCAATAAATTAGACCTAGGGGTTAAATTTCTGCTGCTATTCAACAATCCCAACCTGGAGACCGCTGACAAATGCGGTCGACGGCCTCTTCATTTTGCTGCTCAGTGCGGCAATAAGGACATTCTGGATAAACTCATTAAACTCGGTGCTGATGTGAATAGTAGAGATTGCAAAGGTCGCTCTCCTACTCATTACGCCGTGTGTGGTTTAGGTGTAGGTGTTGATTCTGGGATTGGTTCATGTATAGGATCTCTCTTACTGGCAGGTGCGGATGTTAGTTCACCTGATAATGCAGATATCACACCGCTGCAGCTCACGCGTATGTTATTGCAAGAACGAACATGGCGAAAAGGAGAAAAAACTGCGTTTGAAGTTGCTTCTTTACAAATGAAGAGGTACGAAGACAATAAAACAGCCACTCGTTTGGCAGAGTCTTCCGCCATGGAACTTTTAGCACAGCATTCGAAATCTTCGAAAAACCAACCCAAAAAGAAATAATATAATATGTAAATCACGGAACGTATTGATGACCATATCCTTCGAAATATAAATATTGTAGACCCATGATCTCCAACAATCGTTTACCATCTGGTTCAGTGACCATAACAGCTGGAATATATGCATTTCGCCAATTAGCCAGCGTGTCACGTTTTCCAAAGCCAACCTGCAAAGTGTCCTTTAATCTATCACCAATAATGTTTCCGCATACGAAAGAAGCATCACATTCCCCCATTCCTTCTATAATAACAACTGCAATGGCCCCAGCTTCTTGCGCACGATACACAATATCTGATATCCCTGTCGTACCTCTTCTGATCGCCACAGCAATAGTTCCGTTAATATCTACACCGTTGTAGAAACTCGTAGAACCATCATTAGGAAGACCAATAGTTAATTTACCACCAATTTGAAACTCTACAGGTCCAAAATGTGCTTCCCAAGTGTCGAACCACGCCCCACCCTCCAATGCATCCTTGCAATCAACACACACTTGCATTCCGTTTCCGAACAACAAAGTCGCTTGAGGACCGGGCAAATAACAACCTGTGTGGTCCTCCCGGCACACCAACCCCTCTTCTATCATCTTATAACGTTCTTCTTGCATTTTTTCCGGGGAAAGCGACTCAAATTTAGTCCGTTTCAGGCAGATCGCCATGTCTTCAGGAGTCAAAAATTTTGATGTATCAAATTTGGGTCGGTCAAAGTAACTATGCGTATGATAACATGCTCGTTCTATCTTGACATCCTTGTGGTATTTCAACAGGTATTGAAGCCTCTCTTCGCTTACTTCTACTCCCAAAACAACCGTCATGAGGGCCAACAACCTCATAAAGAATATAAATATTATTACCGTTACAAACATAGTATGACATCGCCGGTTTCAGGTTGGCAGCAGCTAAGAAGAAAGTATGACGACAAACCAGGGAAATTGCTAACAGAAGATATTTTGGGCAGAAACCGGGAAACGAATAGCAGTCGATCCTATTACGGAGAAAATTCTCTTACAGTAAACCAAGAACTCAGCCACAATCGATTTCATCACGGAGAAAAACGCACGCCACAAGTAGACCCGTCTCTTTCTCTTGCTGGTCTAATGAATCAACTTCGAAGTGCTAATTTGGAGATTGATGAAGAATTTGATGCCGGAAATGAAGACTATCGTCATGAAATTTCTAATTGGGTGAAACGGGTGCGAGAATCCTATGCTAAACCAAAACAGAGAGAACTTAATATAGAAAACTTGAACTGTAGTAACACAAGGTATACAGAAGAAAGAAAAATCAAGTCAACAAATGACATAAAACGAATCATGGTAAAATCATCTAATGACACGAAAAGAATCGCGATAAAAGCAGACAAGCCCCCAAATAAAGAAATGAAACGAATCGCGATAAAAAATCCGTCATCTAAAAAGCTACCTTTTTTCGATTGGGATAAAAATGAAACAAAAACAAGACAAAACAAGGAGGTGCTACGTAAACAATCGCTTGGACGAATCAGACTCGAATCCAAGATACAATTAAGACGATTGCGAGCAACTTTCGAAGCATTTATTCAAAATGCAATTGAAAGAAAAAGGAAAGTTGATTGGATTGAGTTAGCTCGCTTTCAGGAGACACAGAATGTTAAAGTGATCATTAAATTCTTTAGCTATTGGAAAAGACGTACAACTAGAATTTTAAAGTTGCGGAGCGGTTTCATTTGTCGCAAAGTGTTTGAATGCTGGCTTCGACGACATCGATCAGAGCAGAGTATTATGAAGTTGCAATCCCGTTCACTGTCATCTCGAATGTTTAAAACCTGGAAGTCAAACGCTCGTGATACGACTAGAAGCCGAATTCAAATGAACACAGCAATCAAGTACCATAAGAAAAGAGTTGCTCGTAGATACTGGTTTTCATGGATGAGCTATACGAAACTAGCTTGTTATGAGAAAGAGCAAATCGCTTCTGAAGAGATCAGACGCCTGAAGATCAACAAGTATTTGGAACGTGTTAATTTCACATCCGAAATTCATTCTACTTGCAATGAATTTAAAAAAGTAGCTGGAGATATGGAACTACCGCAACCTATAAAAACACCAGTAACAAGAAATCCTGTTCCTCCCACTCCAATGGAATTACGAGCTATGGAGAGGCAGCAAAAAAGAGAAGCATTACAAATGCGATATTTGCAAGTTGAGAAAGAAAAGGAAGAACTAGAGATCACCAGAAAAGTGGAAGAGGAGAAACAGAGGATTATTGAAAAACGAAGGCGGATTGAATTCGAAACTCGTAAAAAGCAGCTTTTTGATAAACAGAAAAAGGAGTCAGAAGAACGACGAGCTCTAGTTGCTTGCCATAGAAATCGAGCCACACTGTTGTATTTCGGTTTGAAACCTTGGAAAGGTATCATCAAACGAGCTAAAGCAAATTTTACAATCGCATCAAAACACCATGAAAGCAATGTCAAAAAAACATTTTGGTCGCTTTGGCTGTCTCAAATCCAATCCAACAAAGAGATAAGAAAACTGAAATCCAAAGCAATGATAAGGGCAGCTACAAATCTCAGAAGAAAGTTTCTTTTGCAAAGAACATGGAAAGCTATGAAGATTCACCATCTCAGAATATGTGCAAGGTTTCTTGCAGTTAGATCCAATCATAAAAGATCGATTATGAAATCTGTTTGTCAAAAATGGTATCAAAGTTTTCTCTTGGAAATGAATCAATTGAAAAAATATTCCAAGTTTCACCACCAGTATCTAATGAAACAAACTATTTCAAAATGGAAAATAGCAACCCAAGAGTCTAAACATATCCGAAAAGCAAATCACGAGAAGAAGAAGATGTGGTCAAAAGTTCGCAACTGGTTGGATGAATGAATTCATTTTAAGTTACGGTACAATTGCAGTTCGGATCGAAAATGTAACGCACCCCACGTTTTCTTGAGAAGAAAGAAGGATGAAAGTTCTAGGAGTATACATAGGACACTCCTAGTAGTCTCTTTATAAATTTTGCAATGAAGTTTCAAAGGCCTCCCATAAATTTTGGAAAAGTGAAAATCAATGGAGTCAAATTGCAGATTGATTGCAATGATTGGATACCACGTGCATAAAAATATAACCGATTTGAAAATTAAATTGTCTGGACTTCGAATTACTGATGCTGCAGAAGTATAGCATGCATTTTTTGGTTACATTTCACGTGTCTAAATTCTGAAACCGATTTTGAAAAATTGTAAACGAGAATCATGCTTCGACTTCTTATCAGTTTTACGTTATGGCTCTTGATTCATGGTAGTTGTACTCCCGAGGACCTGAGCATTATTACCATCGGCGTGGCCTACGATACGAGATGGAAAAAAGCTTATGGTTCCTCTTCATTTCAAGTCATCAACGAAACAATCAACCAAGCTAATGAAATATTGGAGTCAAGTTTATTCATACGTCTGAGGATTGGCGAGGTTTATTATTGGAATGATAATAGTAAATACATTGGAGCGAATTACGCGTTTGAAGCTTTCAAACCATTCGCAAGTACATTGCCCTCAATGGCCCATTGGCATTATTTTAGTGGATCGATAATGGCCGTAAGAGGAGCTTCGTCAAATGGAGGGATGTGTTTGACCGAAGGAAACAATATTGCTGTTACATCTTATCGAAGCATCAACAACAGTCCATTGAGGACCTTCCTCCATGAGTTTGGTCATCAAGTTGGGGCTGCACATCCCGTGAAATCGAGAAGCGGCGGGATAATGGATAGTACTGGAGACGGAACTATCAATGGCATTTTGGCATATCTTCCTGAGAACATCAAGCAAATATGTGACAAGATGGAGGAAGTTAAATCTCGGGACTGTGGCGACTTTTTCGTCCGTCCGAGTACTTCACCGACATCTTCCCCTTCCTTAGTACCATCCGTAGTACCATCGTTATCGCCTTCATCATCTCCTACGACAGTGCCATCTGCTAATCCAACAAGTAGTCCAACTTCACCAGTTACTTCACTCTCTGATTCCCCAAGTAAATCCCCTAGTTCCAAGCCAACTAAAGAGAAGCAAGAGTGTTTATTATCAAATATTCTTTTCGATGGACATGATATTGAAAACGGTCTTTTCACCCAAGTGCAGTCTGTCAAATTGTGCCAGCAATATTGCCAGGCCGAGCCAGATTGTTTCTATTTTTCCTTTATTGGCAGATTTCAAATGTGTAAATTGAAGGATTCAAAAGCACCTAAACAGTCGAGAGACATTTCCGGTTGGATTATGGATTTTGGAGTCGTTTCTGGACCCAAAAGATGTTGAGTCTGACCACGAAAATTGTTGACTAGTTCGTAATGTAAAATAAGAATGAAGAGTTTTCTTTCGAAAATTCAATTATATTAAAAATGGCACTGAAAAACTTATAAGATTAATTAGGTATTATATTATATTTGTATTGCCTTACGAGCGAAGATTATGATAGTGACTCCAAATGAAAGATCAAAATTTAAAGAGTATTAAAAAAAACAAAAGTGCCGACCATATCGATTGGATTTCAGCATCACAATCAGTCCTACAAAGGACCCGCCGGCTAGATTTTGTCCAGCTATTGTTAAACCTCGAGTGCAAAGACAATGACAATCTCTTGGCCCTATTCATGGTCTGAGTGCTCAAACAAACAATGCAGAATGAAAATCATGGTTGAGAGGCAATTGTAGGACGAAACATGTAACGTATCTCCTAGATTTTAACTTCAAATATTTCCCCGATCTTCTGCATGTCCTAAAATCAGTCTCGGTTAGACATATTGAATCACAGTATGACTGACGAATGACGACCTGCATGCGACCCAAAAACAATTTTTTTTTTCAGTTTTTTGTACCCTCCTTCGAGTTTATCTTCGTTCCAAGTGTGTGTCACAAGTAATATGAGGCTCCTAGTGAATGATACATTTAACCCCACAAGTAGCCCCACTGGCTCACCGATAACATACGCTCCTACGAGACCACCAGGTGCCGACATCTCTGATTTCGTCGACAGTACAGGTTGTAAAATCATCGCTCTTACTTGTACGCTCGTGGTTCTCGTTATTGCAGGATACAACATATTCAAACATCTAGTCCATTTCTCAGAACCAAAATTGCAAAAAAATATCGTTAGGATTTTGTTTATGGTTCCGTTCTATTCGGTTTTCAGTTTGCTTGCGTTAATCATTCCTACTGCCGAACCATATTTAGACCCAGTGAGAGATTGTTACGAAGCATTTGTGGTGTATTGCTTTTTAAATTTGATGCTCTCTTATTGCGGCGGGGAAAATGCATGTGTTAGCTGTATCATGCAGGAACCAGGAAGTATCACCCACGTATGGCCAGTAGGTTGCTGCTTCCCGGAGATCGCATTGAATAGCAGATTCCTACGGAGATGTAAACAACTAACATTGCAATTCGTTATCATGAAACCTATCATGGCTATATTAAGTCTCCTTTTTCTAATTCTGGGGATGTCAGAAGACAAAGGATGGGTTGTAACGCAGCTGGTTGTCTACAATATCTCATACACGCTGGCTTTATACGCGCTAGTTCTATTTTACAAAGCCACTAGAAGTCATCCCGGTCTCAAAGGACAGCGCCCTATTCTGAAATTTATGTCTGTTAAGCTGGTTGTGTTTGCTACTTACTATCAAGGACTATTGGTAGACCTATTGCCCATGCCTTCAGATTCGTTATTGTCACTGAACAATTTTATTCTGTGCTGTGAAATGGTTCTGTTTGCTATTTTACAATATTGGGCCTTTTCATGGAAAGAATTCAGAAGTAGTGGATCGAATTCTGCTCACGTTCAAAGCGGTTCGGAATTTGACAGTGAGGCCTTCGATTCAACTACGAATGACATTGCCCTCTCTAACGCCAAAGATATTATCAACATGCACGATGTTGCCAAAGACGCATACTACAACTTTAATAACAAATACGGAGATCATGTTTTACTGGATGCTGGTAAATCAGACGAAATGGAAGACTCGCCAAAGAACCACCTTTCGAAGAGCAATTCTTCTCATATGGATATAGAGATGAACCCTTTTGAAAGCGCGGCCACTGGATTTGGAGGAACTACAACTAGTAGTTCACCTGATCCTAATTTTTCTATCGCTCAAGAGGCCTTTCTTACAGATAATCCATTTGATCAGGATGTGGCTGATCCTTTTAAACTGAAATCTCCCAGCGACTCGGTGGTGGATATTCAAGATGAATGGGTTCCGGATTTTGAACAAGACACGAGTGCGAATACGAAAAAGAAGAAAAAGAAATCGAAAGCAAAAGCGACAAATGACAACTTGGCTATGATATGAAAAGGACATCCGTTATTCCCAAAACATTATCTTTCGCATTTCAATTATTACTTATTTCATAGAACGTAAATCTTGTTGAAAGAAAAGAACTTGATGAGACAAATCAAAGTTTATATTTAAATCAACGTACACCTGTTTGTTCTCTGATACCAAGGTATCAATAATTCTCGGGCTTATGACAGAGGATTACAACGAAGCTTTATATATACTTCTTTTTTGTCAGGCCATTTGGGGTTTAAAGTTTCGCATAAAAGGGCTCCACTTGGTGCGGCATATGCCCCAACAATCCTATTTTTACTTTGAGGCACAGCTTTTAACTCATCGAGATCGATACAAACATATCGGAGCTGTACCGGCAAGATTAAGACAACATTCCATTCTTGGCTTTCAGTGAAAGGGTTTCCAAGTAAGTTTGCCCAAACCAAATTTTTCATACATGTAAGGGGCTTGAGATCATTCACTTCATTCCCTTATAAAGATCTGATTTCAAATCCCTTTTTAACAATTTTTATGACGCCAAATCAGTTTCACTTACAATTTTTTAATGTTTCCCCATATTGCCAGCGGTGAAAGTTTTACAATATGATTGTTGTCAAGAAACCTAGGTAATCAGAATTATTCAGTTAATCCTCCTGTGTTGCAATACTACTAAATTTCTCACTTACAGATGCCTAAGATTCACGATTCCTAACAACGGATAAATGCTCACAATTTGATTGTTGTTCAGATACCTACAATAGCAAATATTTAGCGGATCACTATGCTCTGTTAGACCAATAATATGCTGATATTATGTACGTACAAATAACCTAGTCTCGACAACCTTGCCAGAGGTTCAAGATTCACAATTTGATTGTTGTCAATATGCCTAGAATATGTTTTCAGTTGATTTGCTTGTTTCAGATTATCTGCAGAAACTGAGATCATGTTACTTACAAATTCAAGAGATTCCGCAATAACGTCAGGGCGGCCAGTTGTAGACTTTGATTGTAAATGAGAAACCTAGAGAATAATAACAGTTGCATAATTGTATCTATTTGTTTTGAGACAAATGCACTTCCAAATATTGTAAACTCACCAATGCTCTCAGTGGTCTGAGCTCTACGATCTCATTGTTGTAGAGTTTCCTAGATAAGAAAAGTATTCACTCGATCCGTTTGTTGTTTTACACCATTTAGACAGTGATAGAGCTTACAATGTAATCAGATTCATCAATCATGCCAATGGATTAAGTTCCGTAATTTTATTGTTATTGAGATACCTGTAATGACAAGCAATGAATTCCATCCGTTGGTTTTATACACAGTATTGTGGTGTTGCAGCTAACTCATAATTCTGTGATGCTTTTAAACCTTCCCAGGGGTTCAAGATTAACAATTCCATAGTCCTACATTAACAAGTATTCAGTTTGGTATTAGGTTTGAAATTCTTGTCTATTTTACTTAAAATATTCGTAAGTCCCTTATTATTCCTTGTATTCCTTCAAGTGACACGATGCCGTTTTTCGAAAGGTCCCTATCAATTTTAATTGTTATAGTATTTTAAAACAATACGGTATTACACTTCAAAAATCGGCATCATCGCGCTGCACGCGGACAAACTTGAAAGACTGCAGATGTTTTGGTTTTGGCAGTTTACTTTCAGTCCATTGCTTGCATGATTCGCCAGACGAGACAGTTCGATACTTCAACCTAGCGATTTAAAAGCGGCTAAACATATTTGGAACGATGCAGTGTCTTCTTTCTCCTCTGCTTCATCTACTGCTATGAGAGTGCCAGTGGTTAGTGTTATCAAAAGTAGCAAGACGACCTTCATTCGTATTTCGCTTTTGAATGTTGATTACTTGCTGAATATTTACTCCAAAATGTCTGCTGAAATTTGAATTTTAAACTTATATTTTAAAACAGTTCGTACAAGGTAAAAGTTTGGAGGCTTTTCAAATTAGAAATCTGAACCGTTGAAGCGGGGGGGGAATGAGTAGAACCATAACTTGAAAGGCAGTAGAGAACTTGAGATGAGCAACCAGGCAATTCTTGAAGGGAGAGACGAAGAGGCGCTATCAAAGGAAGCCACGAGGATGAGGCACTCCTGTTTCTGGTATTCGTCTCGGTCACATGGCTGTATGCAGGCTGTATGCAGCCTGATAATCACATATCCAACAAAGATGAGACAGGCTAGCCTTATTTTCCTTTGGCTATTTCCGCTGTTTAATATGTGGTACCACCAGTCATGGTCTATGGCGCTGGTGCTTGTGCTGTCGTCAATATGGACAAGTCGGTCTCTGTTCCTGATGCATGTGGCTAGAGCTAAACCACTGCATCCAAAGACACCTGAAAAGGTCTATGAATGGTTTCTTATGGTGCATAAGATATCGTATGCAATATTTATGAGCTCAATTTTCATGGTGCTGATATCTCCTGAGCATGTTTGGCTGATGCAATTCTTGTATTTTGGCACTCTCAATTCAGATCTTGCCGTTACTATCTCTGAAAAGATGTCCAGCACTATTGGGTACTTGAAATATTCCGTGGCACCATTTAATTTATGCGCTTTATGCTTCGACCGATGACACAATTGATTGCAGGTGCTTCAGGAGAAACGAAGGTAAAGACTTTTAAATTAAGTTGTGACCATGAATTTCACGAGAACTGCGTCCAGGGATGGTGCATCGTTGGCAAGAAAGACCTATGTCCATTCTGCTGTGAGAAAATTGATATGAAGCTTCTCATTTCTGAATCAGGGTGGAATCTAAAAAGAATGAGCATTCTTTGGACAAGTTTGTTATCGGTGCTTCAATGGTTCATTGTATGGATTCCTATCGTCGTCTTCGCTTCGATGCGTCTTCTTCGGGTATTTCACTTCGCTGATTTTCGAAGATCAGTTGACACAAATAGCACGAATGACTCAGCGGGACTGATTAGTGACCCTTGATTGGTAAAACGAAAACTCATTTTTTTATTTTTTTTTATTCCTGTGAGAATTGAGATGAGCAACGAATCACTGCTCATTGATATTGATGAGGAGGCGTTGTTAGAAGCCAAGCACCAACAGGAGATTAGCGCGGAGGTTTTCTTGTTTCTTGTTTTTTCCATGGTCATTGCAATATGCAAACTGAAAACCACTTATCCTGCACAGATGAGACAAGCAGGCCTCGTGTTCCTTTGGCTGTATCCACTGACTAGCTTCTGGTACCATCACTCATGGCATATAGCGTTGATGCTTGTATTGTGGACAATATGGACTAGTCGTACCTTATTCCTCATGAATTTAGCTAGAGCAAAACCACTGCATCCAACGACACCTGAAAAGGTCTATAAATGGTTTCTAATGTCACATAAGATATGTTATGTCATCGCCATGAACTCAATATATATGCTACTGATATTTCCTGGGCTTGGATTGCTGCTGCTGTTCTTTGCTTTGTATTTTGGCACTCTCAATTCAGATGTTGCCGTTACTATCTCTGAAAAGATGTCCAACACCGTTGGGTACTTGAAACATTCCGCCGCACCATTTAATTTATGCGCTTTATGTGGGGAGGAGCTTCGACCTTCAATGAAGTTGATGGCCGGAGAAGCTGATTCAGGAGAAGAGGAAACAAAGATTCTTAAGTTAAGTTGTGACCATGAATTTCATGAGAACTGCATTAGGGGATGGTGCATTGTAGGCAAGAAGGACATGTGTCCATTTTGCTGCGAGAAAATTGATATGAAGCATCTTATTCCTGAATCCGCGTGGAATTCAAAAAGATTGAGCATTATTTGGATCAGGATGTTATCGGTGCTTCGATGGCTAATTGTGTGGAACCCTATAATCGTCTACACTTCGCTCTTTTTTCTTCGGATACTTCATTTCGCTCCACCAAATGACTCATAAACAAAAATACTTTTATTATTATACTTTTTACTTATTAATTAATAGGATTCACAAGATTGAATTATCGCAACATTGCTAACACAGCCACACCGAACAAAGAAGCTACGAATGTGGAACCTTCGTTGGAGGAGAATTCTGGTGATTCATAAGATTTGGTAGGAGCGTAGGTTCCTCCATTATTTACTGTCACAGGAGCAAATGTCTTACTCTCATCAACACCTGGATCAGATACGAAACCGCTCCCATATGCAGCTGGAATCCCATTGGCATCGAAGTCTACAGTACCTCCATTAGGGATACTTGATTGCTGCCACTGGCAATTTGGATCACCGAGCTCTTCGCCATTCGTCTTCCCATCTTTATCAGAGTCTAGAGCACATAATTCTGGCCAGAAATCTCGTCCTGGGTTATTCTCCATCACAATTTGAAAGTCCTTCCCGAATGGATTTAACATTCCATCTTCCGCATCAAACATGTCGATGTGTCCGAAACTGAAAATGGATTGTTGCCCCTGTGAATTAGGTCTTTCCAACCATCCATTTGGAACCAGTGAACGGTATTGACTACGACTCTCGACGCCAGGGGCGAGAATTGCCAAGGAAGCAATAGTTAGAACAGCACCTTTCATTATTTATAAAAATTTAAACCGGTTTCAAGTTTGATATTTGCTTTATTGTACAAAAATTGCCACAAGCCATTTTCTAGATATCGACACAGGTCCCGAACAATTTCAGGCGCAAGCTTCGAATTTCTTATCAGTACTACTAGTATTTATCATAACAACGAGGTACCTCCTCCAATCCGTAGACCATATTAATACATTGTATTCAAATTTTCAACCTGGTTTCGAGTTTCAGCTAGTTTTCCGCTTCAACTTCAACCTTCTTCTTTCAAAAAGGGTTTTCTCTCATTCTCCGCGTTCTAAATGTTCGAATTTGAATTTTCGCTCAGATTCCAACCAAGCATGTGTGCACTTCAAGATTTTAAATCGATTAAATTTTGAATTCTATTAAAATTAGTTCTTAATAGGCGATTTTTTTCAAACGAGCAGTCGTGTGCTGCGCAACGGTTTCAATATTTTAACTGGCGGCTTTATTAATAGAATACTAAAAATAAAACCTGCCAATTTTTTATAGAAAAGAAAAGAGCTTGAGTCTATGTGCAACTGAACCGCTGACAGGAGGAAATAATTAATAGGAATGATTCATAATTAAATACAATATAATGATCATAAAATTACAAAAGCTCGTCATTAATTCACAAGGAGCTCGACAGCTTTAATCAGGTCGCGTATAGATTTACCTAGCTTCAACTTATTATTCACGTCCAAGGCAAGCACAGATGATGTTGACTCACTGATGGCTTTTCCACCATTTATATTCACTTGCAATCTATCTTTCCATGTACTCTTTTTAGGGACCCTGATTTTGAAGCTAGGCACCATCATAGTCTTCTCTGGCATCTTCCTGACTTCAAGGCACAGTTTCTTTGTCATTGGCTCAGTCTCCATTTCATCCATATTGATGGAGGTGTCACTACCGTGCGGAATTTCCAGTCTTCGTGGACCATCAATGCTAACGATGCCGGATAGTCGGCGCTTGGTCATTGTATTTGTGTGTGGTCACGTTGCGATATGTTGAAATGTTTGTAATTATGAATAGTGTGTGAGATTCGAAATTTGACTATTGTAGTTTAGTATATTTGGCCCTAGTCGTATCAACAAGGTGTGTTCTTTTTGAAATTTGCACAGATCTTCCACACGAAGAGCACGTGGTGGCATTTTACTATTAGGATTAGGGAAACAATAAATGGTATTAACGCTTATTAGGTCGCATGCATAATGACGTTCTTAAATCTTTTTTTTAAACCTTTTCATGATTAGTTTTGTCAAATACAAAAAGCCCCCCTTCCCTTTTTGCGTGCACTGGTCTGATGATTGTCACGGAGTCAGAAGCAGAGCCAGCTGAGGAGAAAGCACTGCCGATTCACACCAAAGTGATCTACAGTTCCCCTTCTGTTGTCTTAGCAGCAGTAGCTGTTATGGTGTCGACCTTCACTCCGAGGCTATAGTAAGTTTGTCGTTTCGCGTGGACGCTAAATTGTTAACTGGCTGTGCAGCTCGGACGAATACAATGTTCCGCTTCGAAGCATTGGTTTTATTTCAATTGCTGCTTTGGTTCTTGACGCGTTTTCCGATCCCGCAATCGGGTATCTATCGGATGTCACTCGAAGCTCCTATGGTAGGCGACGACCGTTTATTTTACTTGGGGGTGTTAGCATGGGAATTGTCACCTTTTGTTTACTATCTCCTCCTGTAGACATTCTAGAGACAACCTCCGGTGCAATTGGTAAGTGACTTCGGTTTATTTTATATATATTATCCTTGACTAATGATTTGTTTTAACGGAAGTGTGGGCAAGTGTTTTCATCATGCTTATAATGCTAACCACGACACTTGTGCGTGTTCCGTGGTTTGCCTTATCATACGAACTTACTGCTGGAACATACCAAGAAAAAAAAAACTTGTATGCTACACGCGAAATATTCTATATTGTTGGAACTATTGGAGCTGCTGCACTTCCGTTGATTATAGCTGTTGACGATGTTAAACTGCAATTTCAAATTATTGGGGCGATTCTTGCAACCGTCTCCATCTTCTTATCCTTTCTATGCTTTTGGTACGTGAAAGAACCTCGCTATGGGATGTTGGAGGAATCAGGTAATTCAGGTGGTCTGGTACAATTATTCAGCAATTACTGGAAGCTTTTTGGAATTATTCGAAAAAACACGATCGCATTTCCATTTTTGTTGGGGATAACTTTATTCTCCGGTGCAACCTGTAAGTTATCCAAATATGATATGCATGTTTGCGCGCGCTCATTTTTTGACACAAGATCTGAATTCTTTTTTCTTCGCGTACTATGTAACGTATGTGGTGGATGCCGAGGACCAATTGGAAGTAGCTCTGATTTTGTACATTGTAAGTGGAATCATGTGCATTCCCGTTTGGGTCCAAATATCTAAGCGAATAGAAAAGCACTATTTGATCAAATTTGCAATGGCAATGCAAAGTATACTATTATTAATTGCATATGTGGTCGGAAAAGATATATCGTTTACAACCTATGCAGTATTGGTGGCTTTCGCAGGCGTCAGTTTTGGTGCTTTCGGAGTTTTCAAATCCAGCATGCTTGCTGATATCGTAGACATTTTGGAAAATTCCCAGGAAGAAATGAGATGCGAAGGAGAAATACAAGGGATATTCGATTTGTGTGGTAAATGTACAAGTGCCCTTTTAGTAGGTCCTGCATTGATCACCTTGGACTATGTTGGCTATCAACCGAATGAACAACAACCTCAAGGGTCTATCACTGCCATTCTCATGTTCTACTCGCTCGTACCAGGTGCTCTAGGCATGATAGCTTTTTGGATCATCCTGCAATGCAAAATAACCAAATCGAACTTGGAGAACCTCCCATATTTCAAATAACGGATCCATCTACTACATCTGATTCATCTTGATAGTCGTCCATTGTAACGGATGCTTTTTAGTTTTTTTTGGGCTGGCTAAACAAACGTCAGCAGAGGATGGTGAATAAAAAACGGATAATTTCTCGGTGTTTAAATTAATTTATGTTTAATCCATCCATATTTGTAACATGCTTGCACGACATTTGAAAGGACGTAGTTGCCGTATGGCGACCAATCCCCTCATTCGCTGCTTTGCTACTGAGGCAGAGAAGAATGACATCGAGATCGAGATGGGCTCTTCTCACCAACACTTTCGTGAAAGCTCCAGGAAGCATCCATTGTCCGTTTCCGAAACGACGAACCAAGAGCAGAAGCTCGGTGACCACACCGGTCGCCAACAGAATTACATATGGGATAAAAAGAGTCTCGATGACGCTCTCACCACCCACGCTTTTAAGCATATTCCAGTGACATTCAGTGATAAGGTCGCAAATAAGATCATGTACGGACTATATGTCTCTGCAAACAAGATCACCGGTTACAAACCTGAAGATCCATCACCCAGAAGCATCGAATGGAGACTCATTGTGCTCGAGAGTGTTGCGGGGGTCCCTGGATTTGTTGCTGCCGGGTTCCGCCATTTCAATAGCATTCGAAGGTTGAAGAAGGATTATGGTTGGATTTATACGTTGTAAGTAAGACGTTTTTGAATGATTGTGGTTGAATTCAAAATGCTAGATTGGAGGAAGCAGAAAATGAAAGGATGCATCTCCAAACGTGTCTCAAGATGTTCAGTGCGAACCCTGTCACTAGATTCTTCGTGGTAGCGGCCCAAATGACGATGACCCCTCTTTTAATGCTCCTATACGCGGTGAAACCGAAATCAATGCATCGATTTGTTGGTTATTTGGAGCAAACTGCTTGTGATACCTACTTCAATGTGATCACCAAGTGCGAAACTCCTGGGACCAAACTGCACGAGTCTTGGTCGAAACTTCCTGCCCCTCCAATAGCAATAGGTTATTGGAAACTAGACGAAGACGCTACGTGGATTGACACTTTGAAATGTATGTATGCTGATGAAACTCATCATCGAGATTGCAACCATACTTTTGCATCTATGGAGTCTGATGACCCAAATCCTTTCATTGCAGAGCACAAGGAAGCAGCTGGTAGAGCTTGGATCATTGAACAGGAGAAAAGGATTGCAAAGGAACAAAAATCTAATTAACAAAATTAATTGAAGTTGAAAAGAAGAGCGAGAGTTTCTTCTGATAAATTTAAACTCTTTGCATTGTTTCGTGAGTAGTAGACCACTCTGGAATGCAAATTCCACTTGTTGGTTTTTGAAAAATCCAGCGCGAATTTCAAATGTTCGACTGGAAGTCTCAGTACGATTGGATATGCTTGAGTTTCAAGTAGAGTGGCACATAACAACCACCCTTCAAAAAGAGTTGGATTCGTCCAAACTTCGCGCTCGAACAAATTCGCAAGTGCCTCCCCAATGAATGGTTTGATTTTTGGCTGGATATCCATGCTTTTGATGAGCACTCGCATCGTGAGAGGAGGGAGTTCTCCTTCTTGAATGAGCAATGAGGTTATCACTGACACAAGCACATCTTTTGTATATAGATCTTTTCTTTCAAAACAAATATCAGTCGCTTCTAGCAAGCAAGCAGTGGTGATGTCTTCCGATACTTTCTGGTTTACAAAAAACAACAACAATTTGTCGGGAGGAAGGAAATTGATTTCTTCTTCTTCATCTTCATCGTCTTCTTGATTCGCAAATCTCGATGCAAGTAAAACACTGGTTATCGCATCACGAATCGAGCCGGAATCCATAGCCAATATACCAATGAGATAAGATTCAACTTCCACCTTATCGAGACATCCAAGAACCGGTATCACAAATTTATCATTCACATCGAACAAATTATATTCGTTGCTCTCATCGTGCATCAGTTTAGCCTGGGTTACCAATTCGCTTCGCTTTTCCTTCGAATCACTGATAAGCTCAGAAACTAAAAGTTTCAATGCAGCTGTTACTAGTGGAACTGCGCCATCAGAGAATCCCTGGAATAACGCCAGTGCTGCAGCTGGGCCCAAAGTCTTTCCAAACATTTCGATTAATTTGGAAATCATTTCTTGCATCACTGTTTTCAAAACTTCATCTTTTGCTTTTGCAAATGTGTTCATGTAATCCTTTAGCAGGTTTTGATCTTGCGTACATAATGCAATAAATAATGACAACCGTCTTTTGAAATCAGCATCGGTTTCGACGGTATCCGTTTTCGTCTCTTCCTCTTCATCCTCCACGGCAGCGGAAACAAATTCAATCTCACCAAAGCGACCAAGAAATTCCTTCTTCCCTTCATTTAACTTGGTTTCAGATAATACGTCTGGATCTTTTGAATGGTCTTCTAATAAACAAGAATTTAACATTGCTTGCGCAAAAGATTGAATATCACCAACCAGCATAGGATTTGGATATAATTGATGTCTTACCAGCCGAACAGCCGAATCCCTTATCCATTCTTCCTTATGCACAGCAAAAAACAAAGCGTAATCCAAGCAAACATCTTTTGATGCTTGCCGATACAGAATTACATCGCGCAACGTGCTAAGACCAAGAACTCTATGAGTTTTATCAGTGCAAAACGAAGTTAAGATACTGATTGCATATGCCGGTAATCGAGGTGCGGACGTAAACAAACGGGATATTGCTTTCTGCGGTAATTGCTTCTCAGAACTGAATAGCAATCGAACAAGAGACATGAAAAATGCATCGTAATCATCAAAGAGTGACGTGGTGAGAACCGAATAGGAATAGATATGAGAAAATGTGGACAGCGCCAGTCCCAATCTTGAGCCCAGATCGCCGGCTATGTATTCTATGAGAGTAGGTCTAAGATCGAACTGCGCATCATCTTGCTGGTAATTACACGCAGTTCTGGCAATGATCACATCGCCACTGGAGGGAGTAAACGATAATGAAGAGAACAGTTCCAGAGAAGACGAGGCTGAATGACCAGCGTGAAGTTTAAGCATCTGTTCAAAAGCCATTTTCCGCGGTTCAATGGTGTCAAGAGGAGTCATTGCACTTGCAATGTCACCAGGGGCCTTCGATCTACCTTTAAGATGAATACTCGTTTTCGCAAACTTGCGTGAAGAAGGTACGGCAGCCATTGACGAGATCGCTCCATCGATTAATAATGCGAATTGCGCAAAAGTGCGAATAGGATTTCTATTCTCAATGACAGTTGTTCTGAAGGGAGGTGGACCAGGTAGGTTGTTCATGTTCATAACGACTAATTCAGCGACATCTTTCGAGGGTAAGTCATGAATGGTGGATATGAATTCCGGAGTCCATTGCGATTGATGAGGGGGGTAATCAAAATTCTGGCGTAAATGCTCGGCATCACAAGCTTCCAGTACTACATTGATATCAGTTCTTACAATGGTCGACATCTCTTCTCTCTCTTCGGCACGTTGTCTTTTCCGAGTTTCTTCGTTTTCTTTCTTGTCAACCTCACTGAGAAGCTTTGTTGCCTGATCACTTCCACCTACTAGCTCTAATGCATCGCATATAGCAGCTCTCCATTCTTGACGAATAACATCCTCTTTCAAAAGTTCCAAAAGATTGGTGGATAAACTTTGTTGAACCCCCAATTTATGCACATTTTCAGAGTCATCTTTCACAAGCTGAGCATTTTTGATCAAATTATCTATAACCAATTTTCGAACAGAAGGACGATATACTGCTAATATTTGTAGAGAATTGATAATCGGTCGTGAGTTCCGTGCTCCATTTGAATCAACTGTCACACCAGTGATTCCATCAAGTAACAAGCAAAGACTTTCTGCCAATCCAATTCCAATTGTTTCCAACTCCAACAGTTTTAAATCCGGATGATCGCGAGGGATGTTTCCTAAAGTAAACGAATCTGGACCGGTGTCTACTCGAGCTTCCGTCGGCATTCTCCTTTCTCTGTCCTTCCTGTTAGGGTCAGGCGATAGAAAAGAAAGCGCAATAGTCTTCACTGTTTCATATATAGGCATCACTTTATTGGAAGGGTCCTTCATCGCAGACAATGACAAGTCTTTCAAGGCGAAAAGATCGTCCCTCAACTTCAATGCCGTGTCCCGAGGTGCTTCATAAAACGCGGGATTGCAAAGATGTGCCAATGCCGGTCGATACAAATTCATTACCGTAACCCAGGCTTTAACCTGACAGTTTATCTTCTTGTCTTGAACCAAAAACACGAGGGACCCTAGGAGAAACGGAATCACTTCTTGGCAGGCCTTACAT